>Ga0123337_10001261_pt1 | contig 33742 bp, 30 predicted proteins | sample frozenSSSSmetaG_FD_89792 | JGI IMG/M metagenome (GOLD analysis project Ga0123337, IMG submission 89792) | Glacier valley bacterial and archeal communities from Borup Fiord, Nunavut, Canada, to study Microbial Dark Matter (Phase II) -... | ecosystem: Environmental > Aquatic > Freshwater > Ice >...
GTCGACCAGCGCTGGCTCGGCGGCATGATGACCAACTTCAAGACGGTCAAGGGCTCGCTGAAGAAGCTGAAGGACATGAAGGCGCAGGTCGAGGCCGGCACCGAAATCCGCATCAAGAAGGAAGCGCTGATGTTCCAGCGCGACATGGCCAAGCTCGAGAAAGACATGGGCGGCATTCAGGACATGAGCGCGCTGCCTGACGCCATGTTCGTGATCGACGTCGGTTACCACAAGATCGCGATCCTCGAAGCCAAGAAGCTCGGCATTCCGATCATCGGCATCGTTGATTCGAACCATTCGCCAGAAGGCATCGACTACGTGATCCCCGGCAACGACGACTCGTCGAAGGCCGTGGCACTGTACGCGAAGGCCGTGGCCGACGCCGTGCTCGAAGGCCGTGCCAACGCCGCCAACGAGGTAGTGCACGCGGTGGCTGCGGGCGGCGACGAATTCGTCGAAGTCAACGAAGCGGCCTGATGCGCTGAGCCCGGTTTGCCCTGCGGCAAACGCCCAGTTTTGCCCTGCGGCAAACGACGGGCCATGAACAAGGGGCTGTCACAGCCCCTTTTTTCCACCAACGTCTCGAACTGCGGTAGCGACCGACGCGCCGCACCCGAGACGCAAGACACGGAGATTTCAAGATGGCTGCAATCACTGCAAGCATGGTGGGCGAACTGCGCGCCAAGACCGACGCGCCGATGATGGAATGCAAGAAGGCGCTGACCGAGGCCGAAGGCAATATGGAGCGCGCCGAAGAACTGCTGCGGGTCAAGCTCGGCAGCAAGGCCGGCAAGGCCGCTTCGCGCATCACGGCCGAAGGCGTGGTCGCGGTAGCGGTCGCGGGCAACGCGGGCGCGCTGGTCGAGGTGAACTGCGAAACCGACTTCACGTCGAAGAACGACATGTTCCTGGCACTGGCCAAGGCCTGCGCGCAACTCGTGGCCGAGAAGAACCCGGCCGACGTGGCCGCTTTGTCGGCGCTGCCGTATGCGCAGGACGGCTATGGCCCGACCCTGGAAGACGTGCGCAAGGGTCTGATTGGCACCATCGGCGAGAACATGTCGATCCGCCGCTTCAAGCGCTATGAAGGTGCCAAGCTCGCGAGCTATTTGCATGGCACACGCATTGGCGTGATGGTCGAGTTCGAGGGCGACGATGTGGCGGCCAAGGACGTGGCCATGCACGTGGCGGCGATGAAGCCGGTGGCACTGTCGTCGGCCGATGTTCCGGCCAAGCTGATCGAGACCGAGCGCTCGATTGCCACCCAGAAGGCCGCCGAGGACGCAGACGCGGCCAAGGCCGCAGGCAAGACGCCGCAGTCGGCCGAGATCGTGGCCAAACGCATCGAAGGGTCGGTTGCGAAGTACCTGAAGGAAGTGAGCCTGTTCAACCAGGCCTTCGTCAAGAACGACAAGCAGACCGTCGAGCAGATGCTCAATCAGCGCGCAACCACGGTTGCGGGCTTCACCATGTTCGTGGTGGGCGAAGGCATCGAGAAGAAGGTCGACGACTTCGCTGCCGAGGTGGCGGCGCAAGTGGCTGCGGCCAAGGGCGGCTGAGTTCGCGCCGCCGGGGCCAATTGCTGCCCCCGGCCCGGCCGTTAGACTTGCCGACCACCAAAGCCGCCGTACACCCGAGGAGCCTGCTGCATGCCCGCCTACAAACGCATCCTGCTGAAACTGTCCGGTGAAGCGCTGATGGGCGACGACGCCTACGGCATCAACCGGGCAACCATCGTGCGCATCGTGCGCGAGGTGCAGGAAGTGACGCAGATGGGCTGCGAAGTCGCCGTGGTCATCGGCGGCGGCAACATCTTCCGCGGCGTCGCCGGCGGCTCGGTCGGAATGGACCGTGCCACCGCCGACTACATGGGGATGCTTGCGACCGTGATGAACGCGCTGGCATTGGCCGACACGATGCGCCAGGAGGGGATGGTCGCGCGCGTCATGTCGGCCATCGGCATCGAGCAGGTCGTCGAGCCGTATGTGCGGCCGAAGGCGCTGCAGTACCTCGAAGAAGGCAAGGTCGTGGTCTTCGCAGCCGGCACCGGCAACCCGTTCTTCACCACCGACACGGCCGCCGCGCTGCGCGGCGCCGAGATCGGCGCGCAGATCGTGCTGAAGGCCACCAAGGTTGACGGTGTCTACACCGCCGACCCGAAGAAGGACCCGACGGCCACCCGCTACCGAAGCATCACCTTCGACGAAGCCATCACCAAGAACCTGCAAGTGCTCGATGCCACCGCATTCGCGCTGTGCCGCGACCAGAAGCTGCCGATCCGGGTGTTCAGCATCTTCAAGAGCGGTGCGCTCAAGCGTGTTGTTGCGGGTGAAGACGAAGGCACGCTGGTCCACGTTTGATCTGTACGCCGAATCCGGCAAGAGAGTTCGATCATGAGCATTGCTGACATCAAGAAGACTGCAGAAGGCAAGATGGCTCGCTCCATCGAGGCCTACAAGAACGAGTTGCACAAGATCCGTACCGGGCGTGCGCACCCCGGCATCCTGGACCAGGTGCAGGTCGACTACTACGGCTCGATGGTCCCGATCTCGCAGGTGGCCAACGTGACGCTGATGGACGCGCGCACGATCAGCGTTCAGCCCTGGGAAAAAGGCATGGGAGCGAAGATCGAGAAGGCCATCCGCGAGTCCGACCTGGGCCTGAACCCGGCCGCGCAAGGCGACCTGCTGCGTGTGCCGATGCCGGCGCTGACCGAAGAACGCCGCCGCGAGTTGACCAAGGTGGTTCGCAACGAAGGCGAAGACGCGAAGGTGGCCGCGCGCAACTTGCGTCGTGATGCCAACGACCATGCGAAGAAGCTGCTCAAGGACAAGGAAATCTCCGAGGACGAAGAGCGCCGCTCGCTCGACGAGGTGCAGAAGCTCACCGACCGCACCATTGCCGAGATCGACCGCATGACCTCCGCCAAAGAGGCCGAGATCATGGCGGTGTGAGGCCTGGCCCTGTCCCGTTTCTCCACTACGCTCTGACCGTGCCCTTGTGACCGATTCGGCCGACTCTCGCAGCCGCGTGCCGCGCCATGTGGCCATCGTGATGGATGGCAATGGCCGCTGGGCCAAGAAGCGCTTCATGCCACGCTTCTTCGGCCACAAGCAGGGCGTCGATGCGCTGGTGCGAACGGTGCTCAGTTGCGCCGATCGCGGCATCGACTACCTCACCGTGTTCGCCTTCTCGAGCGAGAACTGGAAGCGCCCGACCGAAGAGGTGTCGGGCCTGATGGGCTTGGTGCTCGTGGCGGTGGCCAAGTACCTCGGCAAGCTCGCGAGCCATGGCGTGCGCATCCGCATCGTCGGTGACCGCAACCAGGTGTCCGACAAGCTGCGCCAGGCCTGGGAGCAGGCCGAGGCGAGCACGGCGCACAACACGCGCATCACCTTGTCGGTCGCGTTCAACTATGGTGGCCGCTGGGACATCGTGCAGGCCTGCCGCCAGGCCATCGCGGCCGGGGTGCCGGCCAACGAGCTCGACGAAGCGGCGCTGACACGGTTCATGGCGCTGAGCCACGCGCCTGACCCGGACCTGTTCATTCGCACCGGCGGTGAGGTGCGCATCAGCAACTTCCTGTTGTGGCAGGCGGCCTACTCCGAACTGGTGTTTTCCGATTGCCTGTGGCCCGAGTTCGGTGACGCCGAACTCGACGCCGCGTTGGCCGAGTACGCCCGCCGCGACCGCCGCTTCGGAACGGTCGAGAGCCCTGCCATCGCGTCCGCCCGGATCGAGACCTGACTCGTGTTGAAGCAGCGCATCATCACCGCGCTCGTGTTGATCGCGATTCTGTTGCCGGCCATGTTCGCGGCCTCACCATGGCCGTTCGCGGTACTGTTGCTGGTGATGATCGGCGCGGCAGGCTGGGAATGGGGCCGCCTGAACAGCGCGGGTCCGGTCGGCGCGGTGGCGTTGGGCGTCGCGGTCACCTCGGCGGGCGCCATCACGCTGGCTGCGGGCTGGCAGAACGCACCACCGCCGACGTTGTGGTGGCTCGCGATGCTGGTCTGGGTGCTTGGCGGCGCGTGGGTGCTGCGCGGCGGCGTGGCGGGCTGGCCCAAGATTGCGGCGCCGGTTCGATGGGTGCTCGGGGCGGCACTGCTGTGGACCGCGTGGCTCGCGCTGGCCGCTGCGAAGGCGGTCGGCGTTAACTTCATGCTGTCTGTGTTCTGCCTGGTGTGGGCGGCCGACATTGCGGCGTACTTCGGTGGGCGGCGCTTCGGCAGGCGCAAGCTCGCCCCCGGCATCAGCCCCGGCAAGAGCTGGGAAGGCGTGTGGAGCGGCATGGTTGGCGCCGTGTTGCTCGCCGCCTTCTGGCTCTGGCTGGACAGCGCGTTCGCGCTCGACTCGGCCAGCCTGTACACGCGGCTGCTTTCGCGCTTCGGCATCGCCGGCGGCGTGCTCGTGCTGGTGTTCCTGGCTGCGATGAGCGTGGTCGGTGACCTGTTCGAATCGCTCGTGAAGCGCGGCGCCGGCGCAAAGGACAGCAGCGCACTGCTGCCGGGCCACGGCGGCGTGCTCGACCGGATCGACGCGCTGCTGCCGGTGTTCCCGATCACGCTGGCCATGCTGAATTCTTGACCGCCCGCACCCGACCCGATCCGACCTCATGACGAACCTTGCGCAAACCCGCCCACAGCGCGTGTGCATCCTCGGTGCCACCGGCTCGGTGGGTACCAGCACGCTCGACGTGATCGCGCGCCACCCTGGCCGCTTCGAGGTGTTCGCGCTAACCGCGCACAGCCGTATCGAAGAGTTGTTTGCACAGTGCGTGCAGTGGCGGCCGCGCTTCGCCGCCGTGCCCGACGCGGCAGGCGCGCGCGCCCTGCGCGAGCGCCTGCGCGCGCAGGGCGTTGCCACCCAGGTGCTCGACACACCGCAGGCGCTGTGCGAGTTGGCAGCGCACCCCGAGGTCGACGCGGTCATGGCGGCCATCGTGGGTGCTGCGGGCCTTGGGCCCTGTCTGGCTGCCGCGAAGGCCGGCAAGCGGTTGCTGCTCGCGAACAAGGAAGCACTTGTTGTCGGCGGTGCGCTCTTCATGCAGGCGGTGCGCGACGGTGGGGCGACGCTGTTGCCCATCGACAGCGAACACTCGGCGATCTTCCAGTGCCTGCCGATCGACCGCAACGAATGGCCGCGGTTCATCGACCACATCCTGCTGACCGCTTCGGGCGGTCCGTTCCGCAGCCGCGACCCTGCCACGCTGGCCAGCGTCACGCCCGATGAAGCCTGCGCACACCCGAACTGGGTGATGGGCCGCAAGATCTCGGTCGACTCGGCGACGATGATGAACAAGGCGCTCGAGGTGATCGAAGCGCGCTGGCTGTTCGACCTGAAGCCGGAACAGATCCGCGTCGTCATCCACCCGCAAAGCATCGTGCATTCGATGGTGGTGTGCCGGGACAACTCGGTGCTCGCGCAACTCGGCACCCCCGACATGCGCGTGCCCATCGCCTATGGCCTGTCGTTCCCGCAACGCATCGAGTCGGGCGCGGGCGCGCTCGACTTCAGCGCGATGGCGGGCTTGAGTTTCAGCGCCGCCGACCTGGCGCGCTACCCCGGCCTCGCGCTGGCGTGGGCCACGCTCGAAGCTGCGCCGGGCAGCACGGCTGTGCTCAACGCGGCGAACGAAGTAGCGGTGGCTGCGTTCCTTGCTGAAGCCATTCGCTTCGATCAGATTCATGCGGTCAACACGAGCACCCTGGCGCGCGTCGTGCCGGCCGCAGGCTGCTGCGATTCCGTCGACGGCCTGCTCGACCTCGATGCGCAGGCGCGGCGCGATGCGCGCCAGTTCGTGAAGGAGATGGCGCGATGATCACGACGGTTCTGGCATTCATTCTCACGCTCGGCGTGTTGATCGTCATCCACGAGTACGGGCACTACCGCGTGGCCGTGGCCTGCGGCGTGAAGGTGCTGCGCTTCTCGGTGGGCTTCGGTCGCGTGCTGTGGCGCCGCCAAGCCACGCCCGATAGCACCGAGTTCGTGCTGTGCGCTTTGCCGCTCGGTGGCTACGTGAAGATGCTCGACGAGCGCGAAGGTGCTGTCGCACCGGCCGACAAGCACCGCAGCTTCAACAACAAGACCCTGTTGCAGCGCACGGCCATCGTCGCCGCCGGACCGGCTGCGAACTTGCTGCTCGCGGTGCTGCTCTACTCGGTCGCGCACTGGATCGGCATCGAAGAGCCGAAGGCGTTGATGGGCCCGCCGGTCGTGGGCAGCCTGGCCGAGCGTGCCGGCTTGCGCAGCGGGGACTGGGCTCGCGAATGGTCGGCCAACGGCACCGATTGGCAAGACCTGCGCTCGATGACCGACCTGCGCTGGGAGGCGACGCAGGCGGTCGTGCGCAGCGAGCCGCTGCACCTGATGGTCACCGACCGCGACGGCCGCGCCAAGCGCCACGTTGTGCTCGGCCTCAACACCTTGGGCACTGCCGAGGTCGACGCCAAACTGATGCAGCGCATCGGCCTGGGCAGCGCATTCAGCGAGCCGGTGCTCGGTGAGGTGAAGGTCGGTGGGGCCGGTGCGCAGGCGGGCCTGCGCAGCGGTGACCGCGTGCTCGCCATCGACGACGCGCCAGTGGCCGACGCGGCCCGCGTGCGCGAACTGATCCGCGCCAGCGGCAGCACCGGCAAGCCGCGCGCGATGCAGTGGCGCGTCGAGCGCGGCGGGCAGGTGCTGTCGCTCGCGGTCACGCCGACGGTCGTGGTCGAAGCCGGCCAATCGGTGGGGCGCCTCGGCCTGTACCCGGGCCAGGCGGCCGAGATGGTGACGGTGCGCTACGGTGTGCTCGACGGCATGTTGCAGGCCGTGTCGCAGACGTGGCAGATGTCCACGCTCACGCTCAAGATGCTGGGCAAGATGGTGATCGGCCAAGCTTCGCTGAAGAACCTCAGCGGGCCGCTCACGATTGCCGACTACGCGGGCCAGTCGGTGCGCCTCGGCCTGGCGTACTACCTGGGCTTTCTCGCTGTGGTGAGCGTGAGCCTCGGCGTGCTCAACCTGTTGCCGCTGCCGGTGCTCGATGGTGGGCACCTGATGTATTATCTTTTCGAGGGTGTGACGGGTCGGCCAGTCTCCGAGTTGTGGCTGGAGCGGCTGCAGCGCGGCGGGGTTGCCATCATGCTCATGATGATGTCCCTGGCTCTCTATAACGACGTGGCCCGCCTCCTTGGCCTGCAATGACACAGCGCATGCGATCCTTCTCCCGCAAGAACTCCCTCCGTCCTCTTTACATTGCGTTGGCTGCAGCGCTCCAGGCGTCACTGGTCTGGGCAGTCGAGCCCTTCGTGCTGAAAGACATTCGTGTCGAAGGCCTGCAGCGCAGCGATGCCGGCACGGTATTCGCCTCGTTGCCCTTCCGCATCGGTGACACCTACAGCGACGAGAAAGGCGCAGCCGCGCTGCGCGCGCTGTTCGCGACCGGCCTTTACAAGGACGTGCGCATCGATGTCGATGGCACGGTGCTGGTCGTTATCGTCGAAGAGCGGCCGGTCATCGCCAACATCGATTTCGTTGGCTTGAAGGAATTCGACAAAGACCAACTCGTCAAGTCCCTGAAAGACTTCGGCATCGGCGAAGGGCAACCGTTCGACAAGGCGCTGGCCGACCGCGCCGAGCAAGAGCTGAAGCGTCAGTACCTGACGCGCAGCTTGTATGGCGCCGAGGTGGTCACCACGGTCACACCGCAAGAGCGCAACCGCGTCAACCTGAGCTTCACGATCACCGAGGGCAGCGCCGCCAAGATCAGCGAGATCCGGATCAGCGGCAACAAGGTGTTCAGCGAGAGCACGCTGAAGGGCCTGTTCGACCTGAACGACGGCGCCTGGTTGAACTTCTATACCAAGGCCGACCGATACTCGCGCGCCAAGCTCGACGCCGATCTCGAAACGCTGCGCGCCTACTACCTGAACCGCGGATACCTCGAGTTCACGGTCGAGTCGACGCAGGTCGCCATCTCGCCCGACAAGCAGGACATCACGGTCACGATCAATGTCAAGGAAGGCCAGCCCTACACCGTGTCGGGCGTGAAGCTCGAAGGCGAATACCTGGGCAAGGAAGACGACTTCAAGACGCTGGTCCTCATCAGGCCCGGCTCGCCCTATCAGGCCGAGGCGGTGACGCAGACCACGCGCGCAATGATCGAGCGCTTCGGCACCTTCGGCTTCGCGTTCGCCAAGGTCGATGCCCGGCCCGACATCGACCGTGCCACCGGGACGGTGGCCATCACGCTCGTTGCCGACCCGGCCCGCCGCGTCTACATCCGCCGCATCAACGTGGCGGGCAACACCCGCACGCGGGACGAAGTGGTGCGGCGCGAGTTCCGGCAGTTCGAGTCTTCGTGGTACGACGGGCGCAAGATCAAGCTGTCGCGCGACCGGGTCGACCGCCTGGGCTACTTCAGCGAAGTGAACGTCGACACCAACGAGGTGCCGGGCACGCCGGATCAGGTCGATCTCACGATCACCATCAAGGAGAAGGCCACCGGCAACCTGCAGCTCGGCGCCGGCTTCTCGTCCGCCGACAAGCTGTCGCTGTCGGGCTCGATCAAGCAAGACAACATCTTCGGCTCGGGCAACTACCTTGGCCTGGAACTCAACACCAGCAAGTACAGCCGCACGCTGGTCGTCAGCACGGTGGACCCGTACTTCACGGTCGACGGCATCTCGCGCGCCATCGATGTGTTCTACCGTACGCAGCGGCCGATCAACAGCCAGGGCGAAGCATACGAACTGGTGACCCCGGGCGCGTCGATCCGCTTCGGCGTGCCGTTCAGCGAATTCGACACCGTGTACTTCGGCGTCGGCTTCGAGCGCACTGAGATCAAGGGCGACAACCTTCCGCTGAACTACCGCAACTACCGCACCGTGTTCGGCGACAAGAGCAATTCGCTGCCCCTGTCGGTCGGCTGGGCACGTGACAGCCGCGACAGCGCGCTGGTGCCCACCGCAGGCCGGCTCACAAGCCTGAGCCTGGACTGGGGCTTTGCGGCCGACACGCGCTACCTGCGTGCCATCACCAAGTTCCAGCAGTACATCCCGCTCTCGCGCCGTTTCACGCTCGGCTTCAACGCCGAACTGGGCTGGGGCAAGGGCCTGGGTGGGCGGCCGTACCCGATCTTCAAGAACTTCTACGGTGGCGGCCTGGGCACGGTGCGCGGCTTCGACCAGAACTCGCTCGGCCCGGTCGACGTGACCGGCGCCTACATCGGCGGCAACCGCCGCCTGAACCTGAACAGCGAGCTCTACCTGCCGGTGCCGGGCACGGGCAACGACCGCACGCTGCGGCTGTTCACGTACGTTGACGTGGGCAACGTGTGGGGCGAGAACGACCCGTTGACGGCCGAGAGCCTGCGCGCATCGGCGGGTGTCGGCTTGACCTGGGTGTCGCCGGTGGGCCCATTGAAGCTGAGCTATGGCCAGCCGCTGCGCAAGCGCCCGGAAGATAGAATCCAGCGTCTTCAATTCCAGATCGGGACTGCGTTCTAATGAAAAGCTCTTTAGTTGATTCGCCTTCCATGGCGGCGCATTTGTTGAAGCGGGTTGCTGCCGGTGCGTTGCTGTCTCTCGCTGCCGTTGGTGCCCACGCGCAGGAAATGAAGGTCGGCTTCGTCAACAGCGACCGTGTGCTGCGCGAGGCCGTACCCGCGAAGGCCGCGCAAACCCGGCTCGAAAGCGAGTTCTCGAAGCGCCAGAAAGAAGGCGAAGATTCGGCGAACAAGCTCAAGGCTGCAGCCGACAAACTCGACAAGGAATCGCCAACGCTGAGCGAGGCCGAACGCAACCGCCGCCAGCGCGACCTGGTCGAACAAGACCGTGAACTCCAGCGCAAGCGCCGTGAGTTCCAGGAAGACCTGAACCAGCGCAAGAACGAAGAGCTGGCCTCTGTGGTGGAGCGCGCCAACAAGGTCGTCAAGCAGATCTACGAAAGCGAAAAGTACGACCTGATCCTGCAAGGTGACGTGGTGATCTTCGCGAGCAGCCGCATCGACATCACCGACAAGGTCATCAAGGCGCTCAACGCCCAGGGCGCGAAGTAACGCGGCCGCGTGGCCGCGTGCATCGGGCCATGACTCTGGCCATGACCTCAGAGCTGCCGGTCGTCGCCGTCACCGTCGGTGATCTGGTTGCTGCGCTGGGCGGTGAATTGGCAGGTGGCGGTGATGCTGCCGCACAAACGCTGATCGACCGGATCGGCCCGCTCGAGTCGGCCACCCCGTCGACCATCGGCTTCGTCTCGAACCCGCGCTATGGCGCGCAGTTGGCGGCATCGAATGCGGGCTGCGTGATCGTGGCACCCGCCATGGTCGATGCTGCTGTCGCACGGGGTGCGACCATCGTTACCCCCGATCCGTACCTCTACTACGCGCGCCTGACGCAGTGGTGGGCCCATCGCCTGCGCCCTGCACAGCTTAGCCGCATCCACGCCAGCGCCGTGGTCGATGCGTTGGCGCAGGTCGATGCCACAGCCACGGTCGGGCCGCTCGCGGTCATCGAGGCGGGCGCGCAGGTGGGCCGAGGCGCCGTGATCGGTGCGCATTGCTTCATCGGCAGCCATGCGCGGGTGGGTGAAGGGTCGCGCCTGGCCGCGCACGTCACCGTGGGCGAACGTTGCCGCGTCGGCGCGCGCGCTGTCATTCACAGTGGCGTGGTGATCGGGGCCGACGGCTTCGGTTTTGCGCCGACCCAAGGGCGCTGGGAGAAGATCGAGCAGCTCGGCGCGGTGCGAATCGGTGACGACGTGGAGATCGGCGCCAACACCTGCATCGACCGCGGCGCACTGGACGACACCGTCATCGACAACGGCGTCAAACTCGACAACCTGATCCAGATCGGCCACAACGTGCACATCGGTGAGCACAGCGCGCTGGCCGGCTGCGTGGGCGTGGCGGGCAGCACCAACATCGGCAGGCATTGCACCGTGGGGGGGGCGGGCATGATCCTCGGCCACCTCGAGCTGGCTGACCACGTGCACATCTCGGCCGCGAGCGTGGTGATGCGCTCGATCCGCCAACCCGGCCAGTACACCGGCGTGTTTCCCATCGACGAGAATGCGGCATGGGAGAAGAACGCGGCCACGCTGCGCCAACTCCACAGCCTGCGTGACCGGCTGCGTGCCTTGGAAAGGCCACGCGCTGATCCCGGGCGCGCGCGCGCCGCGAACGCAAGCGAAGACAGCACAAAAAGCAGCCCGACCGGCGACGAGACAGCATGAAACTCGACATCCACGACATCCTCAAGCGCCTGCCGCACCGTTACCCGTTCCTGCTGGTGGACCGCGTGCTCGAAATCGAAACAGGCAAGCACATCAAGGCCTTGAAGAACGTGACGATGAACGAGCCGTTCTTCGTCGGCCACTTCCCGCACCGCCCGGTCATGCCCGGGGTGATGATGCTGGAAGCAATGGCCCAGGCGGCGGCGATCCTCGGCTTCGACATGCTCGGGGTGCTGCCTGACGACAAGACGGTGTTCTACTTTGCCGGCATCGACAACGCCCGCTTCAAGCGCCCGGTCGAGCCGGGCGATCAGCTCGTGCTGCATGTGGCACTCGAGCGCACACGTGCCGGCATCTTCAAGTTCAATGCGCGCGCCACGGTCGACGACGCGCTGGCCGTCGAGGCCGACCTGATGTGCACGATGCGCCGCGTGCCTTGAAGCGCGGCGCAGTTCTCGGTTCGCAGCAGCGCTGACCATGGCGAACATCCACCCGACGGCCATCGTCGAGACCGGCGCGCAACTCGACGCCGATGTGCGTATCGGCGAATACACGGTGGTGCGCGCCGGTGTGCGCATTGCAGGCGGCACGACGGTCGGTGCCCACTGCGTGATCGAAGGCCGCACCAGCATCGGGCGCGACAACCGCATCTTCCAGTTCTGCTCGATCGGCGCCGCGCCGCAAGACAAGAAGTACGCCGGCGAACCGACCGAGCTTCACATCGGCGAGCGCAACACCATCCGCGAGTTCTGCACCTTCAACTGCGGCACCGCGCAAGACGCCGGCGTCACGCGTGTCGGTGACGACAACTGGATCATGGCCTACGTGCACCTCGCGCATGACGTGCAGGTGGCAAGCCACACGGTGCTGGCCAACAACGCTACGCTCGCCGGCCACGTGCACGTGGGCGACTGGGTCACGGTCGGCGGGCTGTCGGGCGTGCACCAGTTCGTCAAGATCGGCGCGCATGCATTCGTCGGCTTCTCGAGCGCTGTCACACAAGACGTGCCGCCCTACATGATGGTCGACGGCAACCCACTCGCGGTGCGCGGCTTCAACATCGAGGGCTTGCGCCGGCGCGGCTTCGGGCCGGCTCGCCTGGCTGCGGTGAAGCAGATGCACCGCTTGCTGTACCGCTCGAACCTCGGCTTCGACCAGGCCGCCGCCGCGATCAGCGCTCTCGGCGCCGAGGTCCCTGAGGCACAAGCCGACGTGGCGATGATGGCCGTTTTCCTCGCCACGTCGACTCGCGGCATCGCGCGCTAGCCGCCGCGCATGGAAGCCTACGCACCCCGGCTCGCGATGGTGGCCGGTGAAGCCTCGGGCGACCTGCTGGCGGGCTTGCTGCTCGGTGGCCTCAAGGCGCGCTGGCCTCAGGTGCGGGCCTTCGGCATTGGCGGGCCGAAGATGGCGGCGCAAGGCTTCGATGCCTGGTGGCCGCACGACAAGCTGTCGGTCAGTGGCTATGTCGAAGTGCTGAGCCACTACCGCGAGATCTCAGGCATCCGCAACCAACTGGCCGAGCGGCTGCTGAGTGTGAAAGACCGGCCCGATGCCTTCATCGGCGTTGATGCACCGGACTTCAACCTCGACCTCGAAGCCAAACTGAAGTCCCAAGGCATCAAGGCCATCCACTTCGTCAGCCCGTCGATCTGGGCCTGGCGCGGCAAGCGCATCGAGAAGATCCGCCGCGCCACCGACCTGGTGCTCTGCATCTTCCCGTTCGAGCCACCGATCTACGCGAAGCAGGGCATTCCGGCGGCCTACGTGGGCCACCCGCTGGCCGATGCGATTCCGCTCGACGTGCCCCGCGCCGCGAGCCGCGCCGTGCTCGGCCTGAATGCCGACGACACCGTCGTCGCGCTGCTGCCGGGCAGCCGCCGCGCCGAGGTGCAGTACATCGCGCCGCGCCTGCTGCAGGCCGCCGCCGAGATGCACCGCCAGCGCCCGCACCTGCGCTTCGTGCTGCCGGTGGTTCCGGGGCTGCGCCACGTGGTCGAACCGCTGCGCCGCCAGCATGCGGCAAAGGCGCCGATCACATTGCTCGACGGCCAGTCGCACGAGGCTCTGGCCGCTTGCGACGTGGCGCTCGTGGCCAGCGGCACTGCCACGCTCGAGGCCGCGCTGTTCAAGGCGCCGATGGTCATTGCCTACGCCATGCACGCGCTCAACTGGCAGATGATGAAGCGCATGAAGTACCAGCCCTGGGTCGGCCTGCCGAACATCCTGTTGAACGACTTCGCGGTGCCCGAGCTGCTGCAAGGCGATGCCACCGGCGAGCGGCTGGCAGCGGCGGCGCTCGAATGGCTCGACGACCCGCAGCGCTGCGACCAACTGCGCACACGCTTCGAAGCCCTGCACCGCGAGCTGCGCTGCAACACCGCGAAGGCGGCCACCGATGCCATCGAAAAAGTCCTTGCGGCTTGAGCACCTGGGTCGGCAACTCGGGCTGAAGTTCGACCTGGTCGGGCTGATCGCCGGCGTCGACGAAGCCGGGCGCGGCCCGCTTGCCGGGCCGGTGGTGGCGGCGGCCGTGATCCTCGACGAGCTGCAGCCGATCAAGGGCCTGAAAGACTCCAAGGTGATGACGGCGCGTGCCCGCGAACGCCTGTTCGACGAGATCCGCGCCAAGGCGCTGTGTTGCAGCATCGCGCAGGCCAGTGTCGAAGAAATCGACACGCTGAACATCCTGCAAGCCACGATGCTCGCGATGCAGCGCGCGGTCGACGGCCTGCGGCTGCGGCCGCACCACGTGCTCGTCGACGGCAACCGGCTGCCGGTGCTCAAGGTGCAGGCCGAAGCCATCGTCAAGGGGGACGCCAAGGTCAAGGCCATCTCGGCGGCGTCGATCCTCGCCAAGGTGCACCGGGACCGGCTCTGCATCGAGCTGCACGAAGCCCACCCGCAGTACGGCTTCGATGGCCACAAGGGCTACCCGACGGCAGCCCACCTGGCGGCGCTGCGCGAGCATGGCGCCTGCCCGCACCACCGGCGCAGCTTCGCGCCGGTGCGCGCGGTCTGCATCGCGCTCGGCTGAAGGCGCACGCCATGGCCCAGGTCAAGTCGGTCACGTCGCGCGACAACCCGCTGCTGGTGCGCTTGCGCAAGCTCGTCGCCGACCCCGCCGGCTACCGCCGCGCTTGCGAGGTGTGGATCGAAGGTGAGCACCTGTGCGCGGCCTACGTACATCGTGGGGGGGTGGCTGCGCAGGCGGTGATCACCGAGTCGGCGTGGCAGCAGGCCACGCTGCGCAAGTTGGCGAACACGGCGACGACCGTGACCATCGTCCCCGACGCGTTGATGGCCGGCCTGAGCACGCTCGACTCGCCGCCGCCATTGGGTTTTGTGCTGCCGTGGTCGGCGAGCGCCGTGATCCAGGCGACCGCGCCCAGCGTGGTGCTCGACCGCCTTCAAGACGCCGGCAACGTGGGCGCCGTGTTGCGCAGTGCCGCCGCGTTCGGCGTCACCCAGGTGCTCGCGCTGAAGGGCACGGCGGCGATGTGGTCGGCGAAGGTGTTGCGCGCCGGCATGGGCGCGCACTTCGGCCTGCACCTCGTCGAAGGGCTGGACGAGCAGGCACTGGATGCGCTGCGCTTGCCTCTGGTTGCGACCAGCTCGCATGCCGCGCAGGCGCTTCACGAACTCACACTGCCCTGGCCTTGTGCCTGGGTCATGGGGCATGAGGGGCAGGGCGTCTCGGATGCACTGCAGATGCGTTGCAATCTCACCATTCGCATCCCGCAGCCGGGCGGCGAAGAGTCGCTGAACGTGGCCGCGGCGGCGGCCGTGTGCTTCTATGAATCGGCGCGGCAGCGGGCGGCTCGTGCGTAGTTTCTGCTAGTACATCAACCGGTCGGGCCGCAGGTCGCGCAGGATGGTCGTGGCGATCTCCTCGATCGACTTGTGGGTCGATGACAGCCATTCGATGCCCTCGCGGCGCATCATGGCTTCGGCCTCGCTCACTTCCACGCGGCAATTCTCCAGAGACGCGTACTTGCTGCCCGGGCGGCGCTCGTTGCGGATCGAGCTCAGGCGAGTCGGGTCGATGGTCAGGCCGAAACACTTCTTCTTGAACGGTGCCAGCGTCGACGGGATCTGCCCGCGGTCGAAGTCTTCCGGGATCAGCGGGTAGTTCGCAGCCTTGATGCCGTGCTGCATCGCGAGGTACAGCGACGTGGGCGTCTTGCCGCTGCGGCTCACGCCGACCAGGATCACGTCTGCGCTCGCCAGGTTCTTCACCGACTGCCCGTCGTCGTGCGCGAGTGAGAAGTTGATCGCCTCGATACGGTCGGTGTACTCCTGGCTCTTCGACACGTCGGCGAAGCGGCCGATACGGTGGTTCGAGGTCATCTGCAGCTCGGCTTCGAGCGGCTCGATGAAGGTGTTGAACATGTCGAGCACCAGGGCCTTGGTGTCGCTGCCACCCTTCACTATGGCCAGGATCTCCGGGTTCACGAGCGTGATGAAGACGATGGGCTTGCGGCCTTCGGTCTCGGCCGTGTGGTTGATCTCGCGCAGCACCTGGTGCGCCTTGTCGGCGGTGTCGACGAACGGTCGACGCACATGGCGCGAGGAGACCGCGAACTGCGACAGGATCGAATTCCCGAAGGTTTCGGCCGTGATGCCGGTGCCGTCGGAGACGAAGAAGACTGTGCGTTTGGCCATGGCGAGGGTCACTCAAGCTGTGTTGTGCGGGATCCGATCATAGGGACTTCACCCGTAGAATCGATTCGCGCTATACGCCACCCGACGCACCATGACTGCCCCCCTCTGCCTCGAAGGAATCGCCCTCGGCAGAGCGCGCGCGCGGCTTGCACGGCCCCTCGAGCCTCGTTCGGGGCCGGCCCGCGTAGAGCGAGGCGCACCGATTTTTCACCATCCTGGAGCTCTCCCATGTCAACCAGCCCTCTGGCGACCGCCCTGGTCGCCCCGTTCGAACACCTGAGAATGCACGACGTCGAGACGGTCGGCGGCAAGAACGCCTCGCTCGGCGAAATGATCAGCCAACTGGCCGCCTCGGGCGTGCGCGTGCCGGGCGGTTTTGCCACGACGGCGCACGCGTTCCGCGAGTTCCTCGCGCACAACGGCCTGGCCTTGAGGATCGAAGCGCGCCTGGCCACGCTGAACACCGACGACGTTCGTGCCCTCGCCGAAGCCGGCGCCGAGATCCGCCACTGGATCGAGGCCACGCCGTTCCCGCCGGCGCTCGAAGCGGCCATCCGCAGCGAGTTCGTCAAGCTCACGGCCGGCCACCCCGGCGCGTCGTTCGCGGTGCGCTCGTCGGCCACGGCTGAAGACCTGCCCGACGCGTCGTTCGCCGGCCAGCAAGAGACCTTCCTGAACGTGATCGGCATCGACGAGGTGCTGGCGAAAATGAAGGAAGTGTTCGCGAGCCTCTACAACGACCGCGCCATCAGCTACCGCGTGCACAAGGGCTTCGCGCATGCCGGCGTGGCGCTGTCGGCCGGCGTGCAGCGCATGGTTCGCTCCGACCTCGGTGCCGCCGGCGTGATGTTCACGATCGACACCGAATCGGGCTTCAAGGAGGTGGTGTTCATCACCAGCAGCTACGGCCTCGGCGAGACGGTGGTGCAGGGCGCCGTGAACCCCGACGAGTTCTATGTCCACAAGCCTGCGCTGCGTGCCGGCAAGCAGGCCATCATCCGCCGCAACCTCGGCTCCAAGCTCATCAAGATGGAGTTCGCCACAAAGGAAGAAAGGGCGACGAGCGGGCGCCTCGTCAAGACCGTCGACACGGCGCAGGAGCACCGCAACCGCTATTCGCTCAGCGACGCCGACGTGGCCGAACTCGCCGGCTATGCGCTGACCATCGAGCAGCACTACGGCCGACCGATGGACATCGAATGGGGCAAGGACGGCGCCGACGGCAAGCTCTACATCCTGCAAGCGCGGCCCGAGACCGTGAAGAGCCAGCAAGAGGGCAAGGTCGAGCAGCGCTACAAGCTCAAGGGCGACAAGAACAAGAGCGCGGTGCTCGCCGAGGGCCGCGCCATCGGCCAGAAGATCGGCACGGGGCCGGTGCGGATCGTCCACAGCATTGCCGACATGGACCAGGTACAGCCCGGCGACGTGCTCGTCACCGACATGACCGACCCGAACTGGGAACCGGTGATGAAGCGCGCGGCGGCCATCGTCACGAACCGCGGCGGGCGCACCTGCCACGCCGCCATCATTGCGCGCGAGCTGGGCATCCCGGCCGTGGTGGGCTGTGGCGACGCGACCGACGTTCTGAAGGAAGGCGCGCTCGTCACCGTGGCGTGCTCCGAAGGCGACACCGGCTACGTCTACGACGGCCTGCTCGAAACCGAGGTCAGTGACGTGCAGCGCGGCGTGATGCCCGAGTGCCCGGTGAAGATCATGATGAACGTGGGTAACCCGCAACTTGCGTTCGACTTCGCGCAGATGCCCAACATGGGCGTCGGCCTGGCGCGGCTCGAGTTCATCATCAACAACAACATCGGCGTGCACCCGAAGGCGATCCTCGACTACCCGAACATCGACACCGACCTGAAGAAGGCGGTCGAGAGCGTGGCGCGCGGTCATGCGTCGCCGCGCGCCTTCTATGTCGACAAGCTGGTCGAAGGCATTGCCACCATCGGCGCTGCGTTCTGGCCCAAGCCGGTGATCGTGCGGCTCTCCGACTTCAAGAGCAACGAGTACCGCAAGCTCATCGGCGGCTCGCGCTACGAGCCCGAGGAAGAGAACCCGATGCTCGGCTTCCGCGGTGCGTCGCGCTACGTGAGCGCCGCGTTCGGCGAGGCCTTCGCCATGGAGTGCGAGGCGCTCAAGCGCGTGCGCGTCGACATGGGCCTGACCAACGTCGAGATCATGGTGCCGTTCGTGCGCACGCTCGGCCAGGCCAAGGCGGTGGTCGGCATGCTGGCCGAGCGCGGCCTGAAGCGCGCATCGCAAGGCGGCACCGACGGCCTGCGCGTCATCATGATGTGCGAGGTGCCGAGCAACGCCATCCTGGCCGAGCAGTTTCTCGACCACTTCGACGGCATGTCGATCGGCTCGAACGACCTGACCCAGCTCACCCTCGGCCTGGACCGCGACTCCGGGATGGAGCTGCTCGCGAGAGACTTCGACGAGCGCGACCCTGCTGTCAAGGCACTCATCTCCAAGGCCATCGCCGCCTGCCTCGCGGCGGGCAAGTACGTCGGCATCTGCGGCCAGGGGCCGAGTGATCACCCCGACTTCGCCGACTGGCTGGCCGACGAGGGCATCAAGTCGATCTCGCTGAACCCGGACTCGGTGATCGAGACCTGGCAACGGCTGGCGCGGCGCACCTAGGCATGCGATGGCCGGCCTGTTCATCTCATACGCGCGCATCGACGGCGCCACACTTGCGCACCGGCTCGAGCAAGACCTGACAGCCCACGGCCACAGCGCGTGGCTGGACCGCGCCGAGATCGAGGTCAGCGAGTCGTGGTCGTCCGAGATCGAGGCCGCCATCGATGATTGCGAAGCGCTGATCGCGGTGCTCACGGCCGGCGCGGCGGCGTCGCGCGTGTGCCGGGGCGAGCAGTTGCGCGCGTTGCGCAAGGGCAAGCGTGTGGTGCCGCTGCTCGCGCAGGCCGATGCCGACCGGCCGGTCTACCTGGAGCCCGAGCACTACCTCAGCTTCGCCGAGAACGACCCCTACGAAGCTCGCTTTGCGGAGCTGCTGGACTACCTGGCACAGGCCAAGGGCGTGGTGCTGGCCGAGTTGCCGCAGCGCGTGCAGCAACGGCTGGCCGAGCCCTCACCGCCGCGCGCCGTGTTGGCCGCGCTGCGCGAGCCTCGGCCGGGCTGGGAGCAGGTGCTGCAACTGGCAGCTGCGCAGCAGGCGCGCTTCCTGGAAGGGCTGGCCGGCCGGGCGGGCGCAGCCGGCGTGTACGAGCCGGCCGTGTACGTGCCGCGCGCGATTGAGGAAGCTGAACTCGCGCGCTTCCTCGAAGGCGATGCCTGCGCGCTGCTCTTGATCGGCGAGCCCGGCGTCGGCAAGACCAACCTGATGTGCCACTGGGCACTCTCGCAGGCGGCGGCGCAACAAGCCGTGCTGCTGTATGCCTGCGAGCGGCTTGCCGGCACGCAGGTGCTGCAGGAGATCGCCAAGGACACGGGCCTGCCCCTCGCCGAGGCCTTGTCTTACCTCGACGCGGCCGCCTCCAAGGAGGGCAGGCAACTGCTGGTCGTGTTCGACGGCCTGAACGACTTTCGAAGTGCCGAGCATGACGGCCAGCGTGCGCTGCTCAGCGCCATCGACGCGCTCGTGGCCGGCCTGGCCGGTACGCGCGTGCGGATCGTCGTCAGCTGCACCAGCGCTACCTGGAACCGGCTCGACCGCCAGGCACCGCTGCACCTGACCTGGCCGCGCTTCCACCGCGCGCGTAGCGGCGATGCCGACTTCCTGCCCCTCGCCCGGTTCAGCACCGAAGAGGCCGAGGCCGCCTACCCGCTGTACCGCGCCCGCTTCGGCCTGCTGCCGCTGCTCGACGACCTGGCGCCAGCGCTGCGCCAGCGCCTGCGCGAGCCGGTGCTGCTGCGCTTGCTCGCCGAGGCGCTGCGCAGCGGGGCCGGCGCGGCCGATGCGTCCCAGTCGTCGAGCTTCGACACGATGGTCTTCCGGCGCTACTTCGAAGAGCGCGTGCGCAGCCGCGACGACCAGGCCTTCGTCGATGCGCTGGCCGGCGAGATGCTGGCGCAGCGCAGCGCGGCGTTGCCGGTGCAGCCGCTGACGGCGCACCCGGTGCTCGGCCCGGTCATCCTGCAAGCGGGCACCGAGGGCAGCTACTCTCGGCTGCTCGACGAAGGCGTGCTCACCGAAGTGCGCGGCGACCTCTTCACCGACGACCTGCTCAAGTTCAGCTACCCGCTGGTCGGGGCTTACGCCATCGTGCGCCTCATGCTGCGCCAGCAGCGCGCCGTGATCGACGTGGTACGCGAACTGGCGGCGCTGACAAGCGACCTGCCGCTCGCCTGGGAGGCTGCCGTCACGCTGGTCGGCGTGCGCGGCGACGCGCCGGCCTGCGCCATGCTGGCCGGCGCGCCCGACCCCGAGCTGCGCGAGCTGGCGCACGAAGGCCTGGTGCGCATGCACGCCGTGAACGCCGAGCGCGCGCGCGCCGTGCTGGGCGCGCTGCTCGACAGTGGCGACGCGCTGCAACAGCGCTGTGCCCTGCGCGCCGCGTTCAGCATCGGCCCGGCCGCGCGCGAGTTGCTGGTGCGTGGCGCGCTGAGCGACTCCGAGCCCCTGCGCCATGCGGTGCGCGACACGCTCTACCTGATCTGGAACGGCGCCGCGCAGAACAGCGGCGATGCACGCACCAGTGCCGGCTACTTCATCTGGCGCCATGCACCCGACTTCACGCACGGCGTGATGCGCGACCTGGTCGAGCAACTCAGCTGGACCAGCCCCATCGAAGCCGGCCGCATCCTCACCTTCGTGCTGGACCTGACCATCACGATCTACGTCAACCACTGCGACCGTGCCGACGTGGTGCAGAACACGTCCGACCTGTTCCACCACCTCGCGGTGGACCGCTTGCACATCGACACCCTGGCCGCAGGCGGGTTGCTGGAGCGCACCGTGTTCAAGGTCGTTTCGTCAGTGTTTGCCGACCGGCTGCTGCGCTGGATGCTGGTGGCTGGCGGCGACGACACGGGTGCGTTCTTCGCGCGCCCGCAAGCTGAGCGGCAGGTGCTGATCGAAGCCGGTGCCCGGCTCGACCCGGCCGCCGACCTGCAAGCGGCGCATGGCTTGTTGCTCGGCATGCTGCGCACCAATGTGAACGTGGTGCGCGGTACGGCAGCGCTGGTGCTCGCCGTCCATGCGCTGGCCCGGCCCGACGCGGCCGAGCCGGTGCTGTGCGCGCTGTTCGACGAACTCGGTGGCGACACAGGTGCTGCAGGCGCCGCTGGCGGCGCAGGTGCCACGCCGGCCCGGCTGTGGTTGCTGGCGGGCCTGGCGGTATTGATGCAGGGCACGCCCGGCACCTGGGTGCCGTTGCTCGAAACGTTGACGCAGCGGCTTTTCGATGAAGCCGGCGCGGCTGGCGTGGCCATGCTCACACCCGGCTTCGATGCGCTGTTCGTGCCGCTCGGCCTGGCCTACGGCAAGGGCAAGTCCGGCATGCCGCTGTTTGATCGCATGCTGGCTGGCGGCGTGGGGCAAAGCGATGCGACCGCGCGGCTCGTGGCCGGCCTCGGGCCGGTAGGCTTCTACCACCCGCAGGTGGTGCTCGCCACGCTGCGGCCGTGCTTCAAGCGGCTGGCGGCGCAAGCCGACACGCGCGCCGCCCTGGTCAGCACGCTGGCCACGATGCGCAGCCTGCACTACGACCCGGTCGATGCGTTCTTGGCCGACGTCGACGCCGACGACGCGATGGCCCGCGACGTGGCCGCTGCGGCCGACATGGAGCGCGTGCAGCAGTTCATGCGCCTGCTCGGCTACTACAACAATGCGGTCCACTTCTGCGTCAACTACCCGCGCATGCGGCGCGGGCTGGCTGCATCGGCGCTGAAGCTGCTGGCCGAGTCGGGCGATGCGGCCGAGTTCATCACCGGTTATGCGCAGGCCGCTATCGGCATGGCGCGCGATGCCGGTTTCGTGCTGACCGAGTGGACTCTTCCGGAGCCGGGTGATGCCGGCGGCTGACGGCGCGGCGCCGCGAGCGACCTGGCTGCGCGCTGCCAGTGCGGTGTACCTGACGATTCGCGTATCGGCACTCGGCTTCACGCTGCTGCTGCCACTCGTCGGCGCCGCCAGCATGGCCGCCAACCCCGGCCTGGCGCGCATGGGCCGGTTGATGCTCGTGGCCGTGTCGTTCCACGTGTTCGCCTATGTCTTGAACGACGTGGTCGACCTGTGGCTGGACCGCAGCGAGCCCTTGCGCGCCGACTCGCCTCTGGTGCAGGGCGCAGTCGGCCGCGGCAGGTTGATCATGCTCGCTTGCGCGCAACTGCCCATCGCGTTCGGACTGGCCTGGGCACTCGGTGCGCACCGCGCCGCGCTGGCCATGCTGGGCCTGGCCTTCGCCGCGATGGCGGTGTACGACGTCTATGGCAAGCGCTGCCGCTGGCCGCTGCTGACCGACGCCGTTCAGTCCATCGGCTGGTGCGCCCTGGTCAACGTGGGCGCCTGGTGGGACGGGCCGGTGTGGGCCACGCGCACCGGCTGGATCGCGGCCTATGTGTTCTTCTGCGTGATGCTGGTGCAAGGCGTTCACGGCGGCCTGCGCGACCTGACGAACGACCAGCGCGGCGGTGCCCGCACGACGGCGATCTGGCTCGGCGCTCGGCCTGGGCCGGCTACCGGCCTCGTGCTGTCGCGCGCGATGGTCGGCTACGCCGTTGTGCTGCAAGTGGCGCTGTGGGTCACGGGGCTGGCGGCGCTGCCAGAAGCCTCAGCGTTCCCGCGCGTGGTGGAGCCTGGCCTTGCGGGGCCGGAGGTGACTGCGTGGAACAGCGCGGCAATGGCTGCGTGTGTGAACACCCTGCTGGCCGCCGCCACCGTTGCTTTCGTGCTGGCATACAGGCGCCGCGCCGCGCGCCAGCGCCTGATCGCCGCCGGCGCATGGAACATCGTTGCCACGCTGTTCGTGCTGCCGGCGCTGGTGTGGTCGGCGCTGAACGCCGCCGAGGCCGCTGTGCTGCTGGGCGCACTCGCCTTGCCCATCGCTGCCATGCTCGTCTACAACGGCTCGCACTGGCGCCTTGCGCCCCAACCCCAGCCGACGGTGCGGGCAAGAGGGTCACGATGACGCACCGCGCGCCAATGCCGGCCCGCCACCCGCTCGCCACCGCGCGGTTGCTGCTGCAGTTGATGCGCATCGACCGGCCGTTGTGCGCCGCGGCACTGACGCTGCTCGGTGCCTGGCTCGCAGCGCCCGCGCTGGTGAGCACGCTCTGGTCGGGCCCGGTACTGCTGGCCGCCTGCGTGGTCGGCCTGATCACCGCGTTCGGCTTCGTCATCAACGACTGCTGCGACCTGACCGTGGACACGCTCGGCAAGCCCGGCCGGCCCTTGCCCTCGGGCCGCATCTCGCGCGCCATGGCAATACGCTTCGCCTGGGGCCTGGCCGGCACCGGCTTGCTGCTCGCGCTGCTGCTGGGCCGCAGCGCCACGCTGTTCGCGTCGGGTGCAGTCGCGCTCAGCGCGGCCTACTCGTACCGCTTGAAGAGCACGCTGTTGATCGGCAATGCGACGGTTGCGCTGCTGGTCGGCATGGTCATCTTGTTTGGGGCGGTGATGGCCGGCGGGGCCACGCCGGCGGCTTGGGGCGCGGCCGCGATGGCGGTGTGCTACTTCACCGCACAGGAAGTGCTGTTCAACCTGGAAGACGAAGCGCAGGATCGCGCCGCCGGCCTGCGCACGACGGCCACCCGCCTCGGCGCCCGGGGCACTGCGCGCCTGTTGCGTGGCCTGCTGCTGCTGTTCATTGCCGTGGCCTTGCTGCCCGTGGCGTCGGGCATGGCGCACGGGGCCTATCTCGCCGCGCTCGCGGCGCTCACGCTCGCGCCGGTGCTCGCCATGCTGCTCGTGCTGCGCGAACCTCTGGGTGCGGCCGCCGTGTCGAGCGCGGCGCGCCTGTCGCGCGTCGCCTGGGTGACCAGCTTCGTGCCGCTGGCGCTGTTGAGATGAACGCCAGCGCCGTGTCGCTGCGCGGGTGCTTGAGCGTGCTGCTCGCTCTCGTCTTCGGCGTCGCGCAGGCGCAGTCGGCGTGGGAGCCGACGCGCCAAGTCAGCCGGCCCGAGCTGGTGGGCGCGATGCGTGCCGAGCAGCGCAAGGGCTATGCGCTCGACGCCATCGCCAACGCCCTGCGCCTGCAGGTGGGCGTTTTCCTCGCGCTGGCCGAGCAGGCGGCAGCCAGCGATCCCGAACAGCGCGTGCTGCGCATCAACCACCCCGACTACCGCGATGCGTTCGTCGAAGTCACGGGCCTCGCGCCGCAGGCGCTGCCGCTGTTCGTCAAGGTGCCGCACGCCTTCCACGAGGACTACCTGATCGAGTACCGCACGGCCCGCGTCATGGAAGCCGGCTCCGCTTTGAGCGGGTTGCGCCGCGCACTGAACGTGAAAGCGGGTTGGCCGGACGCCCCGGATGGGCCGGCCAGTTACTCCTACGAAGACCGCAGCACCGACCCGGCCATCGAGGTCACGCACCAGCGCGTGACCGCCTACCGCGTGCTCGACCATGGCAGCCTCGTCGTGTATGACGACATCCGCGGCGTGACCGGCCGTGCCACGTCGGGTGCGCTCGGCGCGGTGTTCAAGCTCATCGGCAAGGCCGACGCAGTCCAGACTCGCTTCGCCATCGCCGCCGATGGCACGCAGGTCGTGCGCACCACAGCCAGGAAGCTGTTGACGCTGAGCCAGACGGTCACCATTTCGCTGGGCGGCAAGGTCTTCAAGGGCGTGCCTGCGGACCGGCCGGACCTGGCGGCCATCGACCAGTTGCTGCGAAACCATGAGGTGAACGCGGCCTACCTGCCGCTCGACATGAGCGCGATTCCCGAGCGCAGCCCGCGGTAAGCCGGCCAATACCGGCCGGCTTCACTGGGTTACTTCCCGGGCGCGTCGAACCTTGACGCAGTCAGAGGGCGACTCGTAATATGCCGTCGTCATGGGTGTCGCGATTGGCCAGTGACCCGGTGACTCCTGTGCTTGGTCAATGGGAGAAGCGGTCATGAAACGATTTGGATTGGCAGCGTCATCGAGCCTCGGGTTGCTGCTGATGGCAGTCAGCCTTGCGAGCACGGCAGTTCCAGTCACGACAACTTTCACCGGTTTTGTCACCAGCAACAACCCGTTCGTCGGCCTGCCTGTGGTCGGCACGCTGCTCAGCGGCAGTTTCACCGTCGATCCGTCCGTGACACCCGACGATGGCCCGAATTGCGGGTTGACGCCCGCCTGCTGGTCGGGCCCGTACATGGACGCCCCCGGTTTGCCAAGCTTTCAATTGATGACGGCTCGAAGGTAAAGATCGCACCCGTACATTCGGACTTTTGATGCGGCTTTTTTGGCCGCTGTCCCTGATGGGATTTGCTGGTCGGCGCCTCGATCGCTTACACGCACTCTGGGTGCCTCGTCCCGCACGGGCTTTGCCAACCACGGTCTGACCTGTTTTGCCATCACTTCATGATTGCCTGAGCAATCGGTGGTTTGAATCTCCTGCTGTTTGTCGTGTTGAATAGGTCTGCGAATTGGCCTGGTGCCCGGCTAAGCGGTGGCGAGTGGGCGCGCGTAATCGGCCTGGAAGTTCCGGTCGTTGGCCAGCAACGCCCAGATAATTCTGGCGTTCTTGCTGGCCAATGCCACGGCCGCCACATTCGGATTGCGCCGCTCCAGCAGCTTGTGCAGCCAACCGCTCTTGTCGGCCTTTTGCTGGGCACGAAAGATCACCGATCTCGCGCCGTGAATCAGCAATGTCCTCAGGTACGAGTCACCTCGCTTGCTGATTCCCAGCAAGGTGGACTTGCCGCCGCTTGAGTGCTGCTTTGGCACCAGCCCCAGCCATGCTGCCAGCTGTCTGCCGTCGTCGAAATTCTTCGCGTTGCCAACGCTGGCCACCAACGCACTGGCCGTGATCGGGCCGATGCCAGGAATTATTTCGAGTTTGCAACTGGCCTCGCTGGCACGGTGCCAGGTCTTGATCTGCACCTCAAGCTCCCCGACCTGTTTATCGAGTTCCTTGAGATGGTCCATCAGTCGCTGCACCAGCAACCGAAATGAGCCCGTCAACTCGTTGGAGGCATCTTCGATCAACTCCGGCACCCGCTTTGCTATGTGGGCGATGCCTTGCGGAATGATGAGGCCGAACTCGCCCAGGAGTCCGCGTATCTGGTTGGCCTGCGCGGTGCGTGCCTTGACGAAGCCCTGGCGCACACGGTGCAGCGCCAGCACCGATTGCTGCCCGATGTTCTTGATCGGCACGAACCTCATGTTGGGTCGTGCCACGGCCTCACAGATGGCCTCGGCATCAGCTGCGTCGTTCTTGTTCGTCTTCACGTACGGTTTGACGAACTGGGGCGCCATCAACTTGACGGTGTGCCCGAAGCCTTCGAGCTTGCGCGCCCAGTGGTGGGCGCTGCCGCAGGCCTCCATGCCGACCAAGCATGGCGGCAGATTGACAAAGAAAGCTGCCACCTGGTCACGTTTGAGTTGCTTCTTCAAGACGGTCTTGCCGCGCTCGTCGACCGCGTGAATCTGGAACACGTTCTTTGCCAAGTCGATGCCAACTGTCGTAATCTTCATGGCGGACGCCCCTCTCGGTTCAAGTGGTTGATGTAACGCTTCGACTTTGGCACATCGATGCCGTTGCGGGTGGGGGCGTCCATCCCATTGCTCACCTCGCTCAATGCCGGCCCGCTGACGCCGCCGCCGCCGGTGCCCGAGCCCACCACACTCGCATTGGTGCTGCCCGGCCTGCTGTTCATCGCAGCGCGGTGCCGGACGCGCCGTGCCACGAGTGCTCGCGCGGTCGCGTAGACAAGCCGGCGCGACCGCCGTTGGTCACGATTCGGCTGCTTCCTAGATCAGCCCGTCGAACGGCAGCACGTCGACCATCTCTCCCGCCACTACGTCACCCTGGGCGTGGGGCAAAACGATCAGGCCGTTCGCCTCGCTCATGCTGCGCAAAATGCCCGAGCCCTGGGAACTGCCGAGCGCCACCTGCCACTCGCCGTTGGCAGCGCGGCTGACGAAGCCGCGCTGGTACTCGGTGCGGCCGGGCTTCTTGCGGATGGCGCTCGAACTGGCTGCGCGCAGCATTGGCAAAGGTTCGGGCGCGGCGCCGCTCATCGCGAGCAAGGCCTCACGCACGAAGGCATAGAAAGTAACCATGACGGCCACCGGGTTGCCGGGCAATCCGAAGAGGATGGCGCTGCCGGTCTGACCGCTGTGCTGACCGCCGCCAGCCGCCATGCGCCCGATGGCCATCGGCCGCCCCGGCCGCATTGCGATGCGCCAGAACAGCACGTCGCCGAGCCGCGCCATGACCTGCTTGGTGTGATCGGCCTCGCCGACGCTCACGCCACCCGACGTGATGATCGCGTCGGCCGACGCCGCCGCCTGAACGAACACCGCTTCGAGTTGCGCCGGGTCGTCACGCACCACGCCCATGTCGATCGGCTCGACGCCGAGGCGCTGCAGCATCGCCCACAGCGTGTAGCGGTTGCTGTCGTACGCACTGCCGGGGTCGAGCGGCTCGCCCACCGAGCGCAGCTCGTTGCCGGTCGAGAAAAACGCCACGCGCACCCGCCGCCGTACCGCCACCTCGGCATGGCCGAGCGAGGCCAGCATGCCGATGTCGGCTGGGCGCAGCAAGCGGCCTGCAGCCAAGGCCACATCACCGCGGGCCAGGTCTTCGCCGGCGAAGCGGCGGTTGTCGCCGGTGCGCACGCTGCCCGCAGGCACGGTCACGCGGACGCCGTCGACGCGCACGAGCTCTTGTGGCACGACCGTGTCCAGCCCGGCCGGCATGACGGTGCCGGTCATGATGCGCACGCATTCGGCCGGGCCGACGCTGCCTGCGAATGCCGCGCCTGCGAACCCCGTGCCGATGTTGCGCAGCACCGTGTCGGCGTTGCCGGCCAGGCCGGAGCCGCGCAGCGCGTAGCCGTCCATCGCCGAGTTGTCGGCAGCGGGCACGTCGATGCGCGAGACGACGTTGCCTGCCAGCACACGGCCGAGTGCGCTGCGGATCGGCAGCTGCTCGACCGCCTGCACAGGCTGCACCAGCGCGCGGATGAAAGCCTGCGCCTGCTCGACCGGCAACGCGTTCGGGTCATAGCCTTCGATGCGCGATGCGATCTGTCGCAGCGTGGGCGTGGGGCTGGGCTCAGGCGTTGTCATGGGGTTGGCTGCGCTCACAGCATCAGGACCATCTGGTCCTTGGCATGGTAGGCGTTGCCCACGCGAATGGCACGCGGCACGCTGCCGCAGGTGGTGAAGCCGGCGCGCTCGTACAAGCGAATGGCGGGCGTGTTGCCCGTTGTGACGGTCAGCGTGAGCATCTCGATGCCGTCGGTGGCGCGCAGCAGGCCGATGCACCGTTCCAGCAGGCGGGCGGCGATACCGCTGCCACGCAGTTCGGGCCGCAGCATCATGCCGATCAGGTGCGCGACGTGGCGAACCTTGAGCCGGGTGTCACGATCGCTGCCGATCGCGCCGACCAGGGTGCCGTTCTTCCACGCGCCCAGAACGAACTGCCCATCGTTCGCCAGCCCGCTTCCGAGCCGGGGCAGATAGCTTTGCGGCGTGCGGGCGCGCTCGGTGTCGGCGTCGGACGTGAAGGCCTCGGGGTGAGCGGAGAGCATGTCGTCGCGCAGCACCTTGTAGGCGTCGAGGTCGCCGGGGTTGAGCAGGCGCAACTCGGCCGGCGAAGCGTCGCGCTCACTCATCGTTGTTCAGCTGCGTTCAATGCCGCCAGTTCGTGCGGTGTGTTGGCATTCGCGAATGCCTGCGCGTCGTCGAAGCGATACACGGCGCAGCGGTGCAGGGCGGTCCACCGGTCGATCTTGCGCTGGCCGCCTTCGATGAACGCCTGCAGGCTGCCGCGCAGGCTCTGCTTGAGCAGGCAGAACACCGGTTGCACCTGCTCGGCCCCGCCCTCGATCGTGGCCGCCATCGCGATGTCGGCTTGCTGCTCGACCAGCGCCCGCGCCAGGCGCGCGGCCAGGTCGGCGGGGAAGCGCGGCGAGTCGCACGGCACTGTCAGCAGGTAGGGCGTTTCACAGCGCGCCAGACCGGCAAGAAAGCCCGCCAGCGGTCCTGGGTGGTCGGGCAGGGCATCCGGCCACACGGGGCAGGCAAACGCCTCGTAGAGCCCGATGTTGCGGTTCGCGTTGATGGCCGTGCTGCCCACTTGCCCTTGCAAGCGCCGCAGCGCGTGCTCGGCCATCGGCATGCCGTGCAGCAGTTGCAGGCCCTTGTCGATCCCGCCCATTCGGCTGCCCAAGCCGCCCGCGAGCACCAGCCCGGTGATGTCGCGTGGGTCGATCACGCGGTGGCCCGCGCGTGGCGGTCAAGCGCACGCATCAACGTCATCACGCGCATCACTGGCATCACCCGCCGATGTAATGCATCTCGACGCGGCGCGGTGCCGGCTCGGTCGCAAGCGCAGATGCCGCCGGTGGCGACGACAGGGCGGCGCTGCGCAGCTCGGAGTAGCGGTCGTCGCGACCTTGCCAGATCAGGCCGATGGCGGCGGCGATCTGCGCGTCGGTGTGCTCGGTGCGCAGCAAGGCGCGCAGGTCGTGGCCGTGGTTCGCAAACAGGCACAGGAAGAGCTTGCCTTCGGTGGACATGCGGGCGCGGTTGCAGTCGCGGCAGAAGGCCTGGGTCACGCTCGAGATCACGCCGATCTCGCCGCTGCCGTCGGCATAGCGCCAGCGCTGTGCGGTTTCGCCGGCATCGTTCGCTTCCGTGGGTACGAGCGGGTGTTCGGCATGAATGCGCGCCACGACGGCGACCGAGGGCAGCACTTCGTCCATGCGCCAGCCGTTGGTCGCGCCGACATCCATGTACTCGATGAAGCGCAGCACCACATCGCTGCCCTTGAAGTGGCGGGCCATCGGCACGACCTCGGCGTCGTTGGTGCCGCGCTTGACGACCATGTTGACCTTGATCGGCCCGAGGCCCGCGCGCTGTGCGGCGGCGATGCCATCGAGCACGTCGGCCACCGGAAAGTCGGCGTCGTTCATGCGGCGGAAGGTGGCGTCGTCGAGCGCGTCCAGGCTGACCGTCACGCGTTTCAGGCCCGCGTCTTTCAGCGCCTGCGCCTTGCGCGCGAGCAGCGAGCCGTTGGTAGTGAGCGTCAGGTCGAGCGGCTCGCCCTCGGGGGTCCGCAGCGCGGCGAGCATGGCGACAAGCACCTCCAGGTTCTTGCGCAGCAGCGGCTCGCCGCCGGTCAAGCGGATCTTGCGCACGCCGTGCGCGGCGAACAGGCGCGCGGTGCGGGTGATCTCTTCGAAGCTGAGCAATGACGAATGCGGCAGGAACGCGTAGTCCTTGTCGAACACGTCTTTCGGCATGCAGTAGCTGCAGCGGAAGTTGCAGCGGTCCGTGACCGAGATGCGCAGGTCGTGCAGCGGCCGACCCAGGCGGTCCGCCAGGTGGCCGGTGGGCGGCGCGGCATGCAGCGGAATGCGTGGGGCGCTGGCGGCATAGCGCAGGTCTGCAACGGGGATCACATGCTGGTTCATGCCGGGATTGTGCCTGCCGGCGCCGTGCGCTTACCCCGGTGCGGGTACCCGCCGGGGTGAGCGGTGGCGCGTTTCAGGCGGCGCGTGCGAGGGGGCGCGCAGTACCTGGTCAATACACCGTCGCGCGTGACGGCGCGACGGCGGGCGCGGCCCCCACGGCCGGCGCGTCCGCCGCTTCCGCAACGTCGGCACGGCGCGCTCCGGTGAAGCGCTTGGCCCAGTAGCTGGCGCCCATGTCTTCCACGCGCACCTCGCCGCCGGCACGCGGCGAATGAATGAACTTGCCTTCGCCGACGTAGATGCCCACGTGCGAGAACGTGCGCTTCAGCGTGTTGAAGAACACCAGGTCACCCGGCTTCAACTCGTTGCGTTTGACGCTGATGAGGCCGGCGGTCTGGGCCTGTTCATCGGCACGGCGCGGCAGCACCAGGCCCAGGCTCAACTCGAACACGTGGCGAGTGAAGCCGCTGCAATCGAAGCCGTGGTCGGCCGAGTTGCCGCCGCGCCGGTAGGGAACGCCGAGGAAGTTCATCGCGGTGATGACCATGTCGGAAGCCCGGTCGCGCAGCCGCTCGACCATGCTGTTGTCGGCCCCAGTGGGCGCAGCGATCAAGCCTTTGTCGACGAGGAAGCGCGTGACCGCATCGGGCCCCGCCGCCGAGGCGGCCGCCTCGGCGGACGGAATGCGCGGTGTTGCAACCGCTCCCGTTCCCCAAAGCACCGACATCAGTGCCAACGTCGCGGCCAGCGCCGATGCGCGGCCCATGCGCCGCGTGGTGCGCGCGGCGCGCGGGCTGTGCAGAGGGCGAATCAGCATCGCGCGCAGGATAGGCACCCGCCTTTGTGCCGTCAACCGGTGCAACGCTTGGTCGCGTGAGGTTTGGATCAAAGCACTTCGGACGCGAAGTCGGCCAAGCGCGAACGCTCGCCGCGCGCCAGCGTCACGTGGCCCGAATGCGGCCAGCCCTTGAAACGGTCGACGGCATACGTGAGGCCCGAACTGCCTTCGGTCAGGTAGGGCGTGTCGATCTGTGCCAGGTTGCCCAGGCAGACGATCTTGGTGCCCGGGCCGGCGCGCGTGATCAGCGTCTTCATCTGCTTGGGCGTTAGGTTCTGCGCCTCGTCGATGATCACGAACTTGTTCAGGAACGTGCGCCCACGCATGAAGTTCAGGCTCTTGATCTTGATCTTGCTGCGCACCAGGTCGTTGGTGGCTGCACGCCCCCATTCGCCCGCCGCGCCGTCGGTCTTCGACAGCACTTCGAGGTTGTCGTCGAGTGCGCCCATCCACGGGCCCATCTTCTCTTCCTCGGTGCCGGGCAGGAAGCCGATGTCCTCGCCCACCGGCACGGTGACGCGGGTAACGATGATCTCGGTGTAGCGGCGCTCGTCCATGACCTGGGAGAGGCCTGCGGCCAGCGTCATCAGCGTCTTGCCGGTGCCGGCGGTGCCGGTCAGGGTGATGAAGTCGCAGTCCGGGTCGGTCAGCAGGTTGAGGGCGAAGTTCTGCTCGCGGTTGCGCGCGATCACGCCCCACACGGCGTTCTTCTGGTGCGTGAACTCCTTCAGCGTGCGCAGCACGGCGGTCTTGCCGGTGATCTCGGTCACCTTGGCGTACAGCGGCGCGGCGCCCGGCCCTTCGAGGTAGACGAACTGGTTGATCAGCAGCACCGGCACCATCGGCCCGCTGATGCGGTAGTAGGTCAGGCCGCCTTGCTGCCAGCTCTCCATGGTCTTGCCGTGCTTGTCCCAGAAGTCGGCAGGCAGCGCCAGCACGCCGGTGTAAAGCAGGTCGCCGTCTTCCAGCGTCTTGTCGTTGAAATAGTCTTCGGCGGGCAGGCCGAGCGCACGCGCCTTGATGCGCATGTTGATGTCTTTCGACACCAGGATCACCGGGCGGTCGGGCTGCTGCTCGCGCAGCGCCTTCACCACGCCCAGGATCTGGTTGTCCGCCTTGCCCTGCGGCAGGCCGGCGGGCAAGGTCACGTCGATCAGATTGGTCTGGAAGAACAACTTGCCGCCCGCTTCGCGGTGGCCGGTGCGGCCGAGCGGCAGGCCTTCTGACATGCCCGACGAGTCGCGGCTCGGCATGCTGGCGGCCAGGGCGTCGAGGTCGCGGCTGACCTGCCGGGCGTTGCGCGCGACCTCGGTCATCCCGCGCTTGTGGCCGTCGAGTTCTTCGAGCGTGATCATCGGCAGGTAGATGTCGTGCTCGTCGAAGCGGAACAGCGAGGTCGGGTCATGCATCAGCACATTGGTGTCGAGCACGAACAGGGTGGTCGGCCCGGTGCCGCGGGGCTTGCGCACGCGTGGCTCGGGTTGTGCGGGCCGGCGGGTTGCGGGAGCCGGGGCTGCAGCCGCTTTCGGAGGCGCTGCACTCACGGCGTGCGGCGCGCCGTCGAACAGGTCGAGCACGGCGGGCGATGCGGGTTCAGCAACGCTGCGGGTCTTCTCGGCTCGTTGGCGAAGCTGGGGCGCGGCGTGGGAATCGAAGTCCGTGGCGCTGACGAGAGAGGCTCGCTTGGCGGGCGGCTTGGGCAGTGGCATGAAGAGGTCTCAGCTGGACTGACAAACAAAAAAGCCGCACGGTCGGCAGTGCGGCTTGGGAGTGGTTCGCGTATCGGAACACGAGGGCATACGCACGATTATGCACATGCACGGAGGCAATTCCACGATGCTGAACGCGGCATTCGATCCCGGCACGCAAGCGGGTGAAACAAACAGCGATTGCACCCGCCTTTGGAACAAGAAGGGCCGGCGCGCAGCCAGCCCTTGCGTCGATCGGCGCAGAAGTCAAGCCAGCTGTCAGGCGGCTTTCTTCACGGCTTTCACTTCCTTCAGTACTTCCTCGACGTGGCCTGCGACCTTCAGGCCGCGCCACTCGCCGCGAAGCACACCGGCGGGGTCGATCATGAAGGTGCTGCGCTCGATGCCCTTCACCTTCTTGCCGTACATGATCTTGTTCTTGACCACGCCGAACATGTGGCAGAGCTTCTCCTCGGTGTCGGCGATCAGTTCGAAGGGCAGTTCCAGTGCCTGCTTGAACTTGTCGTGCGAGGCCATGTTGTCTCGCGACACGCCGAACACCACTGCGCCGGCCTTCACGAACTCTTTGTGGTGATCGCGGAACTGCATCGCTTCGGTGGTGCAGCCGGGTGTGTTGTCCTTCGGATAGAAGTAGAGAACCACTGTCCTGCCGAGGTAGGTTTGCGGCGAGAACTTCACGCCGCCAGTAGCGAGCGCTTCAAATTCCGGTACAGGTTTGTTGAGGGCTGGCGTCATGGAGTATTCTGATCGGTTGCGCCCCGCAAGGCCTA
>Ga0123337_10001262_pt1 | contig 33706 bp, 29 predicted proteins | sample frozenSSSSmetaG_FD_89792 | JGI IMG/M metagenome (GOLD analysis project Ga0123337, IMG submission 89792) | Glacier valley bacterial and archeal communities from Borup Fiord, Nunavut, Canada, to study Microbial Dark Matter (Phase II) -... | ecosystem: Environmental > Aquatic > Freshwater > Ice >...
AGATCTATGATCCGGTAAAGTGGAGCTTCTCCTCAGAGAAATTAAATGATAAAGAATACAATTTGATCATTACTGCCAGAATTGAGAGTGGCTGGCATGTATATTCTCAGTTTATAGGAGAGGACGGACCGATTCCAACATCTTTCAAATTCAAGCCTTCCTCTGATTACAAACTTGTAGATAAGGTTACTGAAAGTCCCAAAGCTGTCACTGCCTTTGATAAGAATTTCAACATGCAAATTGCATGGCATAAAGATCAGGTCATATTTAAACAGAAGATCACACTGCTTGTTCCAAAAACCATTATTGCAGGCACACTTGAATTCATGGTTTGCAATGATGAGCGTTGTTTACCGCCTTCGGAGCTTGAATTTAATATCGCAATAGAAGGCAGTTCTGCTTCAGCCGAATTGACAGCAGCGGCACCGAAAACTGATAGTATTACATCAATTATTTCAACAGACTCTGCAGGCACAAGCTTGCTGCCAGAAAGTGTTGCTTCAAACGGGAAAGATTCTGACTCTAAAAGTGGTTCTTTGTGGGCCATATTCATAGCCGGGTTTATCGGCGGACTTGCGGCCTTTTTTATGCCCTGCATCTACCCGATGATTCCGCTGACAGTTTCTTTCTTTACCAAAAAATCAGGTACCAGGGCAAAAGGAATTCAAAGTGCAATAATTTACGGACTATCTATTATAATCATATATGTTGCACTTGGGCTGCTTATTACGTTGATTTTTGGGGCTTCAGCATTGAATGAAGCCGCAAGCAGTGCAACTTTTAACTTATTATTCTTTGTAATACTGGTCATTTTCGGAATTTCATTTCTGGGTGCTTTTGAAATTACACTTCCTTCTTCCCTGGTAAACAGGATGGATGAAAAATCAAATCAGAATGGATTTGTTGGTCTTTTCTTTATGGCTTTTACATTGGCACTGGTTTCTTTTTCATGCACCGGACCAATTATTGGAACCTTACTGGTTGATGCAGTTTCCAAAGGATCTTATCTTGGCCCGGCGATTGGTATGCTGGGATTTTCATCTGCTCTGGCTATACCGTTTACACTTTTTGCAATTTTTCCATCCTGGCTTAAAGAAATGCCAAAATCTGGCGGCTGGCTAAATACAGTTAAGGTTTCACTGGGTTTCCTTGAGATAGCACTTGCATTTAAGTTTCTATCCAATGTAGATCTTGCTTATCACTGGGGTATTTTAAATCGGGATATTTTTCTGATCATCTGGATCGTTGTTTTTGGAATGTGGGCCTTATATCTGCTTGGAAAGATCCGCTTGTCGCATGATAATGAGATCAACTTCCTTTCCCTGCCAAGACTGTTTTTCTCTATGCTTATCCTTGGATTTACTTTATACATGGTACCCGGCTTATGGGGAGCACCTTTGAAAGCGATCAGTGCCTGGCTTCCGCCGCAGGTGACCCAGGAATTTGATCTTTATTCAAACAGAGGCAGCAGTCAGGCTTCAGAAGCCGGAACATCCGGAAAAAAATATGCCGGATTGTTTCATGCTCCACATGGTCTGGATGCATTCTATGATTATGAAGAGGGACTTGCCTATGCAAAAAGTGTGAATAAACCGATCCTGATTGATTTTACGGGATGGAGTTGTACCAATTGCCGTAAAATGGAGGCAAGTGTGTGGCCGGATAAAGAAGTTTTACGTCGGCTTAGTGATGATTATGTTTTAATATCTTTGTATGTGGATGATAAAACAGAACTTTCAGAGGCTGAAAAGTATGTTTCAGGCTTTAGTGGTAAAAAAGTAAATACAATCGGACAAAAGTGGAGCGATTTTCAGGCATCCAGATTTGGAACCAACTCTCAGCCATATTATGTTATTTCAGATCATGAAGGCAAGGTATTGGTTCCGCCACAGGCCTATAATCTGGATATCAGTAATTACGTTAATTTCTTAGACATAGGTAAAATCGCTTTCGGGCAAAAATGATGGAAATAAATAAAGCGAACATAAAAAATATTGGAGTTTTTACATCTGGGGGCGATTCTCCAGGCATGAATGCTGCAATTAGAGCGGTAGTGCGTACCGGTCATTTTTACGACATTAATGTAACAGGTATCCTGCGAGGTTTTGATGGTATGATCAGCGGGGAATATAACACCATGGACCGTAAATCAGTAGCAAATATAATACAGCGTGGCGGGACAATACTCAAAACGGCAAGAAGTGAAGAATTTCGCACTTCAGAGGGTAGAAAAAAAGCTTATGAGCAATTAAAAAAACACAATATTGATGCCCTTGTTGCGATTGGAGGCGATGGTACCTTTACCGGCGCGAACATATTTTATGATGAGTATAAAGTACCGGTAATCGGGCTTCCCGGAACAATTGATAATGACCTTGTTGGTACAGATTTTACTATCGGCTACGATACAGCAATAAATACAGTTATCGATGCAGTGGATAAGATCCGGGATACTGCCGAGTCGCATGATCGTTTATTTATTGTCGAAGTTATGGGGCGTGACTCAGGTTTAATTGCACTCAGAAGTGGTATTGGAACAGGAGCAGAAGCCATTCTGATTCCCGAGACAAAAACAGATATCCATGCCCTGATTAACCGTCTCGAAACAAGCCGCAGAGATAAATCTTCCAAGATCATCATTGTTGCGGAGGGAGACGATGCCGGTGGTGCTTTCGAAATAGCCAAAGTGGTAAAAGAAAAGTTTCCGGGTACAGATACCAGGGTATCTATTCTTGGTCATATTCAGAGGGGTGGTCCGCCATCCTGCATGGACAGGGTATTGGCCAGCAGATTGGGTGTTGCGGCCGTTGAATCATTAATGGCAGGAAGAAACAGGGAAATGATCGGAATTGTAAATGGTAAAATACATTTCACACCCTTTGGTAAAGCGATAAAGCATAACCCTGAGGTAAATCCTGAGCTTTTAAAGATTGTTGAAATTCTCTCCCTGTAAAACTAAATTGTAAGACATGAAAAATTCAGCATTTTTCTACTGTGCATTAATTGCATTTCTGGCATCCTGTGGTGAACCTGTAAAAAAAAATACTCCTGAAAAGAATTTAGCAGCAGATATTAGCCTGAAACTGGAAAAAATAGCGGAAGGTTTACACTCTCCGGTTGCCGCGGCTTTTAGTCCGGAAGGTTTAATGCTTGTATGCGAACAAACCGGACAAATCAGGGTTCTTAATAACAATAAGCTGAGCGATCAACCTTTTCTGAACCTTGAAAGTAAGCTCGTTAAACTAAGTGGGGCTTATGATGAACGGGGTTTACTCGGAATCGCACTTCACCCTGAATATGCGAGCAACAAAAAATTCTATGTTTACTACAGTGCCCCTTCAACTGAGAAAGGAATTGATCATCAGTCTGTAATTGCTGAATTTAAGGTTTCAGCTGATCCAATGCTTGCCGATGCAGGCAGCGAAAGAATTTTATTAAGGATTCAGGAGCCCGAGAGTAATCATAATGGTGGTGATCTGAAGTTTGGACCTGATGGTTATTTATACATTGGAGTTGGTGATGGTGGTGGTGCCGGAGATCGGCATGGAGAAACAGGTAACGGACAAAATCTGAATACTCTTTTGGGAAAAATTCTAAGAATTGATGTCAATACTGATCAAGGTTATGGTATTCCAAATGACAATCCATTTATAGGCAAAGAGGCAAAACCGGAGATCTGGGCTTATGGCTTACGAAATCCATGGCGGTTTTCATTCGACAAAAATTCAGGACAACTTTTTGTTGCGGATGTAGGTCAGAATAAATTCGAGGAAGTAAATATCATCGAAAAAGGTGGAAATTATGGATGGAAGATCATGGAAGCAAGCCATTGTTTTGATCCGGAAGAGAATTGTAAAACCGATGGACTGATCTTACCAATTGCAGAGTATGAACATGAAGAAGGGATAAGTATAACCGGTGGATTTGTTTATCAGGGTAAAGAATTCGCAGGATTAAGAGGTAAATATATTTTTGCCGACTGGACCGGGCCGGTGTTTTATCTTGAAAAAAAGGGTGAATCCTGGATTCGCGGAACAGTCAGTCTTGCAGCAAAGCCAACAGGAGATTTGAAAATACTTAGTTTTGCGCAGGATAATGATGCAGAGCTGTATGTTCTTACTAACCAGGAAGTTGGTCCGAAGGATACGAAAGGAGCAGTTTATAAATTGATTAAACCCTGATGGAAAGTATAAAGAATCATTTTATTGAAGCCAGGGAAGTACTCGACAGTTTTATTTCAGACCCGGAGAATTTTCTCAATATTGAAAGGGCGGGAAATATTATTGTAAACGCGATTAAAAGTGGTGGTAAGGTGATCTCTTGCGGAAATGGAGGATCCATGAGTGATGCGATGCATTTTGCCGAAGAACTTTCGGGAAGATACCGGAACGACCGGCCTGCTTATGCTGCCATTGCTATTTCTGACCCGGGTCATATATCATGTGTGGCCAATGACTATGGTTATGCCTTTGTTTTTTCGAGGATGGTAGAAGCCATTGGTTCTGAAGGTGATGTGCTCTTTGCAATCAGCACCAGCGGAAATTCTGAAAATATATTGAAAGCAATCGAAGCTGCGCAAAAGAGGGGAATGAAGGTTATTGGTTTGACCGGTAAGAACGGTGGCAAAATGGCAGGTTTATGTGATGTTGAAATACGAGCTCCCCATTCAGAATATGCCGACAGGGCGCAGGAAATTCATATTAAGGTGATACATTCACTGATAGACTATGTTGAAACAAGCCTTTCAGCGTTTTAAACGCTGAAAGGCTTGACAATTAAATTTTATCCTCTACTATTACCGCAGTTCCAGAAGAACTCACCATCAGCATACTTCCATTGCTGCCAAGAGTTTCGTAATCAAGATCAACCGCAAGAATCGCGTTAGCCCCTAATCGGGCTGCCTGTTCCTGCATTTCACGCAATGCAATATCCTTTGCTTCACGTAGACCTTCTTCATACGATCCGGATCTTCCGCCAACGATATCCCTGATTCCTGCAAAGAAATCTTTGACAATGTTTGCACCAATAATGGCTTCGCCGGTTACAATACCAATGTATTTTACAACACGTTTTCCTTCGAGTTGATTTGTGGTTACTACAATCATATCATGCTAAGGTTTTGTTATTAGATTATTATAGAAACAAAAAGTTACAGGTAAAGGTTTGAAATAGATTTGATATTCAAAATCAGAAGATGTCGTAATGGTGTTTAAGACAAGGGCCGGGAGGATTCATTTGATGTAAATAAGATCCTTCGCATGATAAGTATATATAGGATGTTAATTGGGAAAGCAAGGCCTATGCTTGTCGGGATCTTCAGCCGGGCTCTGCCCGTCCGAATGGCTTCAGCCGGGCGGGCGCTGTAGCTTTTGCCATGGGAATTGGGATCATAAAATAAATTTGATTTGGGCAAAAGGCTGCCGCTTGGATCCCGTTTAGATTGCCCGGATGCTGCTGCTATCCATGTTTGCGGTATTCCCGTACCTGCAGACCACCTTCTTTTACGCTGTGCCGCTGCAGTTTACAAAGTACTTCTGTCCTGAATAAAATAAACGGGGGCGCAGCATTAGCTTTTGGCAGAATGAATATGATCTTATTCAAAAACGTATTGCCAAAAATATTGCGAAGCACGCGACTGAAACAGCCCAAGAGCAACAGGCCCTGCTTTTCAAATCATTAAAATCCCCTAAAACAAAACAATAAAAAAAGCCGGGTGTAATTTTATCAACAAGCGGTATTTAACAAACCCTCTCCTTACAACAATTTCTCCGCAACTTCCTTCCAGTTATTAACCCTTTCATAATCAGTTAACAACAGATTATGCGGGGAGGAAAACAATAATTTTCTGCCTTCAAAATCTTTAAAATTCTTGATGCGGTCGTCAATGAGGATGTCCACATTGACAATTTTATGTCCGCAGAAAATAATATTTTGCCAACCGATAAAAGGAAAATGCTCTGCCAGCCACTCATATTTATCCTGCAGGGAATTAGGAAATTCCATGGCCGCCGAAACTATGAAAACATCATATTTATTCTGAAGCTGTTTCATTACTTCAACGCTGTCGGGTAGCACGGCAAGATCACGGAAAAAGCCCTTTTCATTAATGTATTCGTACAATTTCATTCTTGCATGTTCGGGAACATGATGATAAACTTCATTACCGGGGAGTATTTGAAGATCGAGCGGTACACCGTAATCGCGGTTATAAAGACTGATAAATTTTGATAATGGATCGGCAATAACTTCGTCCATATCCACTGCAATTCTGGGTTTTCTTTCAGACATACTTCAAAAGTAGGGATTTCCATTTTTTAAATGTTATTTTTTTAATATCTTTGCAACCCCGCAGAATAGACTCCGGGAATATGTTGAATACATAAATATTGAAAAATGGCAACTAAAATCAGATTGCAAAGATTCGGTAAAAAGGGAAAACCTTTTTATCACGTAGTGGTAGCAGACGCCCGTGCTCCAAGAGATGGTAAATTCATCGAAAGATTAGGTTCTTACAATCCAAACACAAATCCTGCAACTATCGAAATTAATTTCGAGAAGGCATTGGATTGGGTAAACAAAGGAGCTCAGCCTACAGACACTTGTCGTGCTATCCTTTCTTACAAAGGAGTAATGTACAAGAAACATCTTGAAGGTGGTGTTAAAAAAGGCGCATTAACTGCTGATCAGGCAGAAACTAAGTTTGCTGAGTGGTTACAAAGCAAAGAAGGCAAGATCGAGGGTAAGAAAGAAAGCCTGACTAAATCGAAAGATGAAGTTAAGAAAGCAGCATTAGCAGCTGAGGCTAAGAAGAAGGAAGATATGGCCGCTGCAATTACTGCAAAAAATACACCTGCACCTGAAGTAGTTGAAGAAGAAGTTTCTGAAGAAACTGCTGAAGCACCAGAAGTGGAAGCAGCAGCAGAAGAAGTTGCTGAAGCACCGCTTGCAGAAGTAGTCGAAGAGGCACCGGTTGCTGAAGAAGCACCAGTTGCTGAAGCAGAAGTAGAAGAAGCACCAGTCGCTGAAGAAGCTCCTGCTGCAGAAGAAGTTGCTGAAACTCCTGCTCCTGAAGCAGCAGAAGAAGCTCCTGAATCTGAAAAAAAGGCATAAGCTTTTCAGGCTTTAATTTTAATTTAACATCATTGCAAATGTTGAATCGGAATAAACTCATTCATGAGCTAACCGAAGACATATTCGCAATGACGTTTTTGTTTTCACAGCAATGAAGATCGAAGACTGTTTTTATATCGGCTATATCACCAAAACCAAAGGTTTGAAGGGTGAAGTGCAGATCTATTTTGAGTACGAAGATCCAACAGATTTGCCGCTTGACTCTGTTTTTGCTGAAATTAATGGTAAACTGGTCCCTTTTTTCATTTCTTCTGTTAAGCTTCAGAACAACCAGACCGGAAATTTTTATTTCGATGATATTGATACGATCGAAAAAGCAGCAGCCTTGGTTCGTAAAAAACTCTATTTGCCCAATAATTTAAAGCCGGTACGTGAAGATGATGAGTTTCTGATCACCGATCTTAAGGGATTTATTGTGTATGATGAAACCGCCGGAGAACTGGGTGAGATCATCGAAATTCATGAATATCCTCAGCAATTTGTTGCAGTTGTTCCTTATAAATTTAAAGAGATCATGTTTCCCTTAAATGATGAACTGATCGTGGAAATTGATGAGGGGAATGGCATTCTTAAAGTTGACCTTCCTGAAGGACTTATTGAGCTGTATTTGAACGCATAAATATCACTTCCTTACTTCTATCTTTTTTCTTAGCATGCCTAGTCCCCCATTCATGTCTGTTCCTTCCAGAACAATTGAATAATATCCGGACAAATCCGCAGAGTAAAAAGAAATCGTTGCTTTTCCTTCAGCATCTGTTATGATATTTGGTTCCCAGTGAATGGCTGAGCGAAGGTCGGCAATGCTTTCAATTTTTTTCAGCGGATATTTAGGCCGGTAAAACTCCGCAGGAAAACTGTAAGGAATAGGCTTATATAAATATACACCGGGTGTTTTTTTCAAAAATGCTCCATTACCTGAACGGGTGGTTATTTCAAGAAATATTGGTGGCGGGGGACATCTCATGCAGCCCATCATTTTTCTTGCGACTAATGGATCATAGACCGAAGCATATTTTGGTGTTTTTAAGATTTCTATTCCGGTTATATCTTCTGCGGTCAGATAGTCCATATAAATCTCCTCAGTCGCTCCGATTGAACTGATATTTACCCCATCAATAACAAGATTTACATAAGATTGCATCAGGACGTATCTCATCGTGTCTGTTGAGTTATAATCTTTAACAGACAAACCTTTGCCACTTCTGAACCCTGGGAAACGTTCTTCCAGCATTTCATACAAGGTTTTCTTCTTTGCTTTCAGCATATCCTGCTCATCCAGAATATAATCGGCATTCCCCGGGCCATTTCTGTTCCTTGAATCTTTGATGAACTTCTTTGCGGTAACCACCACCTCTTCGAGTACATTTACTCCTGCCGGAGCATCCCAGCGATGTTGTTCATGAACGGTGTTACGGGTGCTCTTAATTAACAGCGTATCAGTGTTGATATACCAGGGTATATAACGTTCATCTGAAGCAGTGAAGACCGGAGGTACGAACTCATCGACTTCAATACCCACGTTGAAGCTTTTACCTCTTTTGTTTCTCGACTGTATCATGTATACCGCAGTATCAGCCAATGGGAAATCCCTGAATGTAAACCTTCCTTCTTTATTGCTGAGGGTGTCCATAAACAGAAATGGCTTTTTTGATAGCAGCAGGACTTCGCTGTTTGCAACAGGTTTGTTAAAAATGTTTGTTACAGTACCGCTGATACTGAATTCACTTTCAGCCGGAAACAGCAAAGGTTTTTGTTGTGTAAGTCTCTCAGGCCAGCTAAAGCCTGTCCAGCCCTGGGTTAAAAGGAGGTTGTCCAGGTCAGCCCATGCTTTATCCTTTTGATCTGAGAGAAAATAATATCCGGGAGCTTCAATATTCCCATTGAGGTCCGCATCGAGGAGAAAAGCACTTAAAATATTATTTTCTCTTAGGCTATCACGTTTTACATGGTTATCATCCGTCACCGAAAGTGAAAAGCTTCCCTGAACGGGCCTGCCTTGTTTATCCTGAACGAGTATTGCCAATGAAATACTGTCTCTTGATTTATAAGAAGGTTTATCGCTAGTTAGATTTATTTTGAGCTCTTCTTTATGATCGATAAAAACCAGGCGTTCGTTTAATGGATTGCGCTTGCCATTTAACAGAGCTATCCGGCAAATGCCGGAAGGAAAATGGTTCTTATCAATCATGATGCGGTTCAAACCATTTTTCAGTATCACAGAAGCTCCATAATATGGCATTCCGTTTGTTTGTGCAGTGATAAAGGAATGAGCTTCACTAAATTGCATATCAGAGCTGTATAAGATCTGAACTTCAATCGAATCACTTTCTCTGCGATTGATCACCTTTAATGTAGTGCCGCTATCTTTTATAGGAGGTAAGGGATAGTCTCTCGTATTACCATCGGGAAGTTTGATTCTTGCCGTATAGGATTCGCCTTTTCGGGGCATAAGGCGAAATTTTCCCATTCCTTTGTATGAGGAATTAAAGGAAGTTAGTTCTTTTTGATTTTGGTCAAGGATCAGCCCAGAAACAGCAGTTCCTTTTCCATCTTCAGCAATCGCTTTGAATGCAATATTTGCCAAATGTCCTGACACAAGATGTCCTCCTTCGGGCATGAATTGAAGATCTGTATTTTCGGGACGCCTGATTGGAAGTGGAATAAGAAGTTTTGTACTAAGTTCATTTTTACGCTGATTTTCAGCGATAAGTCGTATGCTCTCTGCACTAGTCTTTTCAGGAAGTTCAAAACTCAGCTCCACTTCCCCGTAAAGGGAGCTTTCCTTTTCCGTTTTGAACAGGGTTCTTTTTCCATTAGTTAATCTGAATTGCATGTTGCGCAAGCCCATAGCCGTACCTTTCAGATCCCGGAATTGCATAAATATATTTATGTTGTCTTTCCCGTTTACTTTAGAAAGTTCCATGTTCGTATTAACCAGCCAGCTTCGGTTTGTGGCTGAACTTATCCTGAAGTGCTGCATGAATACATGCTCTTCTCCGAAGTTTCTCATCCAGTTTGTATAAGCTCTCAGGGTATAAGCTCCTTCCGGAAATTCCTTACTTCTCAATGCGATATTGCCCCAGCTAATACCATTAAAAAGCGGAACCATGATACGGCTGACGACCTTATTACTGTCTGAAGCAATCTCAATGTACATTAAACCACTTTTTTGAACATTTTTAAGAAGTATGGCATCAAGAAGATAGGCTTTGAACCAGATCGTATCGCCACTAATATATTCTGGTTTGTTGAGCTGCAGGTAGAGTTTTTCGATAGCCCGGCTTTCGTAAAAGGTTTTTACTGAATCAACCAGCCTGCTTAATTCAGTATGAGGAGAGCTTTGTGCCTTGCTTTCGCCGCCAAGGAAAAGCAGGCTGAGTATGATCAATAGCCCGACTTTTTTGCTCAGCTTTGAGTAATAATCTTTATAGCTATTGATTCTTTTCATGAATGCTTACATCATGAACGATTTTAATGAATGCTGGGCGTAGCTTCCCCAGTTTTTCATAACCTTCATCAGAGTGTCCAGCAAACCTTTATTGTTTGTGGCCTTTCCTTTTTTGGGTGCTATCAAAGTTCCTGAGGGGAGGGACTTATCTGTTACCAGCTTCGCAAACCAACTCATATTCTCATGAGGTAAGGCAACCCCAAGGATCATTCCCGGCAAGCCTGTAAATGATTCGGGACCTCCTGATACAGGAATTTCATCAGTATAAAATGCGACCACATAGATCGAATCCATGATGATGGCATTCGCCCTTCTGCATGAGTAGCCGGCAATGTCGCGTGTTTCTGAGGTGATTTTCCAATTGATCTTGCGGGTACTGTCTCTGACAAGGAACGTTTCTTCAAAGACTGTCTTCTGGACAATACTGGTATTTGTTGAAAGGTCTGTATATATAATATTGTTTTGGGTTGTTGCAGGAATATCACTGAACCAGCCACGGTCTGATTCGTCGGCTGGTGCCGGACTGAATAAGGTTTTATCTTTGCTGAATGTCAAGGTGCTTTTTAACGCTCTGAACTGGGGTTTTGTTTTTTTGTATTGTTCAAATGCAGGTATATAATAGGCTTCATTATCCTTATTGATATACTTTTTGATCTGGGCATGCATATTCACACTTTTTTCGAATTCAATAATTCCTTCTGTCGCGAATCGGGCATGCTGGGCAAAAACGGGCTTAATTGAGAAAATGAGTAGCCATAATGTCGAAAGTTGTATAATTTGTCTCATATGCTTATTTTTTTGGCTGGCCCCCACCCATATGATTCAGGTCGTATGAAAGAGAAAGCATAAAATATCTTTTAATCGCTGTAAAGCTATTCTGACTGATCATATTACTGGTTGCCATTCTGTTAAAGCCGGTATTTTGATTCAAAAGATCATTGCCTGTAAGCGATAGTTTGAGGCTCTCTTCTTTCATGAAGCTTTTGGTAAACGTGGTATTCCAGATCAGGCGATTAAAGTCTTCAGCAAAAGCCTGAGTCTTCTCCTGGTACTTATAATTTGCGCTCGATTGAATCTTTACCTTATTAGGCAGATAAAGCGATAATTCGAACCATGAATTTGCCCCCCAGCCGTTATTATTGATCTGTTTTTGCAAGGAAGATTCATTGGTTATGTATTCCGGACCAAGAGACCAGTAAAGCTCAATTTTCTTCTGTTTATATCTTGAAACAGATATTCGGGTGCTGTAGCTGTTTGATCGTGTTTCATTCAGCACACTATTAATCATGTTGAAATAGGTATTGGCATTGGTACTCAAATTAAGTCCAATTCTAAGCTCCGTCCCCGGGATCTTCTGACCATAATCACCATATAAAGAGAAATTAGCCGGATTTTTATCTGTCAGGTTAATTGATTGGAAGGTGCTCTTTCCAGCAGCATCAGTAAGGGTATTGTTGACAATGGCATTATGTGTGGTAGAGTAATATCCTCTGAAATAGATTGATTTATCACTAAGGACTTTGTAAGAATAGTACGATAGGTTCAAACTGCTTCGGAAAGAGGGCTTCAAATCAGGGTTGCCTAAAATGATATTTAATGGGTCATTATTGACTTTGATTGGTTGAATCTGATTTAAATTTGGCTGAGTTGTGTTTCCATCATACCTGATCTCAAAAGATTTCTGTTTTGAAAAATTATGCCTGAAAGATGCCTGAGGCAACCAGTTAAGAAAATCTCTTTTATAAATATTACCTGTATATCGGTCGGTTTGTTTAAAATCAACCGCATTTAAACGGGTTCCGAAATTGATTACGTTCTTATCTTTCCTGTAGTTGAAAATTGCACCCGTCTGATTGGAGGTCTGATCGAGTTCGAAGTCATTACTGAATTCATTATCAAAAACATCATATTTCCCGGTTACTGATTTATTAAAGGATTCCCGTTCTGCGATACTGTTACCCAGATTTAAACCATAATTGAGAATAACCGAAAAGGTCTTTGAGAGAGGCTCAGTATAAGCCAGATTCGAATTAAAGCCTGAGTTTCTGGTCTTGTTGGTCTTATACTGATCAATAAAGCGGATGCTGTCAAGTAATCCAAGAGTATTATAAAAACTGTTTTCAGAATTCAGAAAGCCATTTGCATCATCTTCATCAAATTTTTGGCCAAGAGTCAGGGAAATAGTCCGGCCTTTCTTTTTTAGTTTTTTGGTCCATAAGGCACTTGCATTAAAAATCTTCTGATCTCCATTATTGCTAAGACTTCTTTTGCTACCATTAAGTGAAACACCATTGCCTCTTAAACTCGAAGTAAAATAATTGCTATTGCTTTCACTGTTTTTCAATGTACCGTCTACGATAATTTTCAGATCTGAGGTAGTATCAAGCTTAACCAGGAATGTGGCATCGAGTTTTTGCCTGAACATAAAATTATCAATGGTCTGATCAGTATTAGTGTTGATAAGGCCTGTAGGTAAATTGTTCTGATTCAAAGAGTTTTTATCTCCTGTAACATTTATAGAACCTGCCTTATAGTTCATGTTTATAGAATATTTATCCTCTTTCCATTTGGCGTCATAGTGCATGCCTCCATTTCGCGTTAGCGGAATTCCTTCTCCATTATATTGTCCATTAAATGATTCAAGCCCCGAATCATCCCCATAAGAAAAATTAATTCCACCATCTGTGACCTGAATATTTGATGAAGCACTGTATTTGTTATTATCCTCCCAACCTAAACCAGTTTTAGCCGTATTTGAGAGGGTGCCATAGGCAGAAAACTTCTTCTTGCTTTTAAAGTAGTTGAACATCCCCTGACCCTGGTAAAACTCATCATTGCCTGCTCCGGCATCTATTTTTCCAAAATAACCCTGTTTTTTATCTTCCTTTAATTTGATATTGATTGTTTTGGTCCGTTCTCCATCATCAATACCGGTAAAAGTAGCCTGATCACTTTTCTTGTCGTAGAGTTGCACTTTATCCACCATATCACCCCGTATATTCTTGGTAACGAGGGTTGGGTCATCCCCAAAGAATTCTTCACCATCTACCAGAACTTTGTTTACCGCCTGCCCATGCGCAGTTATCTTACCGTCTTTATCTACCTGTATGCCGGGTAGCTGTTTGAGCAGATCTTCAACTTTTGAATTGGCTTCTATATTAAAGGCAGCGGCATTAAACTCAGTTGTATCCCCTTTTATGGTCATTTGTGCTGCTGTGCCTTTTACGATTACCTCTGCAAGCAGCCTTGCTTTCAGTATCATTTTTAACTTTCCAAAATCTTTTAAGGGTTTGTCTGCACTCAGTGAAAAGGTTTCCACATAATCAGCAAAATCGGGATAGGTCAGTAGTAAGATGAAATTTCCTTCCCTCAGATTATTCAGTGAAAAACCCCCGTTTGCATCGGCACGGGTAAATCTGACCAGGGTAGAATCTTTTGAATTTAACACTGCGATGCTTGCATTTTGTAGGCCAGTACCTGATGCGGTATCCAGGGCGCTGCCCTTTATCGCATAATTACTTTGTGCGAAAAGAGACGTAGAACTAAGGAGTAGTATGACTGAGGCAAGTAACACTAGCTTCATATTGGATCTGAATTAATTTTAAAATTTATAATTAAGGACCCATGAAACTCTTCAGGAGCACTCATTTGCTTATCATCCACTTGTATTTGATGTGCAATTTAACTGCTTGGTAAACAAATAACTATACCCGAAAATGGATATTTTTTATTATAAATGTTCAGGGTAAAATGTTAAATGATGTTAATATTATACCAACGGGCTTATTCGATAGATGAACAGGGTTTTGATCAGGTACAATTGGTTTGTTAGATAAACCCGGCCTATTCTGCCATTAGTCGTTTCCAGGAAAAATTGAAATTGTAGAAACAATGAGCTTATTTATTATCTTAAAATATTTCTCTTTTCTTTTCCTGCAGCAGAAAAGAAACAAAATGCCGCCGCTGCACCTGATGCTGTTAAAGTTAGTGCTATGGCTTTGTCTGTGCCTACCGCACCAGCTGAGGCGGAAAAAAACGTTAACGGAGATTTTGTGCTTAGGCCAAAGCTTATGAACAATTCTTTCAGTATAGGTAAAAATACTGCAGGTTTGAAGTCAGTGAAAGCGATATAAAAGTTGCTATTGTACTGAAAGGGAGCACTTGGTTTTTATCGGACATTAAGAACATACTCTATAGGAAATAAAGGCCTGTTTTATATAAAATTTTATTTTAACCTGACCCTAGTGATTCTACCATTAGCTCTTTTAAAAGGTTAGCATTAGGATATTTTTAATGGTTAGATTTAAGCAATTATTTTTGAAACACATTAGTGGTTTACATGATGGCTTTTTAATTGAATTTGCATGAATAGTAATATTGAGCGTCTATATAAAATCGCCAATAAACCTGCCAGAAAGATTATCGGATTGATGTCCGGAACTTCATTCGATGGACTTGATATTGCCTTATGTGAATTTAGTGGAAGTGGTTTAGAGACCAGGGTTAAGATCATAAATTTTGTGAGTAAGGCATATTTACCTGCATTCAAAGAGGATCTTAAATCTGTTTTTGCGAAGAGGATCGTAGACCTTGAGAAGCTTACTCTTTTAAACGCTTATATAGGTAACTATTATGCCGAACTTATTCTGGAAAGTTTGAAGGATTGGGATATATCTCCATCGGATATTGACCTGATTGCCAGTCATGGGCAGACAATTTATCATGCCCCAAGGCAGCAAAGGGAAGCAGATGCTTATTCTAATGCTACACTTCAGATTGGGGATGGGGATCATCTCGCGATGAGATCCGGCATTATCACTATCAGTGATTTCAGGCAGAAACATGTGGCTGCAGGTTGCGAAGGAGCTCCATTATCAGTTTATGGTGATTATTTGCTTTTTTCAAATCCCAATGAAAACAGGATTATGCTCAATATTGGCGGCATCTCCAATTTCACTTTCCTGCCTGCTGCCTATTCAACTGAATTTTTCTCTTCAGATGTTGGTCCGGGTAATACCCTGATGGATCAGTTCGTTCAGTTAAATTATCCGGGAAAGTATTTCGATCAGGATGCAGCGATCGCATCATCCGGAAAAGTGAATCATCAATTATTGGATGCGCTGTTTGATCATGATTTTTTCAGATCAGCTTACTTTAAAACTACGGGTCCCGAACTTTTCAGTTTGTCTTATTTGAATGATGCTATTCAAAGGTCAGGTCTTCATGGGCTTTCAAATGAAGACATTATGGCCACTCTGGCAGCTTTTACAGCCAATGCCATCGTAAAAGCTATTACTTTTTGTGTTGATGGCAAAGGACCGTATGAAATTTATATCAGCGGTGGTGGAATGCACAATCCCCTGCTTAGTGGTATGATTGAGGAGAAGCTTGGCAAAAAATTAAAATTCACTTCCGACCTTGGAATTGAACCCGATGCAAAAGAAGCGGTTCTTTTTGCTTTGCTCGCCAATGAAGCAGTTTCTGGTGGAAAAACTGATTTTGGTAAACATCCCGGGGTGCCTTCCATCTCAATGGGGAAGGTCAGTTTTCCGCTTTAATAATTGAGAATTAAATTATCTATAAATTGCTACTTCTAGCTTTCCATATTATGCAATAATTCGTTGGTAAACAATTATTTTACATCAAAACTTTGTTCACCATTAATTATGTCTTGTAATCCAACGCCCTGAATAACTATTCTGAATTTGCCGGTGATATCACCAGTGAAAAAGCTGAACTCTGTTTCACCTTTTTCATTATTCATTAAACCCGGTCTCCAGAAAAGGGTTGATAAGAACTGAGGTTCAATTAAACCCGTTGGATCTGTATTTACGCCGTAGAATTCCCTGGAGGTGAATATAGGATTTATTTTAAAAATAGTTTTAGTTTCGTTTGGTTCATCTAAAATACATCCTGAATACACAAAGCCATTCCCGAATCTTTCCCCCTTTATAGGTGCACGATGACTCCCATGGTTAGGACAATTCAGAATATTAGCAATACAGACATAATCGCCACAAGCATTTGGGCCTGATCCTTTCATTCCATATAAAGAGTTGTCATTTTTATTTCCATCAACCACTACTTCCTGCAAGGCAATCATTCTTTCCATTCCTTTTAATTGCTGATCGGAACTACTTTGAATAAGAAGAGCTACTTGAGAATTTTGTATCTCAAACTGATCAGCAAGTCCCTGATTTATCTCCATAAATGGGTTGTCCGTCTCTATGGTGTACCCGATCTTGTTTTTCTGATTTACAGATGCCAGTACCATTCGGCCTTCTGTAGTCAGTAATTGGTTCTCTTGAATGTTAAATGAGCCATCAACAGCGGTAGATAGCAATTCAAAGAGTGAATCTCTAATAACAGTGAACTGAACTGGTTTTTTTAGTAGCTTATTATTATATGTCACTTTGCCTGTAATCTGTGGGGTTTGTACAACAAGAGTGTCTTGCGCGGCTACTCGGATTAGATTTTGCCAGTTGAACCTTCTCCATCCTTTTATCAACATAATAGCTTCCAGATAGTCTTTGTTATCGTAACCTCTTCCCGCCGGATCCCTTGGTAAGCTCCCCAGATCATGGTTTAAATAGACATAGCTCTCAATATCCTGCTGTTTACTGTTTTCGATCCGATTATCCTGCACAACTGCTACAGACATAATACCCTGAACGGGCTTCCCTTCCTTTTCTGTCAGTTTTAGTTTAACACTAACTTTTTCTTTTCTGTTGTAGACTAATTTATCGGTTTGGATAGCAGCTCTTGTTTTCTCGTCGTAATGTGCAAAAAATAAGCGTTCGGCCAGAGGCCTTCCGGCATTGTCCAGTACAGTTACAGTAGAAAGACCTTTTGGTAATGAAGGTAATGCAATGCTTATTTTAGTACCTATAGGTATGGCTTGTATTCTAAAAAATGCGAATACTTTCCGGTAATTATGGATCAATACTTGTACGGGTTGGGATGATTTACTGAATAGGCTGATCTTTAGCGTGTCATTTACAATTGCATTGTTTAAACGCAGTATTATTCCATCATCAAGGGCTTTGGGTAAAGAATATACTGTATCTTTTTCAAAATAATTGTTTGCAGAAACCTTTAATGTAAAAATACCTTCATGATCGGGCCTTAGTTTAAATGATCCGAAACCATAGCTATTTGTAGTGACGGTATCGAACGGGACAGCGTTTCGACAGAGAATACCCTGTAGTGTGATGGGAACATTCTGACTGGTTTTAGCTTCCCATGCGATAATTCCCGGAAGTCCATTTACCAGGTTTCCACCTTCTGGGAAGAAGCGAACATCTGCTTTCCTTAGGTTAAGCTCCGGAAGTTTTACACTCAAATACTGGACTTCCTTGTCGTAGATAACAGTGGTTAAGAGAGTTGGATTAGGCTGGATTAATTCTGAATCGGGGATAGATATAGTATAGCTGCTTTCATTTTGCTTTAGCACAACAGTCTGTTTCTTTCCTTTCCCAACTCTATAAGTAATGATGCATTGTATTTTTGATTTTGAAGGAGATTCTTTTGGAGTAACATTTAGCCTTGCACGAATAACGCCACCTGTTACTACGCTATCCAGTAAACTTAGAGTAGCGTTAAAACTATTTAGTGTAATACTTTTAATGGTCAAAGGTTGGGTAAAAACAGCAAGTGGCTTTCCATTCTTGTCCAATACATTTGTAGAGGTGATGAACTGATAATTGCCGGGAGGAATGGAATCAGGCAGCTCCATACTCCCAAAGCTAATGCCATCCTTCATTAGATACGTATCCTGTAAGATAATCTCCCTGTTGTCTTCCCTGATCATAGCAACGGATAAGATGGTATGCCTTTGGGAAAAGGATTTACCACTCTCAATCAGATAAGCACTGAACCACACAGTCTCATTATTAGTATAAATGGTTTTATCAGTATGAACAAAGAGCAGGTTAGATGGGTTCAACCTTGAATGAAGCTCAAAATTATTGACGATTAAAGAATCCGTCATTGGAGTTTGTGCATTGACACTTCCAAATAATATGAAACCAAGAAAGCATGCTAAAGCAGTTCGCATCGAAGTTAAATTTCTATCTGGTTGTTTAAAAGTTAAATTATTATAAGAATATTATATAATGTCAAGTAGATAATAACTCAGACAACTCGCTCAAGCCGTATTAAAAGATTTTTTAATGTACTTTTAATCAGTGTTTTATACATGTTAGTCAAATGCAATAGTTTTTTCTTTTATCCATTGATCTTATATATTGTTTGTTAACAATGTATGACTGATTAACCTGGATAAAATTATTTTCAGTGAATTCCTTTGAAAACTTTGCTAATGATATTGAAATTAACACTTCTTTAGAAGTACAGGGAAGCTTACACATAGTGTTTCGAAAATTAAAACAGAACATCATTTTATCTGGCACATAGTTTCAATGATTTAACTTAGCGAAAGTGGGACCTTGATGAAAGTCCGACAATGGTTTATTACAACAAAACTCCTATTCCTGTTAGCTAAATGTAGATTGTATTGAAATTAACATTTATAATTATAATAGATACAAGTTAAGTTCAGGAGTTATTAGGTTCATTCTAAGAGGATAAGCCTCGCGGATAGATTTCGCAATATTCTATTTAAGCTTTAAACCCATCAAACCGAAGTTCAACCCGCCTATTGCAAATATTTTTTTAGGATCAGTATAGGTGGATGTATTTCCATCAAAGCCGGTGCCGAAATTAAATTTGAAAGTGAGTAAATCCGAAATCTTATAATCAATACCGCTTATTAGCCGATAAGTATGGTTTTTATTGACATTGGAGGGAGTTTCAGATGCATGGCGGTAAACAAACTCTAAGCTCCCAGTCCATTTGTTCTGCGTAAAAGCCATTTTAGTGCCTGCATCAAGATAGTTCCCTAAATCAACACCTGCTTCCGAATTATTGGAGGTAAAGCGAATTACTGCCATTAGATCCAGCAAGGAGATCGACTGGCTATTTTCAGTAGAAACATCCCAGCGATACGAGGGAGTTAACCAGAAAGCTGATTTTGCAAGTGATAACTCATTGAAATTGTTATCCTCGAATACATGGGCCTGTCCTGCAGAAAACTCAATCATAAAACCCTGTTTGCTTAAAGGATTACTTTGTTTGTTTAATAGGGCCAGTTCAATGCTCTCCACTTTTAAGGCATCGGTAGCTAAATTATCAAGAAATTTAACCGTCGCATCTTTATCTTTTTCGATCCCCGCTGCTTTTAAATCATATAGCACTGTTTTTCTGACTGTTTCAATAAAATTTTTCAGTTCTTTTTGAGATAATGTATTGAATTCCTCTGCCGGTAATATCTCGTTTTCCAGTGTATAAAATGCCTGGTTCATAATCATGCTGATATCGAAATCTTTGCCGGCATATACTCTGGCCATAGCAGCAAATTTGTCGTAGAAGGCTTGTTTGATGTAAGCATCATTCCACTTTTTTAGCTGAGGAGATGGTTTCCCGTCGAGAAGAAGAAAGTTTAAACCCAAACCTATTCCTGTACCAGGTTTCAGATTTCCGAATACCTGCTTATCTGTAGAAGAGGTCCCCATCGAAACGGAGAATGTGCGCTTCATCGTTTTAATCAAGTTTTGCTTATCGAGGAGGTAATATGAAGGATTAAATTGCTTGGAATCCTTTTTAGGATTTGCCAGGTAATAAGGACTGAACTCAAAAGCCACATTCGGTTGAAGTTTTCCGTCAACCATCGCATTATTCATTCCGGCAACAAATTGTGTTGGAGTAGATGGTCGTTGTATATTATCCGGCTCTGTACCCAGCATAACAAAAGCAGGTGATGAATTAAGCTTTAGACTTTCGAATTTTGGTGGTTCTGATTGGGCTCTGAGGTATTGCCATTGCAGCAGGTAAATCAGAGCGAGGGTAAATAGCTTGGTTTTCATCTGTTTCTTGTTTTTATCCCGCACTTGCTGGAGGGAGCCTTGATGATTATCTTAATCTTGTCGGGTTCATAATTGTTTAAATAGAAGAGTTGTATTAAATACAGAAGGGTTTTCCTTGCCGCTTTCTTTTTCGAATGAAGAAAGTTCCTCAGTTACTGTTCCAATTCTTATTATATATTTCACCATGGGTACCTCATTACTAGCTCCACTTTGAGTTTTTATACGGGATACTTTGGTCCTGATGAGAAGCGATTGATCCGACAGACTTTCACCTGTGCCAAGTTCCAATTTATTGGGTAAGGGCTTCCCTGCCGGTAAAAGATCTTTTGCATTCAAAAAGACCTGGCTGTTTGCCCGGTATGCCCATCCCTCCTGGGTCAGTATAATTTCAATGCTTAAGCTTAGCAAGCTTTCTCTATGTTCGGCAGATATTTCATAGACAAATTGCACTGCCTGAGAATTTAAGTGTATGGGACTAACAGTTGCCATAGATTAGAAGTTTTTATGTTTTATGATCAAAAGAAAGATCAGGGTTATTCCTAATATGTTGATCTGATTCTATTTGCGGAATTTTAAAACTAACTCTTAAGGTCATTATGAATTTACCCAAGATTTACAGCAGAAAAAACTCTTTTTTCATTTATTACACTAACCATCTTATGCTATAGTTGAACAGTAGTATTTTATATATAAACAAGCTTTTTGTGTAAACTTAATGTATTGAAAATCAATATATTATGAAAATTATTTTTTGGATAGGATAATTATTCTCTTTAAGTTTAATAATCTAAACCCCAATTATGAACAAATTAGCGATCCTCGTACTTACGGGCCTTGCCCTGTTTGGCAGCCCTCCCCAGCTCTTAAAAGCTTCCGAAATCACAGCTTATCATTTCCGGCAGGATGTAACCGTGTATGTCACTAAAACAGGAGAAAAGTACCATCGTGGTGATTGCAGTTATCTCAGCCGAAGCAAGATCAGTATTTCGAAAAAGAAAGCTGTGCCGGCGGGCTATGGAGCTTGTTCAAGATGTAAACCCTAAAGAATATAATAACCAATTAATAAACAAAAGAATGGGCTACCTGGTGTGAATTTCATGAACGCAGAGGGAGAGATCAACTGATCTCTCCTTTTTAGGGAACCTGATTTTGAAACCAATCAATTTTTTAAAATATGAGTTTATACTATGTGAATAATAGGGCACAATCCAACGGGGATCATGAAGTGCACAAAAGTGATTGCACTTACATACCGACCGATAAAAAGTATCTGGGTAGTTTTTCTAGCTGTGGAGATGCAGTGACAGAAGCAAAGAAAACTTACAGCCAGTCAAATGGATGCAAAACATGCAGCAGGGAATGTCATACCAGTTAACTTTTAAATTATAATACTATGGAATATAAAGTAGTGCCATTTGTAGCATCCATTAACCCTAAAACTGGAAGCGCAAGCCAGGTTGCAGAGCAATTACAGAATAAAATTGACAAGTATACTGAACAAGGTTGGATCTATTTACGATTGGAAGGAGTAACAACCTTTGTGCAGCCTGATAATGGCTGTTTCGGCTTTGGAGCCAAGACTGGGTACACTACTACAAATCAGGTGATCGTATTCAAAAAATGAGATGGTTGATTTTATTGATCATCCGAATGTACTGGAGCATAATCCCTTCAAATAGGCGCAGGCAGTGTATTTTTAAAATCAGCTGTTCTCATTATGTATATAATGAGACAAGTGATAAAGGAGCCTTCAGAGGATTAAAGGCTTTGATTTATAGATACAGGAATTGTCGCGGAGGATATATGTGTTATTTAAACCCGGTGACAAAGCGGTCAGAGATGGTCCTTTTAACAGGGGAGGTGATACAGGAAGATCAGATGGCAAATCGTTTTACAAAAGAAGTCAGGCTTACTTAATCATAACCCCCCAATGGCCAACTATTATACCCTTGTTTCAACACACATCGAAAAACAAAGAAAGTCTTTTTATCATGACATACAACTTCCGGATCTAAAGCTTTCTATCGGATGGGGAGAGGTAAACCCGCTTTCTAAATCCCAGTCTGAGATAAAGCGGGGAATTGAAGAATTCTATCCTGAGTATAAGTCAACGGTGAATCCGGATAATGGTGCCAAGTCTTTAACTTTATTCATTCATCTTAAGCCGGGAGACATAATTTTTGTCAGAGGGAATGCAGAAATAATTGATGTCGCGGTAATAACCGGACATACTTTTTTTGACCGTGCCGGCCATTACGCCATGGACTATTACCTTAAAATCCTATTTGTTCCTTTGTTTTCTGATCGACGGACGGCATTGAAAACTGCTGAGATACCTGACGAAATCTACAACGAAGTAATCTATGATGGAGGCAGATCAATTGTAGTTAGAGAATTGTCTGAGGACACAGCAAGGAGACTATTAAAAGCGATGTCAAATAACTTTTAACCTAAACACCCAATTATGAAAATTATAGCTTTAAAAGGAAATGATAATAGCGGAAAATCAGAAACGCTAAATATTGTTTATCAGTTGATGCTGTTTTCAAGTTATACTCAAGCGCTCCCGGGACCTAAACACTTTGGAGTTTTAGGAAATCCGGTAAATAGAGATTTTATGGACATCCTCGTAAAAGATGACAGGAGGATAGGTTTTGCAACTATGGGCGATTTTGCAACAAAAAAAGATGCATGTGTAGCTGATCTGTTAGCGTATCTCCTTAGCCAGGGTTGTGATACAGCCATCTGCGCTTGTAATACGCGACTGCTGGGAACAATAAAAGCGGTTGAGGCTTATCCTAATCATCAATTTATTGATAAGGGAGTAACCTTAACAGAGTCGGAAGAGCGGATTAAGAATGGACAGGATGCACGACAAATCTTTAATATGGTATAATAATCAAACTTGTAAAATCGATAATTATGAACGAAACTGTACGCAGGACACTAATCGAGCTTACTCGTAAACGTGGAGAGCAGACCATCACGTACCAGGAATTGTCCGATCAATGTAACCTTGGCTTAATTATGCGCAACATTTATAGTCGTAAGGTTGGACAATGAAAGCAAATAATCAAGTTACACCAAATAGCGGATCTCGCTCTAAGAATGAACACCTAGCAAGTCCAAGCAAGATATTGACTACATTATGTCTGCACCACCAATGTACTTGCCAAGAGTAACTGGGCATCCCAATGATTGGATGTACTACGGGATAATTTCCCTGTAAATCGGCACGAAAGCAGAAGATAAGTAACTGAACTGAACAAATAAAAATATATGTGGGCAGATAACGAAACCTCCGAAGATCTATTAGGCTTTAAGGTGCATGCAGATCTTTTAATCGATGTGATAAACGACGAAGCCATTTTGCCGGTAACAATTGGGGTATTTGGTGATTGGGGAAGTGGCAAATCAAGCATTTTAAGAATAGTCGAGAAGGAACTCTCAGGAGCGGACAAAGATGACTTAAAAGACGGTACTCTGGTGCTTTATTTTAATGGATGGGTGTTTGAAGGATACGACGATGCGAAAGCTGCCTTACTCGAGTCTATCATTGATAAATTTGATAAACACAAGACACTTGGAAATAAGGTTAAGGATAAAACCACGAATTTATTAAAATCTGTAAACTGGATGCGTCTACTGGGTTTGGGCTTTAAGAACGTTGTTCTGCCTGGAGCGGCTGCATTTATAAGCGGGGGTATGTCTTTAGCTCCTTATCTGGCAAGCCAATTTGCGTCGATGTCGGGCGAAGAATTGGCCCAAAGATTAAATGGTGAGAATGCTGAAAGTTTCCTCGCTGAAATTATAAAGAAAAATGAAACAGAGGAAACAATGCTGGTTAGAGAATTTCGCGATGATTTTGAAGACCTGATAAACAAATCAGAAATAAAGAAACTTGTGGTAATCATTGATGACCTCGATCGATGCCGGCCGGAACGACTTATTGAAAATCTTGAAGCCATAAAATTATTTTTAAATGTTCCCAAAACAGCCTTTGTGATTGGAGCGGATCCCCGAATTGTCCGGCATGCTATCGAACATCGATACAAAACCGATAAAATTGAACATGCAGATGATCCCGACAGCCGAAATAAAAGAATTGTCAGCGATTATCTTGAAAAATTAATTCAGATCCCATACAATCTTCCAAAGCTCTCTGACACTGAGGTAGAGACTTACATGTCATTATTATTTTGTAAAAATTCCCTGGGTGACGATTTTGGAAAAGTACACATAGCTTTTTGCGAGCATCGAGAAAAGGATCGATATAGTGTGTATGGTCTGGGAAATATATCTGGCATATTGACTGCGGAAGAAAAGGATAAATTGGGTGGGAGCATATCACTTATTGCTTCACTTTCTTCAATCATTACTGAGGGATTGAATGGAAATCCAAGGCAGATAAAAAGATTCTTAAACACCTTCACTCTGCGTAAGCGGTTAGTAGAAGTAGCTAAATTTTCAGATTTCAGAGTGGATATCCTTGCAAAACTGATGGTTCTGGAGTATGCCGAACCGGATCTGTTTAGAAAACTGTATATGTGGCAGGCTTCACAGAAAGGAACTCCAAAGGAGATCATTGAACTAGAAAAACTTTCAACCAATGATGAAAAGGAAGGTCTAAGGGCCGCTAACTTTGCGGACTGGACAAATGATAAAATTATGAAGTGGCTTAAGGTGGAGCCAATGCTATCTAATATAGATTTACGGAATTATTACTGGGTTTCAAGAGACCAACTTGCAAATAGCATTAGTGGAGCATCGTTGATTCCGGAATATGTCCGCTCTTTATTCAAAAAACTCGTTGATCACGGTTCGGCTACTATTCTTGCTAAGACAATCACTAACGAAGTCTTAGGGGGTATAAATGACACAGATTTAGAAAATTTGTTACTGCTCCTCGAAAGAGAAATAGTAAGAAAGCCAGAAGAAGAATCCCTCCACGAAATCGCTATAGAATTTATGCAGCAAAGTGTACCTAAAAGCGTCGATATGTATTCTCGCGTTATCAATCAAGTTGACCACAATTCAATACCCTATCATTTAAATAACCAGTTAAAGACTGCAGCTACTAAGAATGCCAAGATTCATGGGGTAATGGCACTTTTTTCAAAGAACTCAAAGATTGGCAAAGCAATTAAACAAGACTAATAACTATGGGAACAACTCAAAGAATAGGAAGCGGGGTAAAAAACGATCCCAATTGGGGGAGTTTAACTACTTCCGTTACAAGCGCCGCCAAAGCAGTCTCCGATTTAGAAATCGAAGATAATGCAGCTAAACCGAGCGATGAAGAACAGGTAAAAGTGCAGGAAAAGCGATATAATCAATTGCTTAAGAGGAGAGATGCACATGTTAAATCGACATTCGAACGCTTGGTTAAACTTGCAGGTGGTAGTAAGCATGTTAGTAAAGGTAAATCATTACAACTTGGAAGGGCAGGATTAAAGTCGTCAGGAAAATTAGTTGGCTTCTTTAGTGGTGCGAGCTCGTCTGGCCTAGATGCAGCTTTAAAGAACATTGGTTTTGATACCCTTACAGGAAAAACGGTCAGGGATGTTATCGACTATCTCATCACATACTGCGCTGATTCGGCGACAGGAATGGATGAGACCGCCGCAAATAAAGCTATAAATGAAGTCCTGAGGAAGATTGAAATTGAGGCTGATGGTGATCTGGACTCTCTGGAACAGTTATTTGCCCATTATACTAACACTGACAAATTAGGGGAGTTGCTATGTCAATTTTTTGGCACCTATATTTTCGAGTACCTCTCAGAGCGATTTGAAGAACGGCTTACGCAAACAAAGGGGGAAGGCGTATCGAAAGAAACATTTGACTGCATAAAAAAGGAAATTCAAGGACGGATCAATAGGTTGAACGTAACAAAGCCCGTAGCTAAAATTGATTGGACTGGAGATCCAGGAAAAAAGGAAATTGAAAGAATATTCGAAGCGATTATAAAAATTGAGGAAAAATGAAGATAGAAATTGGAATTCCCGTTCTCGACTCAGCTGACAAAGAAAAAAAAGTCTCAGCTGATTTAACCTGCACTGACATCTCCGCAAAAGGTGCAATTAGTATTAAGATGGTAGATCTTCTGCCATACTTAACTAATAAAGTCGCTGTAGACTTATTTTTTATATCAACCTTTGTATACGGCATAGACCGATTTATTGATCGATACTCTTATTCAGAGGACGGATGGTCGAGAACATTAGAAGTAACTTTTCCCGTTTATGAATTAAAAAAATGGCAAGATCATAAGGAGATTTTGGAACAGATGCTTTCATTCCTTACAGGAGATTATTGGGAGGTGAACTTCAAAAAGAATACGCTCGTTTTTCCTGCGGCTATTATATCACCCACTATGAATCAAAAATTTGATCAGGTAAGCTTATTTTCCGGGGGCTTAGATTCATTAATTGGAGCTATTGATTTCTTGGAAGAGAATCCCAATCAGAAGCTGTTAGTTGTGTCTCATGTCGACCCACATATTAGTGCAAGGAAAGAGCAAAATTCTCTACGAAATCATTTAATGATAGCGTATACTAATCGATTTTACGCGTTGCCATCTGTTAGTGCAGGCTTATCATATTCCAATATGGGAAAAGAGAAAACATTCAGAAGTCGTTCTCTACTTTTTATCAGTACTGCGGTATTAGTGGCTAATGGGAATAGTTTGCCTATTTTGGTGCCTGAAAATGGCACCGTTTCGCTAAATTACCCTTTGAGCTCTTCCCGGAGAAGCGCTTGTAGTACCAGGACAACACATCCAACGTTCTTAATTTATGTAAATAAGTTGCTCACAGGCTTAGGTATCACTTCTCAGGTAGAAAATATTTATGACCTGAAGACAAAAGGAGAGATGGTACACGGTTGTAGAAACGTATCTCTTTTGAAGAAGATTTATACTGAATCTATTTCTTGCGGGAAGCGTGGACACAAAGCAAATTGGAGCAATATGACTGCCGATCAATGCGGCGTGTGTATGCCATGTATTTACAGACAAGCTTCTTTACAATCTTTTCCAGATGTTACCGGATATGGTAATTCGTTAAATAAAAAACTCACCGGAAGGCATCATAGCACACCGTTTCTTTTGTCCAAACAAGGGCAAGATTTTGCGGCATGCTTGAATTCCTTAAAAAGCAAGTTGTCTAATGAGGATATCAGGAACGAACTCATGATTAATGGGGTGATTGAAATCGATAAATTGGATGGATTTGTTAGCTTAGTGAAAAGAAGCAGACAGGAACTTATAAGTTGGATCAAAATGCAAGGAGATAGCTCCGTGAAAAATAAAGCTGGAATTCCGTGATAGACACTCATTGCCATATCGATCTTTATAGCTCTCCACAAAAGCTTCTTGTAGAGTGTGAAAAGAAAAGGATGATAATCCTTGCCATGACGAATCTTCCAAGCCATTTCGAACTTGGCTACCCACATGTACAAGGATACAAGAAGATTAGGTTGTCATTAGGTATGCATCCCTTATTTGCGGACCGGCACCGGGCCGAATTTCCAATATTCCTTCGAAATATTTCCAGAACAAGCTACATCGGAGAGGTGGGACTCGACTTCTCAAGAGAAGGACTCCCTACAAAGCATCTTCAACTAGACACATTTGAGAAGATTCTGAATGTTGTTGCTGATAAAAAAAAAATATTAAGTATACATTCACGAGGTGCAGAGAAGGAAGTATTAAATCTCCTAGTTCGAAAAGGAGTGGAGAATGCGATCTTCCACTGGTATTCCGGACCTCTAACCTTGATCCAACAAATTTCTGAGGCAGGGTACTACTTTTCCATTAACCCCTCGATGATCAATTCTGAAGCGGGGCGAAAGATAATAGGCCGAATTCCTTTAAATAGGGTTTTAACCGAAACCGACGGACCGTTTACAGAAGTTAACGGCCGTCAGGCAAAACCATGGGATGTTGGATTAGTGCACGAATATTTTTCTAAAATATGGGACAAAGCAAATCCAGAGGTTGATTCTGTTCTGCAGGCAAATTTCACTAGGCTGCTTTCAAATATCAGGTAATTGTGCGAGTTAATATTTTCTATCAGAATTTAACAGAACTGCTCAGTAACGCCGTTTTATTTAGCTACCGAAGAAAAATTATTTGATGGACGTAGAGCGGAAAGTATTGATTTAGGTATAATCTGAAGAAAGGAAAATGGAAGCATTGCTGAAATTTGTGCAACAAGTTAAGTCAGAGATTGAAAAGGAACCTGTTAAAATGATTTACGGGAATGTTCTGGCGTACATTAACAGGATGGGTATCCTGTCAATTTACGACAAATGGGTATCTTCTTCAAGGTTCAAATCTGTTTCCTTCACTGTAAAATTATACAGAAAGAATACGGCAAGAAAAAAGATAGTACCAAGAAAAAGTCTGGCATCCAAAGATTCAATTTTTGCACCATCAGCCGCGCCTAAAGTAGAATCCAGGGCTGCGACAGCCAACAGGATAGCGTAGACAATCTTCCCATTTTTGCTGATCAGGAATACTGAGCGCGTGGTTTTTTCGGAACCGCCATTCACTGCCCGGGCATACCAATTCGCTGATATTAAGTCTTTAGGCCTCACATCCAGCGTTTCGGCGAGTTGATCAATTACTTGAAGCTTCGGTAAATCCGGGCTTGCTTCGATTCTTGAATAGGAGGCCTGTGAGATGTTAAGGCTTGTGGCCATACCTTCCTGGCAAACGTTTTTGTAGCTCCGAATCATGCGCAGATTCTCGCCAAAGTTGAAATTTTTCATGTTGGGGACATTTAGGTAGCTGATTAATTGATTTCTTTTACATAGAGCGTTTGTTTTACATGAAATTAATCATTCAAATTTCCTCCGTCAATACCCTCAGAAAGAGGTATTTACGAACAAATTGTTTAAAGATGCTTTTTTAGCCTCCAAACACAGTTTTATGATGCTCGTGAATAAGTTATTCATGCATGAATAATTTATTCACGAGCAAATTTTTCATCGTCAAAAAGATGAAAAAGTCTGATTTGAAATTAAAATTTATCTGGTTTTTCTAAGCGAATTTCCGCAGGTTTTTGAGAGACAATTTTTACTCATGAATAACTTATTCATCGGTTTGAATAACTTATTCATGCTGTGAATAACATTTTAGCGAGGCAATAGTCATTTTTGTGGGGTGATTCACATTCTCCATGTCAGAACTTGAACGCATCATAGAACTCCTGGAACAAAGTGTCAAGAACCAGCAATCGGCTCTAGACAGGTCAGCTTGTGAACAGTCGGTTATGGGATTCAATCTGCAGGACTGGGGACCACCGGAAGAGACACTGATCATTAGTCTTTACAGCTTATGCCGTTACCGTCAAAAGGGAATTGTGGCTTTCACCAGGATCGGAGGGCGCTCGTACTACTATTTACCGGATCTTCTGAAACTGGACATTCCGGAAGGATCGATATTGGCAAATACTATCTTGCTCCACAAGTTTGTGGTGTACGCTCATAGAATTAACTGTTAACGGTGTGATTATGGACCAAGAGCAGATTTTTCAAAAACTTGCGGAGCTTGAAAGAGGGCAGAAGCGCATCCAGCGAGCGCTGGATATGCTGCTTGAACGTGGCGGCCCCAAAAAATGGCTTGACTCCTGTGATATGAAAGAAATGTTCCATATCAGTAAATCCACCCTTTACCGCTTAAAGAAAGATGAGATACTGAAGCCAGAAAGCCTGGGCAAAAAAGACTTGTATAATCGAGACGATGTGGAACAAGTCCTTTCAAAGAAGAAAATAAGGGACTAGTCAATCCCTTCCTGGAGCCGTCATTGCGTTTGTCCTTCACGGAGAGAAATCCCATGCTAATTCTCCACTATCAATTACCAAAAGGTCTCTCCTTTCGGAACATTTAGTAATAAATTCAAAATAGATGTCGCTCGTCGGCATGAAAGTGTGCTTTAGCCGGAAAACCCAGGATATACCTTAGAACTATTTCAGAACTATTCCAGCTATAGGAAAGCCCTGCCTATACCCCAATACCTTTAAGCCATCCGTTTCTTTTCATTTCTTGAGCACCCTATGGTGTCAAATGGGATTAAGTGGATTCAAATGAGATCATTACTAACTGATTGTTAGGAATTTAACAAAACCCGCTTTAGGTTTGATCTCAAGCACCGCGTACCGGTACAGATGAGGAGGCTTAAATTTTATTATTAACCAATTTTAATTTTTTCAATTATGGCAAAATCTAAAAACAATGTGATCACCCATGGGCTAAGCGGCCTGATCGGTGATCTGCTGGTTTTTCGTCAGAGAGCGAATAAAACCATTGTGGCCGACCGGCCAAAACCATTCAGCAAACCGCCAACAGTTGTACAGTTGGGAATACAGGACCGCTTTAAAAAGGCAGCTCAGTATGCTAAAACTGCTATTCTTGATCCCCTGGTTAAGGCGGCTTATCAGGCAGCTGCTCTGCTAGGCCAAAGCGCTTATAATAGGGCTTTCAAGGATTATCAGCTTGCTCCCGAGTTCGATGAGGAGGTTAACCTTTCAACCTATACCGGGGCGATTGGAGAAGAGATCAGCGTAAGTGTGATTGACGATTTCCAGGTTATCGGAGTAAAAGTTAAGGTCATGAACGCAGATTCAAGTCTTCTGGAGGAGGGAGATGCGGTACAGTCGGATAATGGTCTGGACTGGGTCTATACCAGTACAGCGGTTAACGCAGCACCAAGTGGCAGTAAAATCATTTTTACAGCTACTGACCTGCCCGGCAACCAAACTGTGCTAGAGAAAGTGATCGACTAAATATCAGTTGATTGGAACCGTCGCGAGGACGCGGCGGTTCTTTAAACTAACATTCATTCAAATTTATAACTATCAAATCCTGCGAATGCGGGACTTTAAAAAACAATGATCATGGAAAATCAAATTATAAATTATAGCAGGATGCTGCCGGATTTTAAACGTCAGGCTGCACAGATCCTCATCGAAAAACTTCCGGGGCATAGCAGAGCCGGCAAAACTGTAATCAACAACTTCCTTCAAAAGAAACAGATCCGCCTGAGGCGCTGGCATGTAGCTTTAGCTTTGCGTCTTCTAGCACCAGCGGATTTCAATCGTTTATTTCAGGGAATCAGCAGTGCATTTTCACTAAAGAAGCTTAAAAACCGGGGTGTTGGACAGGAACAGATCATGGAAGTGGCCCTGCTGCTGGTCAGGCTGTTTAAAAACCTGATGATTAGTACATCAGGAGCAATTAAGCAAGAAACAGTCCCGGGTGCAAGGGATTTTGTTAAACCTAAAGAAGAACAATTATGAACCAGCTCATCAATTTGCGTATACCGCAAAATATTTTTAAAAAGGAACACCTGCTTATTTTTTCAGCCTTCTTTCTGTTCCTGTATTTTCCCGGCTTGTCCAGACTGATCGATATCACCTCAGCTCCGATCGATCCCGGCGCATTGAGTGCAGTGATCATGGCCATTCTGTCACTGCTTGCTTTTAAGGCAGTGACCTGGTGGCTCATCAATATCATCTGGCCGGTATTTGCTGAATACTCCAAAGAACATTTTGAACAGAATTTTAAATCTTTACTACCATGGCAAAAAGTAATTATCTATTTGGGATTTTATCTGCTGCTGCTGTATTCATTTGTAGCTACACTGGCAGGGATTATTTAGTTGCCTGGGAAGGGGAAAGCTTAAAGCTGAAAGATGAAAGCAGAAAGGGGGAAGCGGAATTTTCTAAACAAACCACTCAAAGCTCAACGCCCATCACCCAAGGCCCAATGCAGAAAGGGTATCAGGAAGGAGTTTTACTGGGAGCGAAATCTGCCTTCCTGACAACTGATAACAGGCAACTGGTAACAGGCCTCAGATTCCGGCAACTAGGCATAAAAAAAATCTACGATTCGCAAATTGGTGTCCCTGAACGAGGCATTAATGCCGGTTCGCAGGTTGAAGAATATTTGCACTATGTGAATTTGGGAAGAGGTCAGCCCTGGTGCGCTGCTTTTGTATGCTGGGTTTTTGGGCAGGCAGGGATTGAGAATCCGCGCACGGCATGGTCGCCGGATTTGTTTCCGCTTGCTAAAATAATCTGGAGTAAAGCATACGCCTATCCTACCAGACAGATAACTGGCAACAGGCAACCCGATAGCTATCGGGTGACAACTCCCGTTACCGGGGATATCTTCGGTATCTTTTTTCCCGAAAAGAATCGCATTGCTCATGCCGGTTTCATTGATCAATGGGATGGAACCTGGTTGATTACGGTTGAGGGGAATACGAATATGGAGGGTAGCAGAGAGGGTGATGGGGTATACAGAAAACGGCGATTGGTAAGATCTATATATCAGGTGGCAAGGTATATCGCCTTGCAGTAGCATTGGAATAGTTAGAGGAATGAACACGCACCCACTGTCAAAAAGCTAAGGAGACCGATTTCCAGAGTAGTATCCTTAAGAAACCGAATTTACTTAGGCATCATATCGGTTAAATTCGTAAATCGCTATCCTGAGATGTGACTTACGAAATCAACTTTCTTATCGCCCAGGCGATTTCGTAAGTCCGACCATTAAGGATTCTTAAGACTTACGAATTTACCTGGGCGTCATACCTTTAAATTCGTAAGTCTCCATCTCGTAATATATGTGCCGGCAAGGTAAGAACGAGACTTAAGGCTGCTCTATTGAACTGAAGATCATCCTGCAATTCACCAAAGCAAACAAATAGTTCCATACAATCTTATTCTCTATTTACACACTTGCATCGCCTAGATGAACAGAGATATTCCAATGACAAAAATCGCCTTTTCGATATGTTAAAAGCACTTTTTTAAGTTTCATCATTTGCTTTTTTGCTTCAGGAAAGCTAATATTAGGATATGCTTCCCTACAAGTTTAGTTCCTCCTTATTTTTAAGATCGCCTTCCTTCAGCTTCAAAACTTTCGGAATGGAGAAGCTGAAGGAAATGCTGGATAAACCCTTTTTTCGATCAGCCTTATATTTTGCAAGTACTGAACTCTACAGGAAGGTAGCCTCAAAGAATTTTTGCTGCGATAGCCTGAATGAAGGTACCCGTCAAAGCCTGTTTAAGTATTTTAATCGGATGTGTTACCGGGCAACGCCTTTTGGAATGTGTTCTTCATTTTCTTCGGTCTTATGGTCAGAAGCTAAGGATGGAATAGAAATAAGCGCCGAAGAGAAACTGCATATAA
>Ga0123337_10001264_pt1 | contig 33688 bp, 25 predicted proteins | sample frozenSSSSmetaG_FD_89792 | JGI IMG/M metagenome (GOLD analysis project Ga0123337, IMG submission 89792) | Glacier valley bacterial and archeal communities from Borup Fiord, Nunavut, Canada, to study Microbial Dark Matter (Phase II) -... | ecosystem: Environmental > Aquatic > Freshwater > Ice >...
CAACATTTCGGTATCAAACCGCGCTTTAACCAATCGGTCAGGGGTATCCGGCGCGGGGCTGATGGACAATGGCAGGTACAGACCGAGACCGGCCAGTTTACGGCAGATGCGGTCATTGTCAGCACGGGCTACAACCGCATTCCCAACCTGCCCGACCTGCCCGGTCTGCGCAATTTTCGGGGTATTGTCTGGCACAGCCGCGAGTACCGCAACGGGGCGGCTTTTCGGGATGAGGACGTACTGGTGGTGGGGATGGGCAATACCGGGGCCGAACTGGCCCTCGATTTGCTCGAACATGACGCCCGACCCGTCATTTCGGTGCGTGGCCCGGTTAATCTGGTCCGGCGCGATATGTTTGGCCGACCCACGCAGCCGACGGCCATTTTCCTGAATAAATTCCCGAATTGGTTCTACGATTTTGTCACGGGTATCTCGCAAAAACTGACCGTGGGCGATTTATCGAAATACGGACTGGGCAAGCCGGCGCGGGCCGCATCGGCAGATACGCGCCGGGGAAAAATTCCGGTTATTGATTTAGGTACGCTGGACCAGATCAAGGCAGGCACGATTAAGGTAGCCCCCGGCATTGACCACATCAACGCCAAAACCGTAACATTTACCGACGGCAGCGAACGCCCGTTTCAGGCCATTGTGCTGGCTACCGGCTACCGGCCCGGTCTGGCACCGGTGCTGGGCGAGACGCTGGCAACGCGCGTACTGAACGAGCGAGGGTATCCAAAACGGCTGTGGTTTTCGGGGCCTGAACTAAGTAATTTGTATTTTCTGGGCTTCACTACGCCATTGACGGGTATTATCTATAACCTGACGATTGACTCGGAAACGATTGCGAATGCCATCGCGAAAAACAAATCCGTGGCTGTATAGTTTTGTTTATGCAGCCACGATGGTTGCTTCAAATTACCAACGTTAACCACTACAATCATGAACGAGACAACCGTAAAAGGTGCCTGGAACGAACTGAAAGGCAAGATCAAACAAGCCTACGGCGACCTGACCGACGACGACCTAACCTATGCTGACGGGAAAGAAGACGAAATGTGGGGCAAGCTCCAGCAGAAGACCGGCAAGACCAAAGACGAGATTCATAAGGCCGTTGCCGATTTATAGAGTTCAGGGAACGATTACGAAAGCCGGAGCCGAAACGCTCCGGCTTTTTTTGTGGGTTACCGTTCATCCCGGCTTTTGTTAAAAAAAGCTAAAACACGTTGACATCTGTGTCTCTTTTCCGTAACTATACGGGTAGTATTTACCGTACCCAAATCAACTCTCTTCACTATGCGTATACTTACGCTGAACAAACTAATTCCGGCGGGATTGCTGGCAGCTTCTCTGCTAACCGCCCCGTTGCTGGCGCAGGATAAACCCACTGCCGTCTCCCTGCCCAACGGCGTCACACGCGGGGCCTCCGTAGAAGGCATTACAGAGTACAACCTCGGCAATGGGCTGAAGGTCCTGCTCTTTCCCGACCCATCGAAGCCCACCGTGACCGTCAACATTACGTACCTGGTAGGCTCCCGGCACGAGGGACTGGGCGAGACGGGCATGGCTCACCTGCTCGAACACATGGTGTTCAAAGGCTCACCAAAGCACCCCAACATCCCCGAAGAACTGACAAGCCACGGCGCAAGGCCCAACGGCACCACCTGGCTGGACCGGACCAACTACTTCGAGACGTTTGCCGCTTCGGACGAAAACCTGAAATGGGCACTCGACCTCGAGAGCGACCGGATGGTGAACAGCTTCATCAAGAACGAAGACCTGCAAAGTGAATTCTCGGTGGTACGTAACGAGTTTGAGAGTGGTGAGAATAATCCGGACCGAGTGCTAAATCAGCGCGTTGTATCATCGGCGTTCATCTGGCACAACTACGGCAACTCGACCATTGGCAACCGCTCCGACATCGAAAAAGTCCCGATTGCCAACCTTCAGGCGTTTTACAAGAAGTTTTACCAGCCCGACAATGCCGTTTTGGTAGTAGCCGGTAAAATTGATGAAGCCAAAACGCTGGCGATGGTCAATGACTACTTCGGCAAAATTGCCCGCCCCACGCGGGTGCTGCAACCCACGTACAGCATCGAACCCACACAGGATGGCGAGCGCAACGTAACGCTCCGGCGCGTGGGCGATACTAAGGTGGTGTCGGCCCTGTACCACATCATGCCCGGTTCGCACCCCGACTATCCGACAATGAACGTGATCATCGAGCTACTGACCGACGAGCCAAGCGGTCGGCTGTACAAGGCACTGGTCGAAACCAAGAAAACTGCCGGTCAGTACGGCTATTCGTTTACGACCAAAGACCCCGGCTACGTCTATTTCGCCACCGAACTGCTCAAAGAAAAGTCGATTGACGAGGCTAAGAAAGCCATGCTCAACACGCTGGACTCGGTGGCTATTGTGGCCCCGACGAAGCAGGAAATTGACCGTGCGAAAGCTGCTTTGCTCAAAAATATTGAACTGAGCTTCAAGAGTGCCGAGCGCGTGGGGCTAACCATGAGCGAATACATCGCGTCGGGCGATTGGCGGCTGGCGTATCTCTACCGCGATGCGCTGGAAAAAGTAACCCCCGCCGACGTGCAGCGCGTGGCCAAATACTACTTCAAACCCTCGAACCGGACGGTCGGCATTTTTGAGCCGGACCCCAGCCCCGACCGAGTTGAGGTGCCAAACGCGCCCGACATTGCCGCGATGGTGAACGGCTATAAAGGCCGCGCACTGATGGCTCAGGGCGAAGCTTTCGACCCCTCGCCCGCCAACATCGACAGCCGCACCCGCCGTACCGAACAGCCGGGTACCATTGAGCTGGCCCTACTACCCAAAACCACGCGCGGCAACGAGGTAAACGCCCGCATGACCCTGCGCTACGGCGACGTAAAAAGCCTAATGAACAAAGGCACCATTGCCGACCTCACGGCCAGTATGCTCGACAAAGGCACCACCACCCGCACCCGCCAGCAACTCAAAGACGAGTTCGACAAACTCAAAGCGCAGGTAAATGTCTACGGCGGTGGCAACCAGGTGAACGCCATTATTAAAACGACGAAGGAAAACCTGCCCGCCGTGATTAAAATCGTGGCCGATATGCTGAAAAATCCGACTTTCGACGCCAATGAATTCGACAAGCTGAAGCAGGAGCAACTGGCGCAGATCGAGTCGCAACGGTCAGAGCCTCAGTCCATTGCCAGTACAATATTTTCGCGGACCATGAACCCGTATCCGAAGGAAGATGTGCGCTATACGCAGACGCCCGATGAGCAGGTTGCCAGTATCAACGCCACCAAACTGGACGATCTAAAGCAGTTCTACAAGGACTTTTACGGTGCCCAAAGTGCAACCTTTGCCGCCGTTGGTGATTTCGACGAAGCTGCGGTAAAAAAAGAAGTAATAGCTGATTTCGGTAGCTGGAAAGCCAAAAAACCGTACAGCCGTCTGGTATCGGAGTTTAAAGACGTGAAGCCCAGCCCACAAGCCATCGAAACACCCGATAAAGCCAACGCGCTCATGCTGGCGGGTGTCAACATCCCCCTCCGCGACGACGATCCCGATTATCCGGCTCTCGTTCTGGGTAACTACATGCTGGGTGGTGGCTTCCTGAATTCACGGTTAGCCACGCGCATCCGGCAGAAAGAAGGCATCAGCTACGGTGTGGGTTCGCAAATCTCGGCCAACCCGCTTGATAAAACGGGCATGTTCATGACCTACGCCATCTACAACCCCGCCAACGCCGAACGGCTCGAAAAAGCGTTCCGCGAAGAAATGGACCGGGCCGTGAAAGACGGGTTCACCGCCGAAGAAATCAACGCGGCCCGGTCGGGTCTGTTGCAGTCACGCATGGTGAGCCGGGCGCAGGACCCCGCCCTGTCGGGTACGCTTAACAATAATCTCTACCTGAACCGGACCATGAACTGGGACGCTGATTTCGAGAAGAAGATGGAAGGTCTGACCCCAGAGCAGGTCAATGCAGCCATGAAACGCCATATTGACCCCAGCAAAATCTCGATCATCAAAGCCGGTGATTTTGCCAAAGCCGCTAAAGCAGCCGCCGACAAGCAGGGTGCTTCGTCGGTAGGTAGCGGTACTAAGAAGGATTAATAAAAAAAACAGTGCGTAGTCATCAGATGATTACGCACTGTTTTTTTACCCCAGCTAACTATACTTTTCGTTACAAGCCTAAAGATCCCGTCAGGCAATGAACTATCTACCTGATTACCGGGCCAGGTAGCCGCCGTCGACGGGGTAGTACGAACCCGTCACGAAGGATGCTTTATCGGAGGAGAGCCAGGCAACCAGTTCGGCCACTTCTTCCGAGCGGCCCAATCGGCCAATGGGGTGCAGGCCCATCAGCATTTCTTTTGCGTCCTGAGGGAGTGCCTTCAGCAGGGGCGTATCGATATAGGCCGGACCAACTACGTTTACCCGAATACCGCGCGATGCATACTCGATAGCCACCGTTTGGGTAAGACCCACCACGCCGTGTTTGGCGGCAACATAACCCGGCGACATGGCCGTACCAACCTGGCTCAGAATAGACCCCATATTGATGATAGAGCCAGGCTTGTCCTGCTTTAGCATGGCTTCCAGTTCATACTTCATACAATAGAAAACACTGTTCAGGTTCACGTTGATTATCTTCTGCCAGCCTTCTACCGAGTAGTCTGCCGTTAGGTTCAGTTCACCGCCGATACCCGCATTATTACAGGCAATGTCCAGACTACCGAATGCCGAAACGGTTTCCTGAACCAGTTTTGAACACTGCTCCGGGTCACCAACGTCGGCTTTAAAAAAGCTGGCTTTCACCCCTGATTCGTTGAGTTGGCGAACTACCTCCTGCCCCTCTTCTTCGTTGATATCGGAAACCATAACATTGGCTCCAAGCTGACCGTACAGTAAGGCAATAGCCTTACCAATACCAGAAGAGGCTCCGGTAACCAACGCGTTTTTTCCTTGTAAGTACCTATCCATGAGCCTATTGATTTGATTGATATTCGGGTAAAGGTATGGTTCTGGCATAGACTCCTGTATGAGCATGCTCAGGAAGGGCTGTAACTTATATCAGGAACTGAGGGCCGGTATAGCTATCCAAAATCAGTTGGGAAGCTGACCAACTACAGGTTACTCTCCCATATCAGTCACTACTTTTGGGAGGGCGGTGCAGTAGTCCCCCGCTTACCTGGTTATGCTGAATGAATTGACCTCAGAAGAAATAGACCATATGCTTACCAACCAGTTCTTTGGCCGGATTGGGTGCGCTGCCGAAGGGCGAGTGTTAATTATACCGGTGGGCTATTACTACGATGGCCGTTTTATTTATGGTCTTACCCGCGAGGGAACAAAAATCCAGTTTCTGCGACAAAATCCTGCCGTTTGCTTCGAGATTGACGAGATGATTGACCTGACCCACTGGCGCAGCGTAGTGATAGAGGGTGTGTTTGAAGAACTTCAGGGCTACGACCTGGACGATGCGCTCTACCTATTGAAGAACCGAAAAATACCGGTCTTTACCAACGAACGGATGGGCTATCCGGGTGTGGCAGCTCCCGTAGACCGGAAAGTTGTCTACCCCATAGTGTACCGCATTCACATCAACAGCAAAACAGGCCGTCAGTATATTCTGGAGTAAAACCTGACATTAAACAAACTCACAGAGTTGCTCCGGTAGTCTGGGCAAATGAAACGGTTGGAGCAACTCGCTGTTTTACACAACAACTTGAGTGTTTAGCTCCCGTATTGATCAAGCTGCGGTGGCTAAAGCAATTGTACGCACATTAGATGAGTTATAGTTGCTACAAACTCAACCTTAAACACTATGTTCACTCACCTGTTAATGACGCTGATGGCACTTCTATTGGTGCTGACACTACGTATGGAAAGTATATCAAATCAACGTAAATCGCTCAAGGCGATCCTGGCCGACAAGAAAGACCATCGGCGCGTGCTCCTTATCTATGGCCGCGATGGCAGCACCGGCGGGGGTGGGCAGCAGATGCTCCTCCAACAACAGGAAGACCTCACCGAACACGAAGCCGGTTTGCAGGAACGCGATATGGACGTGATTGTTCTGGCCGCATCCGAAGTACCCGAACCCGACCGTGATTTCCTGATGGCCGCGCCCTTCAAACTCGTTCCCAGTTCCGACTATGTAGCGTGGCTTATCGGTAAAGACGGGGGTATCAAAAAGGTATATAACAAACCTGCTCCCGTCAACCAGATATTCGCCCTCATTGACGGCATGCCCATGCGGCAGCAGGAGATGAAAAAACAGTAACTGTCTGAACCGGGATTTCTTCAGGATTGAGGAGATTAGCAGGATTTGCTGACGCCCGAGTCTTCCTGCTAATCTTTCCAATCCTGTAAAATACCGGTTCAGACAATTCAAAATCCCTTCCCTTCTGTAATGCCTTTCCACGAATCGGTGCGGAACGGGACTGCCGGAAAACCTTCGCGGTTGTACAGGTTAACATCGCCGTTGTCGTCGGCCCAACCGTAACGAACGGCCACGGGTGTAGCCACGGAGCTGGTGTGAACCGTAACCGTGTTGCCGTTTATTTCGGCCTGGGCGTAGTGAAACTTCTGGTCGGCACCGGCCACCTCGAAACCCCGGACGTAGCCGTATTTATCTTTCGCCATCAGGCCGCTTCCCGTATGTTCAAACGTCAGCACGGCGCGGTTACCTTCCGTTTTCATGGTGCCGAACATGGGTCCCCGCGAGGCATCCAGTACCGTTGCCGTAACCATTTTGGCATCGTTGGCGTAGGCTACGCGCAGGGCTTCGGCAGCTAAGCGGTTGCCTACGTCTTCTTTATTTTTCGGGTGAATATCGTTCGACTCGCCAATGTCCGACGTTACGGCCATGCCAGTTTGGGGCAGACTGAGTGTCATGGTCTGGGCTTCGCGCAGTTCACCCCACGTACTACCCCGCAGGCTGTTGCCGTTGGCAGAGTTGTAGCTGGCCAGTTGCACGAACAGAAACGGGAAATCATAACCCCAGTGTTTGCGCCAGTCCTGAATCATGCGCGGAAACGTTTGGCGATACTGACTGGCCCGGCCCGCGTTCGATTCGCCCTGGTACCAGATTACGCCTTCAATGGCATACGGAATGAGCGGGTTCAGCATGGCGTTGAACAACAGGGTGCCGTACGTATTCGGCCCGGCATCGTACGAGCCGGGAAACGCTTCGGCAATCCGGTACTGCCAGGTACCCGCCAGCGGTACGTTAAGCTGGTTGGCCGTCAGCTTCATCTGATCCGGGTTGCCCATAAAGCCCCCACCCCCCCGATTGTCTTTAATGCGAACGGCAATGACATTACGGCCCGGCTTCAGCAATCCGTTTGGCAGCTGATAACTGCGCGGCACCCCGTTACTGTTAGTGCTACCCACAAACTGCCCGTTCACAAACGTAGAATCGGCATCGTCAATGTTGATGAACATCAGTTTAGCATCATTCAAATCGACGGTAGTGGGCAGGTCAATCTCCTTGCGAAACCAGACCACGCCATCAAACTGCGGTAGCCCCTGCCACTCCCAGTCGCTGGGTACCTGCATAGTTCGCCAGTTGACAGCATCGAACGCAGGGCTGGCCCAGGTTTGTTCTTCGGCGGGGGTGGGCAGCGTACCCTGCTGGTCTTTTATCAGTCTGGCAATACGTTCCTGACCACTCCGGCGCATCTCATCGAAATTGACGGGTATGTTGCCGGCAGCTTTGGCCAGGTCAGGATTTGCCAGCATAGCTTCTTTGCTGGTCCAGGTTTCGGCGTGGGTGCCACCCCAGGAGGAGTTAATCAGCCCAATAGGTACGTTGAGGTTCTGCTGGAGCTGCTTCGCAAAAAAGTAGCCCACGGCAGTATAGTCGCCAGCGGTTTCGGGGGTGCATACGGTCCAGGTAGCATCTGCATTCTCCTGCGGATTCAGGCTGACGGTTTTCTTCACGTCCAGTTGCCGAATTTGCGGGTAGTTGGCTTTCGGCACTTCGGCCTTGCCGTTGCTGGCGGCTCTGAGTGGCCACTCCATATTCGACTGCCCGGAGCAGACCCATACCTCGCCGGTCAGTACGTCATCGAACATAACGGCATTTTTTTTGCCTTTGACTACCATCTGGTACGGCCCGCCCGCTTCCATCGCGTCGAGGTCAACGCGCCATTTACCGTCTTTGCCCGCTTTGGTGGTTTTGGTCTGGCTGGCCATCGTAACCATTACGCGTTCGCCTGCGTCGGCCCAGCCCCAGACAGGTACGGGTTTGCGTCGTTGCATCACCATATGCGAGCCAAACACGTTGGGTAGCCGCACATCGGCCAGGGCGGTGTGGGCCGCCAGAATAATCAGGAGAAAAAAAGGTCTTCTTAGCCGGTTCATTCGCTTCAAGGTTAGTAGTACGGAAACTATCCGTTCGCGAATAAAGGCAGGAAAGCCTTTTTTTTCCTTGTCTGTTGATTGGTTACGCTTCTACCTGCAAGGTCTTTTCCATCGCAATCGCCTTTGGAAAGAGAATATTGTTTTCGAGATGCACGTGCTGATGCAGGTCAGCTTCAAAGGCTTCGAGTTGCTGGTAGAGAAGCCGGTATGACGCGGTACTACACACGTTTTTTGCCGGGTTTACCTTCTCCATGATTTTGCTCACGGCCCCGTTATTCTACCGGGCATACTGGGCTTGCATGGCCGGTTTTATCGCCCCACTCTCTACATAGGCAGCCCGGCCCAATCGATGGCTTTGCTGGTCCGGGTCTGGGGCGACGTAACTGTAAATCCTCATTTACGGCTAATAGGGGGCGTAGTACAGGGCGTGGCCATTGTGTTTTTCATGGGCTGTCTGCTAATGGTGTTAATCCAGCGACAGAAAAAGCCGTCGGTTCAAACCTTTCATTCGTTTCGGGCTTAATAGCAGAGATACTATCTGTACGCTGCTCTAAAAAGCGGGAAAGGCTTTTTCCCCGTTCGGCTACGCGTATCCTTCCGAAACAAATGGCTGAACCTATGGCATTGCTGGCAACGGAGCGCATTCTGATTACCGGGGCAACGGGCAATGTAGGCCTGGAGACGGTGCGCGAACTCATGAAACGGCCCGACGCCAACACCCGGACTGTACTGGCCGGTGTGCGCGACATGGCAAAGGCTAAACAGGAGATTGACGTACAGCCCGATGCCTTCGCCTACATAGATTTCGCTATTCCCGGCTCGTTCGATGCGGCTTTGGCCGGGGTCAGCCGGGTGCTGCTGGTACGTCCGCCAGACCTCACCGACGTCGATCTGTATTTCAGGCCATTTGTGGATGCTATGAAGCGGGCGGGCGTGAAGCAGGTGGTCTTTTTATCATTGCAGGGTGTGGAAACCAACCCTGTCACACCCCACCATAAAATCGAGAAGCTGATTGTAGAAACCGGGCTGCCGTTCACGTTTCTGCGCCCCGGTTTTTTCATGCAAAACCTCAGCACCACCCACCGCGATGAGATTCGGGACCGCAACGAAATCTTTGTACCTGCCGGAAACGGCAAAACCAGCTTCGTGGATGTTCGCGATGTGGGCGCGGTAGCGGCTCTGGTGCTGAGCAGTTCCGGTACTGAACACCTGAACCGGGGCTATGAACTGACCGGCTCCGAAGCCCTCAGTTACGGCGACGTGGCTGATATACTCACCAAAGTACTGGGCCGAAAAATCACGTATCGCAACCCGTCCGTACCGCAGTTTATCTGGCAGAAGTGGCAAAAAGAAAATACCTCTCTCGGCTTCACGCTGATTATGGTAACCTTATATACGATCTCAAAACTTGGCAAAGCCGCCAGACTATCCGACGAACTGGAACGACTGCTCAAGCGACGGCCCGGCAGTTTCCGGCAATTTGCCGAAGACTACCGGGCCGTCTGGATGACGTGAAAAGTGTATACTATCGAATGCGGGGTTTGCCCGTTACGTCGAGTACATCGGGCAGGTTGCGCCGGATGGCAAGGGTGTACCGGAGCGTAACGCCGTAGGTCATGCCGGAGCCGTTGCTGGTTAACTGGGCCTGCTGAGCCGAATATTGGTTCACGGTGTACCGAACGTCGGTAGTCAGCACATCGCTCAGGCCTACGCGCTTGCGCACCTGAAACCCCAGATCGAAACTATTGCTGAGCCGGACGTTGTATTCGGCACCAAGTTCGGCAATGGCGGTGGCGCGGCTGGCTGCCACAGTGTTACTGACCAGCCGGAGCGTATCGGCACTTTCGCCCCCACCCCGGTAACGGTAGCCATACAAACTAAACCGGCCCTCCTGTTGGCCACTGTTGGGAACAACCCATGCCCCGGCAGTGAGCCAGAATCCAGACCGGAGCCACGGACCACTGGTCGAGAAAATACGGCGTTTGCCCCGCAACACGAACCCATCGCCAATGCCCTGATACCGGTACACGAGCGGATACCCCCCATTCTGTACCGACACTTTAGTTTGAATGGGTAGCCGCGCATAGCCCGCTTCAATGGCCCACCGCTCGCGGTATGACCAGCCCAGCGAGATGCCCGCACCCAGCCGGGTAGAGCGGTCGCTGTTGATTAATCCATTGATTGAGTTGTCGATATGAGCGCGTCCGGTATTGACAAACCCATCGAGGGCTACGTACCAGCGGTCACGTATGGTTGGCCCACCATAGCGGAACTGCACCTGCTCATACTGCTGGCTGCGGTTGGGCAGCCGGTAATAGTCGGTTTGGCCCTGACTCAGAGCGGGTAAGGCAGTAAAACCGAGCAAAAGATATAGGAGGAAATGTCTCATCATGGGCAGTTGGCTGGCGTTGTTGCAAATAACGTAATAATTCGTTCTTTGCAAGCCATCTACGGATAAATTAACCGGATTGTTTCATTTTCGGTAAATTTTTTATCAACCCTATCGGTATCGGCTGAAATCAGGGCAAAAAAAAGACCCGTCTGCTCAGTTGAGCGACGGGTCTTTTTTTGCCCTGATCTGTGATGAAGCGGATTTAGTGGCCCGATCCTGACAGGCCGGTGCTGCCGCATTACATGACTGGTACCGATATCGTCATGTTATCCCAGGCGATGGCGATGCTGTTGTTTGACGGTGTGATGGTCAGCTTTTCGATGGGCGTTGCGTTTTTCGATACGGGTACGGTTATCATTGCGACGTCGTTTCCTTTGATTTTTTCGTAATCATAGGCTCCCCACTGACCCAGCGTACTGTTGAGCAACACTTTCCACTGGTTTTCGCCGGGTATCGTAAACAGCGTATACGTACCGGCTTTCACTGGTTTACCACCAAACATCACATCCTTTGCAAAAGTAACTTCGGTAGCTTCATTGGCGCCCGTGCGCCATACTTTCCCATATTTTTCCATACTGCCCGACTTTTCGTCGCCGAAAACGGTGCGTCCCTTTTTGGAGGGCTGACCATAAACCACCTTGATATTTTTGTTGGGGCTTTCGGCTGTTACCTTCGGACTTACCGGGGCTTTTTTGTCCTGTGCGCTGGTTTGGAATACAACAGCAAACAGCAGGGTAAATACAATAATGAGATTTTTCATGCGTGAAATGTTGGTTAACGTGATTGATATTCGCTTGTTAAACACCGAATAGCAAACGATAGTTTTTGCAGAACAGTATCATAATTCCAACGAAATCGGGTATTTTTACCCAACGAACCGTATGCACGCATACTAATTCTAAACTAAAAACCACGACATGGCAACCCAGTATTTCAGTAAACGCAACCTGCATTTTCTGCTTCATGAAGTCTTTCACGCTGAAGACCTGACGAAGTACGACTACTACAAAGATCACGACCGCGAAACCTTTAACCTCGTGCTGGACTCGGCCACGTCTATTGCCGATACGCTCATGCACCCGTACCTGAAGGAGGTTGATAGAAATCAGCCCGAACTCAAAGACGGAAAAGTAACGGTACACCCTCAGCTGAAGCCCTATATCAAAGCGATGGGCGAAGCCGGGTTGATTGGCGCGGGGTTTTCCTACGATCATGGCGGGCAGCAACTTCCCGAAATGATAAGCTCGGTAGTCGGGTTTATTCTGATGGCGGCCAACAACGGTATGATGTACACCGGTCTGTCGTCGGGGTCGGCCCATCTGATTACGTCCTTTGGCTCGCCCGAACTCAGCGGGCAGTACGTGCCAAATATGCTCAACGGTACCTGGCAGGGCACTATGGCTCTTACCGAACCCCAGGCCGGCTCGTCGCTGTCAGACATTACCACAACGGCTACCCCACAACCCGATGGAAGCTATAAAATCAAAGGGCAGAAGGTGTTTATCTCGGCGGGCGACCATGACGCAGTCGAGAATATCATTCACCTCATGCTGGCCCGCATCGACGGAGCACCAAAGGGAACAAAAGGCATTTCGCTGTTTGTAGTGCCGAAATATCGGCAAGGTGAGCAGGGAAATTCTGTCGATAATGACGTGCAGTCGACCGGGCTTTACCACAAGATGGGCCAGAAAGGTACGCCCGCCATGCACCTTACGATGGGGTCGAACGACAACACAGTGGGGTATATCGTGGGGCAGCCGCATCAGGGGTTGCCTTACATGTTCCAGATGATGAACGAAGCCCGCATCGGCGTGGGCATGACGGCGGCAGGTATTGCCACGGCGGCCTACTACGCAGCTCTTGAATACGCCAGGGAACGTCCGCAAAGCCGCCGGCTGAACAATAAAAACCATTTAGACGCTCCTCAGACGCCCATTATCAACCACCCCGACGTACGCCGGATGCTCCTGTTCCAGAAATCGGTGGTCGAAGGTTCCCTGTCGCTGCTGATTGAAGCCGCCCGGTTGTACGACATCAGCCGCGTGGCCGAAGGGGAAGAAAAGGAAAATGCGTTTCTGCTGGTCGATATCCTGATGCCGGTAGCCAAAACCTACCCATCCGAAATGGGCGTTCAGTCGGTGAGTCAGAGTTTGCAGACGTTTGGCGGATACGGCTTTACCGAAGATTTTCCGGTCGAGCAGTTGTATCGTGACATTCGGATTACGCCTATTTACGAAGGCACCACCGGCATTCAGGCGCAGGATTTGCTGGGTCGAAAAATGACGATGAAAAACGGGAAAGCCGCCCAGTTGCTCTTCGCCGAAATCAGCCGTGCCATCGCTGAGGCTCAAACCTACGACGAGCTGAAGCCCTACGCCGAGCAGCTCACCAGGGAGTTGAAACGCACGCAGGAGGTATTTGGCGCGCTGATGCCCTACGCCCTGTCGGGCGACACCGAACGCTACTTAGCCGATGCCACGCTGTTTCTGGAGATGTTCGGCATTGTGGTTATCGCCTGGCAATGGCTCAAGCAGGCCACCGTAGCCACACAGACCATGCTGACCCAGAACCCGCAGGGCGACGACCTGGTGTTCTACGAAGGCAAGGTACATACCATGAAGTTTTTCTTCCATTACGAAGTCCCCAAAACACTGGGTCTGGCCCAGCGGCTCAAAGACACCGAGGTGCTAACCATTGTGACGGAGAAAGAACTGGCGTTGTAAGTTTCTGTCAGGCTGACGAAGGAAGCCTCTCTATTACAAGCAGTTATTCGCTATCAATAGAGAGGCTGTCTTCGTCAACGTGACAAAGACAGCCCTACCATCAACCCACGTAGTTCGGCCAGACCGCGCAGTCGCCCAATGGCCGTGTAGCCGGGGTTTATCTTCTTACCTGATTGCAGATCGTCCAGCATTCGGTGGCCATGATCGGGGCGGAACGGCATCCGGGCGTCAGACTGGCCGGCGTCAAGCCGGCGTTTCTGTTCGGTTAGCAAGGCCCGCACTACGCCCACCATTGGTACGTTGCCTTCGAGGTGGTTTGCTTCGTAAAACGAACCGTCGGGGTCGCGCTGCGTACTGCGCAGGTGTACAAACTGAATGTGTTACCCCAGCCGGTCAATCATACCCACCAGATCGTTGTCAGACCGGACGCCGTAGCTACCGGTGCAGAAACACAGACCATTGGCGGATGAATCAGCAGCGGCCAGCAGAGCGCGGGCGTCGGCTTCGGTACTGACCACGCGCGGCAATCCCAGAATCGGATACGGCGGATCGTCAGGATGAATAGCCAGCCGCACCCCTGCCGACTCGGCTACGGGGACAATCTCACGCAGGAACGCATACAGATTTTGCCGCAACTCCCGGTCGCCAATGTCGGCGTAGGTGGCTAAGGCATCGCGAAACTGTTCCAGCGTGTAGCTCTCTTCGGAGCCGGGCAAACCAGCAATGATGGTATGGGTCAGGCGTTTAACCTGCGCATCGGTCATGGCGTCGAGCCGGGTGCGGGCGCGTTGCTTCTGCGCATCGGTATAGCCATATTCGGCACCGGGGCGTTGCAGGATAAACAACTCGAAAGCGGCAAACTCAGTAGCGTCGAACCGAAGCCCGGTCGAGCCGTCGGGCATGGGCGCGTCGAGGTCGGTACGGGTCCAGTCCAGCACAGGCATAAAATTATAGCACACCGTGTCGATACCCGCCTGGGCCAGATTGACGATAGACTCTTTGTAATTCTCGATGTACTGCCGGTAGTTGTCCGTTCGGGTTTTGATCGCTTCGTGCACCGGAATACTTTCTACCACCGACCAGCTTAGGCCAGCCTGTTCAATCTGCCTTTTACGGCTGTTGATGTCGGCAAGAGACCAGACATCCCCATTTTTAATCTGGTGCAGGGCCGTTACGATACCGGTGGCCCCGGCCTGCCGGACGTCGGGGAGTGATACGGAGTCGGCGGGGCCAAACCACCGCCATGTTTGTTCGAGCATATACGTAGCCCGGACGTCCACGTCCGGTTCCTGATAAATGAAAGCTGGTAAAGCCAGACGTGGACGTCCGGGCTACTGGGTAAAAAAGCCAGCCCAGCCGCTTTTCTCCCCAAATATCTTCTTTTGCCTTGCAAACCCCTACGACTCCCGGCCGCTTTCGGTGGCGAATTGTTGCGCTTCTCTTCTTAGCCACGACCATTAATTACGTTGATCGACAAGTCTTGTCATTCACAATGACCGACGAGGTTTTTCGCAAGGAAATGCTCGACATGGTTCCCGGTGCCGAAATGACCAAAGAAGCTACCGACCGGTTCAAGGTACTTTATGGCGACGTTGACGCGGCTTTCAAGTTTGCGTATGCCATTGGCTTTCTGATCATTGGCTGGCTCATTGACCGCATTGGCACCAAGCGGGGCTTCGCCCTGGGCATTACGGTCTGGAGCATTGCCGGTATTCTGACGGCTTTCATAACGAACATGGCCGGGCTTCGCTGGGCGCGGGCCCTGCTGGGTCTGGGCGAATCGGCCAACTTCCCGTCGTCCATCAAAACCGTGGCCGAGTGGTTTCCCCGGCGCGAGCGATCCTTTGCCAACGGATTATTCAATGCCGGAGCCAACGTTGGTATCATTTTAACCGCGCTGGCCGTGCCGTATATGATTTTGCACTATGGCTGGCGATCGTCGTTTTTGATTACGGGCCTGCTTGGTTTTGGGCTGCTTATTTTCTGGTGGTTTACCTATAGTAAGCCCGAGGAAAACCCCCGACTGTCGGCTAATGAACTGACCTATATTCAGAGCGACGACGAGAAAATTATTCCCGTGAAGGTATCCTGGGGGCGGCTGCTTGGCTACAAACAGACCTGGGCATTTGCGGTGGGCAAATTCATGGCCGATCCGATCTGGTGGTTTTTCATGGCCTGGCTGCCCGATTTTTTCAACTCCAACGACGCCCTCGATCAGAAGCTGGACCTGAGCAGTTTTGGCATTCCGTTCCTGATTATCTATATCGTTTCTGACGCGGGGAGTATCTTCTTTGGCTGGCTTACTACGCAGTTTATGAATCTCGGCTGGACGGCCAACCGCGCCCGTAAAACCACCATGCTCATCTGCGCCCTCTGCGTAGTACCGATCTTCTTTGCCGCCCAGACCAGTAGCCTCACAGTGGCCATCGCGCTCATTGCCCTTGCCACAGCGGCCCACCAAGGCTGGTCGGCCAATATGTACACGTTTGCGTCAGATCTGTTCCCTAAAAACGTAGTTGCGTCCGTGACGGGTATTGGTGGTATGTTTGGCGCCCTGGGCGGCATCCTGCTGGCCCTGCTGGCCGGTCGTATTATCACGGCCTTCGGTTATCTACCCATGTTCATCATTGCGAGTTGTGCCTACCTGACCGCCCTGGCCATTATCCATCTGATTCTACCAAAAATGGAGCCGGTGAAAGCCGAAGAACTCACGCGGAAGATGACGTTATAATATTCTTTCGTTCAACGTTTGGCTCTTGAACAGTACAAAAAATATGAAGGTTATTACATTTGGTGAAGTCATGTTGCGGCTGAGTCCGCCGGGAGTGGAGCGGTTTACGCAGGCCAACGCGCTCACCATGCACTTTGGTGGTACCGAAGCCAACGTGGCTATTTCGCTGGCGCAGCTGGGCCTGGATGCGGTTCACGTCACCCGCTTTCCCGACAACGCGCTCGGCCAGTCGGCGGCAGGTTACCTACGTCAATATGGTGTCGATACCCGGCATATCAGCTACGGTAATGGACGAATGGGTTTGTATTTTCTGGAGACCGGTGCCGGTAGTCGGGCCAGTCAGATCATCTACGACCGTGCCGACTCGGCCTTTGCCCGAATCCAGGCCGCCGACGTGGACTGGGAAACCATCCTAACCGGCACACCCGACAACCCCGTGCGCTGGTTTCACTGGACTGGCATTACACCCGCCCTCTCGCAGGGTGCCGCCGACTGCCTGCTGGCCGGTATTCAGACTGCCAACCGGCTGGACATCCCCGTTTCGGGCGATGTTGTCTATCGATCCAATCTCTGGCAGTATGGCAAAACACCCACCGACGTCATGCCCGCCCTGACCGAAGGCTGTACGCTGGTGCTGGGCAGTAAATCATTGTTTGCCGATTTATACGGCGTTGAAAGGAGCAGTTTCCAGGCAGCAGCCCAGGCATTGATGACGAAGTTTCCGCGCATCAAATACATAACCGATACCAAACGCACGTCTATCAGCGCGTCGCACAACCGACTATCGGCCAAGCTGTTCAATGGCCAAACGATGTACAAATCCCGCTCCTATACCATGAATCCCATCGTAGACCGCATCGGCACCGGCGATGCTTATCTGGCGGGATTGATTTACGGTCTGCTAATGTTCAACGACCCGCAACGAGCCGTAGAGTTTGGTGCAGCAGCCTCAGCACTGAAACACACCATTGCGGGCGATGCCAACGTAGCTACTGTAGCCGAAATAGAAACCCTCGAACGGGGCGACATGTCAGGGAAGTTAAGGAGGTAGGTTGGACGCCCACCTCCGACCAAGCCCGATACGGGCTAACAACGTACGTCAAACCCAGTTGCTGACGATGTACGTCAAGCTCAGTTGCTACCCCAGTAGCCGCTTCGCGACTGGTTGGTCAGGAGTGACCAACCTACACAAACACACAAACAATGAACCGTCTCACCGTTTATCAGACCATTCAGAACGTACCGCTGGTACCCGTCTTTTATCATGCCAACCCGGACGTTTGCGCAGAGGTACTTACAGCCTGCTACCGGGCGGGCATCCGGGCCTTTGAGTTCACAAACCGGGGCCATTTTGCCCATGAACGCTTCTCCGAACTCAGCAAACGCTGTGCGAAAGATTTCCCGGATATGGCCCTCGGAGCCGGTACCATCATAGACGCCCCCACGGCTGCTCTGTACATGCAGCTGGGTGCCGATTTTGTAGTGGCCCCGAGTTTCAGCGAAGATGTAGCCCGTGTCTGTAACCGCCGAAAAGTAGCGTACATGCCCGGCTGTGCCACCCTGACCGAAGTAACCACCGCGCTGGAATGGGGCGTTGAGTTTGTAAAAGTTTTTCCCGGCGACGTACTGGGGCCGGGTTTCGTGAAAAGTATGCGCGGACCCCTACCCTGGGCCAGTGCCATGGTAACGGGGGGCGTTGAACCCACCCGCGAGAGTCTGAGTACGTGGTTTGGAGCCGGAGCCGCAGCCGTAGGGATGGGATCGCAGCTTTTCCCGAAGGAATTGCTCCAGAACCGTAACTTCGATCAACTCGAAACCACCATCCGTGACCTTCTTCGTATAATTGCAGAAATCAGCTAGTAAAATGCCCCAGCTCAATCGTACCAACCACCCCGCTCCAGAACGGCCCGAGCGTATTCTGCAATTTGGCACCGGCGTTTTATTGCGCGGCCTGACTGACTATATCATTCAGAAAGCCAACGACGAAGGCCGCTTTGACGGCTCCATTGTCATCATAAAATCGACCGGCAGCGATACCGACGAATTTACGAAACAGGACAATCTGTTTACGGTATCGGTGCGGGGGGTTCAGAAGGGCGAGACTATCAACGAAAGCACTGTAGTATCGGCGGTGAGCCGGGTAATGGCCGCGCCAACGCAGTGGGAGGAGATTTTGCGGCTGTCCCGTAATCCTGACATCGACATTATCATCTCCAACACCACCGAGGTAGGACTGGATTACGAAGAAGAGAACATTTTCAAACGCCCGCCCCACTCGTTCCCGGCCAAGCTGACGTCGTTTCTGTACGAACGGTTCCGCAGTGTGGGTGGCTCAAAAGCAAAAGGCATGATCGTGATCCCGACTGAACTCGTGACCGACAATGGCCTCAAACTCCGCGAAGCCGTGGAGCAACTGGCGAAGTATAACGAACTCGGCAAGCTGTTTATGAAATGGCTCAAGTTCCACGTCCGCTTCTGTAACTCGCTGGTTGACCGCATTGTCGCTCGCCCTACCGATGAGACGCAGCAGGAATTACAGGGCGGATACGGCTACGAAGACGATCTGCTGACCACCACCGAGCCGTATTACCTCTGGGCCATCGAGGGCGACGACCGGGTGCGCGACATGCTGACGTTTGCCGGTGCCGATACGCCCCAGATCATTATTGAGGAAGACATCAACTTTTACCGCGAGCGCAAACTGCGGGTGCTGAATGGTACCCATACGTTTACCGTGCCGCTCGGCTATCTGCTGGGGCTGGAGACCGTAGCCGACGAGATGAATCATCCGCTCATGAGCCGGTTTATCTCATCGCTGATGCTGAACGAAATCGTGCCGACGGTGCCGCACTACGGTACGCCCGGCATGGATCGCGCGGCCATCGACCAGTTTGCAAACGACGTACTGGACCGCTTCCGCAACCCCTTTCTGGACCATCTGCTGCTGAACATTTCGCTGCATGAAACCGCCAAGATGCAGGCCCGTAACGTAGCCACGCTGCAACGGTACCACGAGCAAAACAACGCCGTACCCCAATATATGGCCCTCGGCTTTGCAGCTTATCTGCTCTTTATGCGGGCCACGGAAGAAAGAACAGGTGAGTTTTTCGGTGAAATCGCTACCAGCGCGGGTACCCTTACCTATCCCATCCGCGACAATCAGGCAGCCTACTTTTACGGCGACTGGAAAACCGTAGAGGCTGACAACCCCACCGCCATCCGCACGTTCGTGCAGTCGGTATGCGCCGATAAAGACCTGTGGCAGGCTGATCTAAGCCTCCTGCCCGGTTTTGTTGATGCCGTAGCCAGCTACCTCAACGCACTGCTGGCCGACGGTCCCGCCAAAACGCTGGAGAAGGCATTGTCGTAAAGTCAACTAATAACAGCTACCTCCTGATGCGCGGGCAAATCGGTGGGGGGAAGTGTGCCGGCAAAGGCCCGCGTCATTTTCTCCCGGTCGAAGGCTTTTTCGTTATTGGCCAGAAAAATTGTGGCCACGCCATTGCCAATGAAGTTGGTAATGCTGCGGGCTTCGGACATGAACCGGTCAACACCCAGCAGCAGGGCCAGCCCCTCAAGTGGAATGACGTGTACGGCGGTCAACGTACTGGCCAGCACCACGAAACCACTGCCCGTAACGCCAGCCGCACCTTTTGAGGTCACCATCAGAATTCCGATAATGGTCAGCACCTGTGCCAGCGTCAAATCAATGCCATAGACCTGCGCCAGAAAAAGCGTAGCCAGCGAAAGGTAAATGGTCGTGCCGTCGAGGTTAAACGAGTAGCCTGCCGGTACCACCAGCCCCACCACGGGTTTGGCGCAGCCCATGCGTTCGAGTTTCTCCATCAGGGCGGGCAAGGCCGCTTCGGACGAGGACGTACCGAGAACAATCAGCAGTTCTTCTTTGATGTATTTGAGAAACGACCACAAACTGACCTTGTAATAGCGCAAAATGGCGTTCAGCACCACAAATACGAACAGAAACATGGTGGCATAGACGGTAGTCATCAGCTTGGCCAGCGGCAGCAGCGTGGCAATGCCGTACTTACCAATGGTGTAGGCCATGCCTCCAAACGCCCCGATGGGCGCAAACCGCATAACGATATGCAACGCTTTAAAGACCCATTTCGACGCTACCGAAAACCAACTCAGAATCCGGTCCCGCCCCTCGTAGCGGCTCAGCACCATACCCACCACAATAGACACCAGCAGGACTTGTAACGTCAGGTTGTCGGCCAGGAAGCCAAGCCAGGAAAACTCCTGCGCCCGCTCGGTGTACTTTCCAATGGCGTCGTTGTTCAGGTTACCCGTAGCCACCCCCTCTCCCGGCTGAATCAGATGGGCCACCACGATGCCAATCAGCAAAGCCGCCGTTGTCACAACTTCAAAGTACAGCAGGGCTTTACCACCTACCCGGCCCACTTTTTTCAAATCACCCATACTGCTGATACCCAGCGTAATGGTCAGAAAAATAATGGGGTTGATAAACAGTTTGACCACGTTAATGAACCACTTACCCAGAAACTCCATCTGCACGGCGGTATCGGGTGCAAAATGTCCCAGTAAGGCTCCCGACACAATGGCAGTAAGCACCCAGAAGGTCAGATTCGTAAAGATTTTTTTCATGGTCAGGCTAAGGAATTGCGTCAAAACAATCAGGTGAATTTATTTTAACACAGAGAAAGAAGGAAAACAAAGTAAAACTAATCCGACAATCAGCTAATCAGTCTCTTTTTTCCTCTGTGTTAACCTCCTTTTTCTCCGTGTCAAAACTTAAAGCACCTGTATTCCCTCACATTACGCCACGCCCGTTGAAGGTAGTAATGGAGGTTGGTGCAACCGGCGCGGGTTCGTCGGAAGCGGGCGTGGTGGGCTGCACGCCGGGTTGGGGGCGTTTGGGAGCAAAAAACCGGTTGAACGAACGGGTATATAGCAGGCTCAGCCCACCGCCGGTTGTGATGGTGCTGTTAAGGGTATTCTGCCCCAGTACGCTCTGTTGGTTGCGGTTATACATCTTGGCCCGCAGCCGCCCGTCGGGCGTGATCACGTACTCCAGTGTCCATTCGCCCAGCAAGCTGACCGCACTGGTCTGACTTTGGCCGTAGGTGAAGCCCCCGTCACGGCTGATGCGCAGGCGGTCGTTCAGAAACCGGTACGAGAAGCGGAGTTGCAGATTATTGAGCAGGTTGTCGTTCTGCTGCGACCCGAACGTACTGAGCCCCCCTACCGATACGCCCACGTCTAATTTCTCGTCTATGTTCGAAACAATCCGGCTGAGCTGGTTGGAGAGTAGTTCGCTCACGCTGTTAGCCAGACCCGCCCCCACCTGTCCCTGATCGAAGAGACCCGTACCTTCGGGCAGTAACTGATTGAACAGCAACACACTACTTACCTGCCGGGTCAGTTCCTGCTCATTGCTTTGCAGCCGCGACTCGAAGCTTGTAACGGCCTGCCGGAAGTCGGACGAGGCCGGGTACTGCTTCACGTCAAGATCGTAGCTTATGGCAGGCGAGGCCAGTTCTCCGGTGAGTTTGATGACCAGATCGACCGGGTACCGGCGCGTCTGATCGGCGGTGGGGCGGGTACTGGTGTTGCCCGCCGTGGCCAGCAGGGGGGCCAGCGAGGTGTATTGCGTGTAGGCCGCCGTTACATCAAGCAGGGCACCGTAGGGATCGCCGGTCCATGTAATGCGGCTGTTGGGCTGAATCTGAAACCGTTTGTTAATCACATTCTGGAAAGTAAACGTGTAGTCTCCCTTCTGAATCTCGTAGCTACCCGTCATCGAAAAATCGCCGTCGGTATCAACTTTCATGCCCAGCCGCCCCTGACCGTAAGCCTTGATGATGTCGCCGGTCTGGCGGTCCAGCTGGATTTCGCAGTAGGCGTCGGGCGTAATATCAAAATTGAAATCCATCTGCATCCGCGACAGATCAACCTCGCCCGGCGTAGCCGTAGTATCAGTTGGTTTGGTCACTTCTCCCGGCGTTTTCCACCCGCTGCGATTCACAAACCGGACGCGGTCATCGGCAGCTACGGACGTAGCCCCGTCGAGCGGGATAAAAATACGGGTGCCTTTATTGGTGCTGGCATTGGCCCGGAGTTGTAGGTTGTTAAGCGGCCCGTAGAGTTCAGCTTTGCCCGTTACAATGGCCTGTCCGTAAAACAGATCATTGTCTTTAGCCGCCGTATTCATAATCTGGAAGTTCTTAAAATCGGCGTCGAACCCCAGCGTAAAGTACCGGAATCCATCGTGGTAAACACCCCCACGCAGCAGAGCCGTATTACCATTGGCGTCGCGCAGGGTAAGCTGCCGGGCAATGATGTCGTTCTCGCCGAAATAGATTTTATCATCGAACGTAAAATCGGTATTCAGATAATCAAACCGACCCCGACCACCCTTAACGGCCAGTTCGCCCTTCAGCACCGGTGCCGATGGATGCCCAGTAATGGCGATCTGTCCACTGGCCAGCCCGGCCATATTGGAGAACAACCCCACGGTAAACGTTTCCAGAATGCGCAGGTTGGCATCGGTCAGGCGGGCATTCAGAGCCAGCGGGCTTTGCGTCTGCGCGGGCGTGTAGTTGCCGGTCAGGTTCAGCACCCCTACCCCGTTACGAATCACATCGGCGTTGACGTTGAGTCGCTCGGCGGTCTGATCCCAGGCCAGTTGCCCGCGCAAATCGCCAATGAGTGCCTTGTTATAGGTAAGCGTATCGACGGTCAGGCGGCTTTCTACGATGGGTTGCTGGTATAAATTGCGCACCGATACCTGCCCGTTGAGCCGCCCGCCCAGATCGGTCCGTAACACGGAGTTGAGCGACGCCAGCCGAAAATCGTGGGCATCTGCGATCAGTGCGTGGGCCGTGTCTGCCGAGATTCTTCCTGCCACCCGAATAAACTGATCCTGATTTTGTACCGACAGATTGCGAATGGTGTACGCATCGCCCACTTTCCGAATCAGACTTTGCGGGTTCAGCCGCCAGTCGGCATCCAGTACGCGCAGCCGCGACGGGCGAAACGTCAGATCAATGGCATCGCCCTTAAACTGAATATCGCCGTTGAGGTCGGCCTGATTCGATCCATCAGCCTGTTCAATACGACTGGTAAAATCAATCCGGTCCACGTCCCAGGAGGCTTCGGCCACAAGATTGCGCGTGGGCAATAATGAAGTAAACGTTTGTCGGGCTGAGGTCAGCACCGCCGATGCCAGCACGTCGGGCGCATTGGCGTATTTGGAACTGGTCAGGTCGAGGGTGCTGCGGCCAAATCCCCGCCCGTCCAGATTCAGCGAATCGGTAGTGAGCGTGGCGGTCAGGAAGGCCAGTTTGTCCATCGTAAACCGGCCTTCCAGTTCGGTAGCCCATGCCACATAGACCGATGGTGCGAAGAACGTCAGCAGCGGCCCAATGGCTTTGGCCCTGAACTGAAAATCGACGCCGTAGCGGCCTGTTTGGGTGGTGTCGGCCTGTCTGCGCCGTTTGTAGTAAGCTTTTAGCCCGGCATCGTCGCCCACGAAATAGAGTCGGTATTCACGGGCCAGCCGCGCCAGATCGTTCAGGGTTTGCTGGGGCTGAAACGTACCCTGCATCTGGGCGGTCAGAAATTCGGAGTCCAGATCGAAGTACCGTTGGGCCGGTCCGTCGTTACGGGCACTCCGTTGCGTACCGGCAGAGTCCGGGTTGGTACCTCTCCGCTTCTCAATTGTCGATTGAAGGGTAAGCGCACCGACCGACAGGCTGCGGTTGTTCAGGCGTAGGTTCGCGTTTTTCAGGGCCACGTCGCCGGTGAGTTCATTGATCGTGTTGCCGGTCAGCTGCACATCCAGATCGGCCCCCACCACGAGCGAGTCGGAGAGGAAACCCAACGCCCGCAAATCGGCCCGCTGTAGCGTACCACGCAGGTCGAAACGGTTACGCGGCTGGCTCAGATCAAAATCACCATCAACCACCAGCGTGGCGTTGGGATCGCGCAGACCAAGCTGACCATGAAACAAAGCCCGTTGCAGATTGCCGCGAACGGTCACGTTCCGATAATCGTAGCCCTGCCAGCCAAACCGATCCAGTTTCGCATCTACGTCAATACTGGCCCGCATCAGGTCGGTACCACTGCCCGTAATACGCCCAGCCCCGTCCACACGGCCAAACTCGGCAGGTTGGCCAATCAGTTGCCCCAGATTCAGATTTCGGGTGGTCAAATCGGCTTTATAGACAACGGGTTTCGTAGCGGTAGCCAGCGTCAGGTCCAGATTACCCGCTACGTCGCCAAGGGCCATTTTTACCGTACCGCTCGTCTTGAAATCATCGAATGCGCCGGCGAATTTCAAGTCGAAATTCACGGTACCAAACGGCTGAATAACGGCATTAAAATCCGGGTCGGGATAATACTGGCGGATGTCGGCGGCATGTACCACCGAAGGCGCGAAGGCGAAACTAACCCGTGTCTTATCCATATTGGGCAGACCCGTCCAGGCCATGTTTCCCACCAACCGACTGCGGCCACCGGGTCCGAAGCGCAGGTCGGTTTTGGCGAGCGTGAAATCATTGACAGTGCCGTAAAAATTGCCGGTCAGCAACCAGGTTTCGTTCAGGCCGCGCAGGTAATCCGAGAAAAAGCCGAGGTCTTTAGCCTGTACAATGCTATTCCGGAAGTCAGCCCGCATCCTGACCTGGCTGTTAAATTCGCCGAACGCCGATGGCTTATTGTACAGAAACGTAATGTTGTCGCGGATGATCGAGTTACCAATATGGGCGTAGAGCCCGGCCAGTTCGAGCCGGGTATTGCAGTACAGCAGCCGGGTATCCAATTTTCTGATATGCAGCCGCGAGTCGCGGTCAATTCCCGACAATCCTTTGATATTCAGCGCAATGGTGTCGCCCAGCACCAGCAGATTGGTAGCATCGGCATGGATGTGCTGAATGGAAAAATGGTCGTAGTCGAAACTCTTTGGGTCGTTCAGCAGCGGTTCGCGGGGGTCGAAGAGCGTGTACGAACCGTCGGCCAGAGTTACGCGCCCCACGGTAAACGGCACGTTCTGATCGGGAATGCCGGGGTTATTGGGATCGGTGGTCAGCGCTTCAATGCGGGCAACGAATTCATCGAGGTTGGTATCGCCATTGGTCGGATTCTTAAACATCTGCACGTTAGGCCGGTAAAGCACTACTTCGTCGATGTGCAGGTTGTGCGCCGACGAGTCGATCAGGTTACGGAGATTGTAGTTAGCATCCAGTCGGCCCACGGTAATCATCGGCCGGTTCTGGCGGTCCATGATGCTAACCTCTTCGAGCGTGAGCGAGTCGAACCACTTGATGGATACGCCCCCGATGGTGACGGGAAACAGCAGCTTTTTGGACAGGTAATCGGCTCCTTCCTGCGCCAGCCGCGTTTGCACCGCCGGTATCTGTACCGCCAGAATAGCCCCCACCAGCAAGCCGAGTCCTGTCAGAAACAGAAACAGCAGCGTTTTAAGCAATATGGTGAAGAAGGAGCGCAACGGGGATAATGAGAAGTGAATTATTCAGCGTACAACTGAGCAGGTGTTACCAAATAGTTTAGAATAAGCCAGCAGGATAGTTTTGTCATGCTGACAAAAAATAATCTAACTTACTTTCACTGACAGACAAATCAATGGTTGAACGGTTTAGGCGTAACTTTCCTTATGGAAACTACAAAAAACATGCTTAACTGATTGTACGGTGACTATTTTAGCTATTGAATCCTCCTGCGACGAAACCTCAGCGGCTGTACTGGCCAATGGGCAACTTCTTTCCAACATCGTTGCCACGCAGTTGATTCACGAGCAATATGGGGGTGTAGTGCCGGAACTGGCCTCGCGGGCACATCAGCAGCACATTTTACCCGTTGTTAGCCGCGCCCTACTCGACGCGAAGGTACAAAAAAGTGACCTTTCGGCAGTGGCTTTTACACGGGGGCCAGGCTTGCTCGGTTCGCTGCTGGTGGGGGCATCCTTTGCCAAAGCGTTCGCGCTGGGGCTAAATATTCCGCTTATCGAAGTCAACCACATGCAGGCGCACGTGCTGGCCCACTTTCTGGAAGATCCCAAACCGCCATTTCCGTTTCTCTGCCTCACTGTAAGCGGGGGCCACACTCAACTGGTACGCATCGACGGCCCACTGGCCATGACCGTAATTGGCCAGACACAGGACGATGCCGTGGGCGAAGCCTTCGACAAGTCGGCCAAGTTGCTCGGACTTCCCTACCCCGGCGGGCCACTCATAGACCGCTACGCCAAAGACGGTAACCCGCTGGCGTTTCGCTTCCCTACCACCGACATGCCCGGTCTGGATTATTCATTCAGTGGCATCAAAACGGCTATTATGTATTTTTTGCGTAGCCATACGACGGACAATCCTGCTTTTGTTCAGGAAAATCTGGCCGATATTTGCGCCAGTATTCAGCATACGCTGGTGCAGATGCTGCTGACCAAGCTGAAGCGGGCCGTGCAGGAAACGGGCATTCAGCATATTGCCATTGCGGGGGGCGTATCGGCCAACAGCAGCCTGCGAACAACGCTGACGCAGCTTGGTGAACAGCAGGGCTGGACGGTATATATTCCACGTTTCGAGTTCTGTACCGACAATGCCGCCATGATTGCGATAGCCGCCCAGTTCAAGTACGAAGTCGCCGACTTTGCCGACCAGACTATCAGCCCGTTACCCCGACTTTCTTTTTAAAGGAGTTATACAGTTCCAGAGTTGTAATGTTATAAAGTTGGCTGGCGCGAATACCGATCCTGCGGCAGCGTGCACACGGAACCGTAACTTTACAACGCCATAACTTTACGACTTTATAACACCGGATGACTATCTCCGCCCTGTACATCTACCCCATCAAATCGCTTGGCGGCATTGCCGTGTCCAATGTGGTTGTGGAACCGAAAGGATTCCGGTATGACCGGCGGTTCATGCTCGTCAGCCCAACGCACGACGGCGGGGGTATTTTCATCACGCAGCGCACCAATCACCAGATGGCTCTCATCGACGTAGCCATTGATGAAGCCAATGGACAACTACACGTCTGGCACCGCAACGATCCCGCCAATGTACTGACCCTGCCGCTTACGCCCGTTATCGATACGCTTGTGCCGGTGCCGGTTTCCATCTGGGACAGCGAAAACGTGCCTGCCGTACGGGTCAGCGACGAAGCTGACCGCTGGTTTTCTGATGCGCTGGGCAAACCGTGCCAGTTGGTGTATATGCCCGAAACGACCCACCGCGCCGTTGATCCCGTGTACAGCCGCCCCACCGACGCCGTGAGTTTTGCCGATGGCTACCCGTATCTGCTCATCGGACAGGCATCGCTGAACGACCTTAATCAACGACTACCCGCCCCGGTTACGATGCAGCGATTTCGGCCCAGCGTTGTAGTGAGCGGCAGTCTGCCCTACGAAGAAGATAGCTGGGCGCAGTTCAGTATGGGCCGCTTAAACTTCGTCGGCGTAAAGCCCTGCGCCCGCTGCGTTCTGACGACCATCGACCCGGCCACCGCCGAACGCGGCCCCGAACCCCTGCGAACACTGACGACATACCGCCAGTACAAACATAAAATTCTGTTCGGGCAAAATGTATTGCTGACGGATGCAAACGCAATAGGTACACTGCGGGTTGATGATAAGGTTATCGTTATCAGTCGGATTGAACCGTGGTTAGCCGCACCAATTTACTGAAAACCGCCTACTGCTCACCTTTACTGTTCACTGAATTGCTTACCCCCGTTCGCAACGCTTACTTTTTGAGCTTCCCCGTCGTGTTGGGAGCCGTGCTATCCAATCGGATGGCCGCGCGGCTGTCCGATGTTGAACCGGTTCACTGGGCTACGCCCATCGTGCTGGCTTTGTCGGTATTTATCATTTATGCGATTGACCGGCTGCTGGATGTTCATAAACCGGAGCAGCCTCTCACCCCCCGGCACCTGTTTCACCGGCAACATTCGGTTTTACTATGGCAGGTTGTAGCGGGAGCAACTCTGCTGGCGGCTGTGCTGGTATTTTTCTTGCCGGCCCCGGTCGTAAAATTTGGAATCGCATTGGCGGGAATTTGCGCCATGTACGTGCTGGCCGTGTATCGGCTGCCAACGGGACATGCCTTGCGGCAGCTGAAAGAGCCGATGATTGCGCTGTTGTATTCGGTAGGCGTCTGGGGTAGCGTGTGGGTGCAGCGGCCTCAAGTAAGTGGCATCGAAATAGCAGAGTTTCTGATGTTTCTCGGCATTGCCTTGCAGAACCTGATTCTGTTCGACGTAATGGAACACCTCGAACACACAGCCCGACCCGAATCGTCGGTCGTGACGGCCTGGGGTGTTGCCCGCGCCGATACGGTTTTGCGCTGGCTTACGTTCGGCATTGTGGGTACGGGCGTTGTATTATGCTTCGTAACGGAAGATCGCTTTGCCGAACGTTCGGCCATTATGCTGGGGCTGATGAGTCTGGTTCTCTACGTCATTCAGCGATACCCAACGTACTTTATCGAAAACGAACGCTATCGCTGGCTTGGCGATGCCGTATTCTGGATGCCCGCGCTGGTACTTTAAAGGGAATGATGAGTTCATCATTTATAATTCATCACTCATCATTCCCCTTTTGATAAACGCCAGGCCGTTTTCGGCAATATCCCAGGGGTCGTTGTATTCGCGCCAGACACCGATGGAATTGGCAAAATCGATGTCGTTGCGCGTAAAGGCTTCAATGGTCATCCAGCCCCGATAATCCAACTCAGCCAGGGTTTTGAACGCATCGTTCCACGGGATGTGGCCGCTGCCGGGTGTTCCGCGGTCGTTTTCGCTGATGTGGACGTGGGCCAGTACCGGTGCAATGGTTCGGATAGCGTCGGGGAAGTGCTTCTCTTCGATATTGGCGTGGTGCGTATCGAACATGGCCTGGATGTTGGGGTGATCGGCCAGGTGAATCAGGTGCGACAACTGCGTCATGGTGTTGCACAGGTAGCACTCAAACCGGTTCAGAGCCTCGACGGCAAAGACTATTCCGGCCTGTTGGGCGTAGTCGCCCACGGCGTTCAGCACTTCGGCACTGTGCTGGTATTCGTGAGGCTGCGGGGCCTGCTTGCTGAATTGGGCAAAGGCCGAATGGGTAGGGCCGCAGATAATCGTCGCACCCATGCCATGCGCTTTATCAACGGCTTCTTTCAAAAAGTCGACCGCCTGTGCCCGCACCTTCGGCGACTCACTGGCTGGGTTCTGGTCGGGTCCCATCACCATAACGGTCGTGCGTTTCAGGCCGAGCTGGTCCAGATGCTGACCAAACCGTTGGTAATTCGCTACGGGCTGGTCGTCAATAAAGCATTCGATACCATCGTACCCGATCTGTTTGAGCCGTTCGGTAATGGGGTGCATCGCGTCCGAAATAGACGCCGACCACGCCAGCAGGTTGAAGCCAATGGGCGAGGTTTGCGGAATGGATGCGTCTTCTGCAATAGCCATAGAATTGTCTTTGAGCAGTTTTGTCATTCCGACGAAGGAGGAATCTCTATGTAACTTTACATAGAGATTCCTCCTTCGTCGGAATGACAAAACTATTTTAATAAGTTGACTAATAGGCCTTTACCCCTCAAAACTCCCCACGCCCGTATCTTTCCAGCTTCGCGAGTTAGCCGAGTCGATAACGGCTTCGCAGACTTTCTGGGTTTCGAGGGCATCCTGGAACGTGGGGTGGCAGGGTTTACCTTCGTCTAAGCTTTTCAGGAAATCAGCCACCTGATGCACAAAGCTATGTTCGTAGCCAATACCAAGGCCCGGCACCCACCATTTATCCATGTACGGCTGGTCGCCATCGGTAACGTGGATAGACCGCCAGCCGCGTACGATGCTCTCGTCGCGGTGGTCGAAATACTCAAGACGGTTCAGATCGTGCAGATCCCAGCGGATTGACGCGTGTTCGCCATTTATTTCAAACGTATAGAGTGCTTTGTGGCCCCGCGCGTACCGTGTGGACTCGAACAGCCCGAGGGAGCCGTTGGCGAAGTGACAGTGAAAGATACAGGCATCGTCAATTTTCACCGGCTCGACTTTTCCGGTTAGCTGGTGCATCCGCTCCTTCACAAACGTCTCGGTCATGGCCGACACATCCACAATGGCCCCGTTAAGCCACATGGCGGTGTCAATGCAGTGGGCCAGCAAATCGCCCGTCACGCCCGAGCCGGCAGCGGCTGCGTCCATGCGCCAGAGTCCGGTACCCCCCTGCGGTACGTCGGCGCTGATGGTCCAATCCTGCAAAAAGTTGGCCCGGTAGTGAAAAATCCGGCCCAGCTTACCCGACTCGATTAGCTCTTTAGCCAGTGTTACGGCGGGCAACCGGCGGTAGTTATAATAGACCGTATTGGCCACGCCAGCCTTTTCTACGGCGTCAACCATACCCTGCGCTTCGGCCACAGTACGGGCGAGGGGTTTTTCGCACAGAATCATCTTACCGGCTTCGGCAGCGGCAATGGCAATCTCGGCGTGGCTGTCGTTGGGCGTACAAATGTCTATCGCATCAATATCGTCGCGGGCTATCACCGCCCGCCAGTCGGTTTCTGAGGAGGCATAGCCCCACTGCTCGGCAAAAGCACGGACGCTATCGGCGTTGCGTGAGCAAACCGTTTGCAGCACGGGTGTATGCTGGATTTCAGGAAAGAAATGCGGTACCTGACTGTATCCGTTGGAGTGGGTCCGGCCCATAAAGCCCGTACCAATCAGTCCAATTCTAAGTGGTTTTTTCATGTGTGATGTTGGTTATTCTACCCACCCGTGCCGTTCCCGGACCTGTATCATGGTGGCCAGAATGTCGTTCCAGGTTTGGGGGTTGGTCATGACGTTGTTGGGGAACATGCAGCCATCCCAGCAGATATGGCGAAAGGCTTTGGTCAGGTTACCGCTCTCGTCGCGGAGCCAGAAACCGGCATCATTGGCCACGTCGAGTTTACCGTTAGGGTCCAGGGCCTGGCAGTGCCGCCCGGTTTTGTCGTGCGAGCCGGAGCCGAACACTGTACCGTCGTTCTGAGCCACGTGGAAATCAATAGTCCAGGGACGCAGGGCAGCGGTGAGTTGCTTCAGCGCGTCGGTCAGTACGGCGCGGTCCTGCCAGTCATAGTCAGCGGGTAGAATCCGGTCCTGTTCGCGGTTATAGCCCATTGTGTAGAGCAGGGTATGGCTCATGTCGGCCTGAAAACCCATGTTGGGCCGGCCAACGGCTTCGAGCGTATCAACCATAGTGCGCCAGCTATGCATGCCGCCCCAGCAGATTTCGCCCTCGGCGGCCAATTTTTCGCCGTACTCAGCAGCTACATCGCAAGCTTCGCGGAAGGTTTTTGCAATGAGTTGAGTGTTGCCCGCCGGGTCGGCATCCCACTGTCCGGGCGAACTGGCCGAGTCAATACGGATTACGCCATTGGGACGGACGCCCAGTTCGCGCAGCCGCTGCCCAATGTGGCAGGATTTGCGAACCATCTCGACAAAAACGGCCCGGTCGGCATCGCTGCCCAACACGGGACCACCCCAGATGGGTGCAACCAGCGAGCCGATTTCAAGCCCATAACCAGAAACCTTATCGGCGAGTCGCTTAATGTCATCGTCGTTCATGTCGATATCGACGTGCGGGCCGAGCAGACCCAAATCGACGCCGTCGAATTTCACGCCGTTGACCTCGGCGTTGGCGGTCATTTCCAGCATGGTATCAAACGGAATGGGCGGCTCAGAATCGGGGCCTTTCCCGACGATACCGGGCCAGGTGGCGTTGTGGAGTTTAGGGTAATTGTTCATGGTTCAAAGGTTTTCCGGGACACAGAGTTACCCGGAGAAGACACAGAGTTTCACAAAGATTATTCGAGAATAAAGAGAGATTTTCTCCGTGGATCTTTGTGTCTCCTTGGTGCATCTCTGTGGCGGAATCGTTTATAGTTTTAAATCTGGATTATTGGGGCCGAAGTGTTTGAGCATTACGATGGAGTCGGTAGTAGAGGGGTTTTTGATGGTGACGCCCGCCATAGCTGCTTTTTCGCTGACGAAGAACTCGTCGTTAGTCAGTTGGCCGTAGCGGATGAGGGAAGGCGTTTCAATGGCCCAGTCGTTCATGGTGCCGTGGCCCTGCATCATAATCAATCCGTAGGCCGCGCTGTCTGTGATGGTCACGGTCTGTCCCGGCATCACGGTCAGTTCTTTGGCACTGTAGGCATCGGATTTATAGCACACCCACACCTCGCGATAGCCCGCGTCGGCCATTTCGGCTTCGTCATGTACGGGCTTAGGACGCATGAAGTGATTTTCCATCATGTGCGTATCGGTATTCAACTCCCAGTCAATGGCGTCCATCAGCAGGTCATAGTCGCCGATGCGGTCTTTGGGCGTACCATTCCACAGCAGTTCTTCGGGAATAATGGCTTCGTTGACCAGCGACTGGTACATCGCGAAAATATCCGACGCTTTCTGCGGCTCGTAGGTGCATAGGCTACCAGGCGCGTGGAGCAAACCGGGCGGCACATCCCAGCCGGTGCCGGGTTCGAGCCGATACGCTGCCGAGAAGTTCGTGATTTTGTTGTCGCCCTTCGTAAAATTCATCAGGCACTCCTTAATCTGCTCTTTCGTGGTGCCGGGTGCAATACCAAAGAACGTGTACGGGAAATCGCCACCATGGTTATTAACCTGCGGGGGGAAATAATAGGCTTCGGGTTTGCCCAGTTGCCCAGTTAGTGCCGCCTGTTCGTCGTTATGGTGCAGGTGGTGCGGCAACGGCCCCATGTTATCGAAAAACTTGGAGTACATGGGCCAGCTTTGGTGTTCGTCCCAGAGCCGGTCGCCAATAAGGTCGCCCTGAAGTTCGGCCACTGCGTCGGTAAGCAGAAACTGGGTTTCCTGCCCGTTGTCGTCAAACACGACGTGGCTGAGTCCTTCGTTTTCGCCGGTGAGCGGGCCGTTTTTGGCAGGGGTAGTGCTGGAAAACCAGCGTTCGTCAATGCCGCCCCGTTCGCCACCCAGAATGTAATAATCGTCAGGATGGAGTTTGATACGACGGCCCGGCACGCAAAACGAGCGGGGCACCCAGGTGGGGGTTAATCGGAGAATGCCACCGCCCTGTTCAAGGGCTTTACGGGCGAGAGTTTGAGTTTCTGTTTGCATAACTTAAGGGTTTATTTTTCGCCACAGAGATGCACCAAGACGCACTGGTACGCCGGCGCGTCTTGATGCATCTCTGTGACGAAACTATTTCTTCACAGTTAATTCCAAGTCAAAAGTCCGCTGTTCGCGGGGTGCCAGAAACAGCAGGGTGTTGTTGGCGCGGGCGGCAGCCTGGCCAATGGGCGGGTGCGTGGCGGGTTCAATACCTGTTACGTACTCACCCCGGCCCCAGTGCTGCCAGTTAATGAGCCAGGGTAACTGCTCTTTTCGCCAGCGCATAGTCACTCCCAGACCAAGTTTTTCGTTGTGCAGACCGGCTTCACACCAGCCGGTTTCGCTGGCGGCTGGGTC
>Ga0123337_10001265_pt1 | contig 33686 bp, 26 predicted proteins | sample frozenSSSSmetaG_FD_89792 | JGI IMG/M metagenome (GOLD analysis project Ga0123337, IMG submission 89792) | Glacier valley bacterial and archeal communities from Borup Fiord, Nunavut, Canada, to study Microbial Dark Matter (Phase II) -... | ecosystem: Environmental > Aquatic > Freshwater > Ice >...
TATCAACCCTGCAAATTATTACGGCGTTACTGTTGCAAACGGTATGATAGGTATTGTCTCCTCTCCTGAACCATTTAAAGTAAAAGATGTTGTGCTTGCCGGGGCATATGACCAGTACGGACGTGGTCGGGTGAGCAATTTTCTGCGTAGCTTTAACCTGCTGAACATGAACCTGGATATTGATGGTAAGAGGGTGGAAAGGAAAAGCATTCAGAATATGCACCAGGAGCTGGACATGCGTAAAGCAGGATTTACGGCTTCTTTCGATTTTGAAGACAAGGCTTCGGTAAGCTACACTTATTATTCATTGCGTCACCTGCCTTTTACGGTTCTGATGGATATCAGCATCACCGCTAAAAAAGATGTAACCATCGGTGGTGCCAGCATGATGGAAGCTCCTGATGCGCTAAGAGACGTACAGAATTATTACAATGAAATAGATCGCCCGCATGTTGTGATTAGTTTGTTAACATCCTCCGCCCGGAGCCCTACCGGAAAATTACTTATGTGTGCCTCCAATACTTTTCTATTTAGTGAAGAACATAACCCGGAGCCAAGGGTTATTCATGAGATGTGGGATAACAACATGCACCTGATGAAATTCAGCAAAAAAATAAAAGCCGGTGAAACATACCGCTTTTCTATTGCCGGTTCGTCAATTACCTCTGCACACCACGATGATCCATTGAACGAAGCAGAACGCATGACCATTTTCGCCAAACTGGAAGGAAGGGAACGACTGATAAGCTTTCATCAAAAAGCCTGGGATGAAATCTGGAAAAGCGATATTATCATAGATGGTGACCCCCAAACGCAGCAGGATGTACATAGCATGTTATATCATTTATATTCTTTTGTACGGGAAGGTACCGCCCTTAGCCCTTCCCCTATGGGATTATCAGGATTGGGTTACAATGGTCATGTTTTCTGGGATACCGATCTATGGATGTTTCCGGCAATATTGGCGCTGCATCCGGAAATGGCCAAATCACTTGTTGAATACCGCTACCAAAGGCTTGACGCCGCAAAACGAAATGCTTTTAACCATGGTTATAAAGGCGCCATGTTCCCGTGGGAGAGCGCTGATTCAGGTGTTGAAGAAACACCGGTATGGGCCTTAAGCGGACCTTTCGAACATCATATCACCGCTTGTGTTGGCAATGCTGCCTGGAACTACTATTGTGTTACCCAGGATAAGAACTGGCTCAGGGAAAAAGGCTGGCCCATTATCAAAGAAACGGCCGACTTCTGGGCAAGCAGGGTAGAAAGAAATGGCCCGGGTAAATACGATATCAAAAATGTAGTGGCCGCTGACGAATGGGCGGAAAATATTGATAACAACGCCTTCACAAATGCGGCCGCCAGGACGAACCTGCAAAATGCCGTTGAAGCTGCAACAGTGCTGGGTATTGTCCCGAATGCTGACTGGGCGGATGTTGCCGGTAATATTCCCATCCTGAAAATGGAAGATGGAGTTACAAGAGAACATGCCAGCTATCGTGGAGAAGGCATCAAACAGGCCGATGTAAACCTGCTAGCTTACCCGCTGAAAGAGATTACTGATCCTAAACAAATTTTAAAAGACCTGTCATATTATGAAACAAGGGTGCCTAACGAAGGAACTCCGGCTATGACACAGGCCATCTTTACGTTATTATATGCCCGGTTGGGTAATGGTGACAAAGCTTTTAATTTTTTTAAAGATGGATACCTTCCCAATCTTGTCCCTCCATTCCGTGTTATCTCTGAAACTAAAGGCGGTACTAACCCTTACTTCGCAACTGGTGCAGGCGGATTGCTGCAAAGTGTATTAATGGGTTTCGGCGGACTAGAAATAACTTCAAAAGGAATTATTCAAATAAAATCTACATTACCAAAAGAATGGAAAACCCTTACTATAAAAGGGGTAGGCATTGATAAAAAAACATTTACTGTCCACAACAAATAATGTTAAAAATTCTACCTCAGTTACTATATTGAACTAATATAATCTGATCTTAAATTTGCTGTCAGCGATTGGAAAAACGGTGTTTGCTATGTTACCTCCTGATAACAAAGCATCGTTTCAAAATTGGGACATAATACTTTAAAATCAAATCTTTCAAACGGATACATATCTATATGACAGCCAATATTCAGGAATCAAGACTTGCAATAGTTTTATCACTTGCATGTTTTATAGCTTTTATTCAACCCGTGAGTGGCCAAAATCAACCACCCGATTCTTTTAAAAAATTTTCAAATCCTCCTTTGATAAAGGATATTTATACAGCAGATCCTTCCGTACATGTATTTGAAGGCAAGATTTATATTTACCCTTCTCACGATATAGAAGCGGGAATTAGGGAAAATGATAACGGAGATCATTTCGCCATGAAAGATTATCATATATTTTCCATGGAAACCATACCGGGAAATATCATTGATCACGGAGTGGCATTGGATATTAAAAATATTTCCTGGGCGGGAAGACAGCTATGGGCGCCTGATGCGGCATATAAAAACGGGGGTTACTACCTTTATTTCCCGGTAAAGGATAAAGATGATATTTTTAGAATTGGGGTGGCTACTGCTTACGCTCCTGCCGGAGTTTTTAAACCAGCTTCGAAACCTATTACCGGGAGCTTTAGTATTGATCCCGCTGTTTTTACAGATGGTGATGGCAGCTCCTATATGTACTTCGGGGGAATATGGGGTGGGCAGCTTCAACGCTGGAGTTCCGGTAAATATGATACTGCGGGAGTTGAACCCGCAGCGGATGAACCCGCATTGTCTGCCAAAGTCGCTAAAATGAGCAGGGATATGCTTCAGTTTGCCGAAGCACCCAGGGATGTAAAAATTATAGATAAAAATGGCGTTTCGCTGTTGGCTAAAGATCATGACAAAAGATTTTTCGAAGGTTCCTGGATGCACCGGGATAACGGCAGGTATTATTTTACTTATTCCACCGGCGATACGCATCTTCTCGCTTATGCAATCGGTAACAATCCTTACGGTCCTTTTACGTACCAGGGAACTTTTATGAAACCGGTTCAGGGCTGGACAACCCATCATTCAATCATAAAATTTAAAGGCAGGTGGTATCTCTTCTATCATGACACCGAATTGTCAGGTAAAACGCACCTGAGAAATATTAAAGTCATTGGACTGCAGCATAATGCCGACGGTACTATCCAGCTTATCAACCCTTTTGTAAAATAATTCCTTTTAAGTTCCTTGTCATTAGCAAATAAATAAAATTTAAAAGCGATGTTTGCGATCAATACTTTTCGCAAAGCCGCTTCCGGTAAGCTCTGCAATTACGACAGATTAGTTACAGGCTGAAAACAAAATTCATAAATCAGCGTTTAGAAAGCCAATCTGTCATTATCTGGTAAAATAATTAACCTACTCTTATTTTTGAATCTATGCAAGAAAAAACAGCATTCCTTTTTGATATGGATGGCACTATGATGGATAATATGCAATATCATTTACAAGCCTGGGAAAAAGTATTGGCAGAAGAAGGATCTAAACTGAAGGGTAAAGAAGTTTTTAAAGAGGTGTATGGAAAAAACACAGAAATCCTCGCAAGACTATTGAGCAATAAAAAATACCCGATAGAAAAACTTAAAGAACTTGCTGCGCGGAAAGATAGTATTTACAGGCAATTGTACTCACCCCATATAAAATTAATTCAGGGTCTTAGGGAATTTTTAGCTGATGCGGAACACCAGGACGTACTATTAGCGATAGCCAGCGGTGGCGCGATCAAGAACGTTGATTTTGCCCTCGACAAATTGCAAATCCGTGATTATTTTGATGTGATAATCTGCGGTGCCGATGTTAAAGCCAGCAAACCTGACCCGGAAACTTTTGTAAAAGCAGCGGAACATTTGAAAGTGTTGCCTGGTAATTGTATTGTTTTTGAAGATGTGCCTAAAGGAGTGGAGGCTGCCCGGGAAGCCGCAATGAAAGCTATCGTAATGCTAACCTCCCACACGAAGGAAGAATTTGAGCCTTATTCAAATGTTATTAAAACAATTACTGATTATAGGCTTTTAAATGTTCAGGAATTAATCTATCTTGTCGGACGCGAATAAGAAATTTGAAAAAAACTGCTTCCATATTTTTTCTGGGTATTCTCCTGTTTAACTGGTTTGGATATCGCCTGGTATCTTCTTTCCTGGAAGAAAAAGCAAATTACGCTTTGATATATTCCTTAGACAAGGATCAATATAATGAGGATGATCTTATAACCATAAAGCTGCCTTCTAATCTTCCTTACTACACCAGCTCAATTTACTTTACCAGGATGGATGGTGAGATTGAGCTTAACGGTAAACACTACAATTTTGTGAAAACCCGTATGTACAAAGATTCAATAGAATATCGATGCATACCTAATAAAGACAGGACCAGGCTTGGCAATGCCAGGGATGAATTTTACAAACTGGTAAATGATCTTCAACATCCTTCTCAAAACAAAAAGGCTGATAATACAGGAAGCGTTAAAAGCCTGTTATCTGAATACTATCAGGAGAACAGTTCATGGGACTTTTCTTCCTGCTCACCTGATAAATTAAAAACCTTTTCTCTTTATATTTTCTTTCTAACCACACCTTCGGTATTACCGGGTGAGCGCCCCCCTGACGTTTGCTGATTTCAGGCATCTGGTTTAACGAGCTGCAAATTGCACTGCCCGTGATTTATCTTCAAATTTTATTATGTTCAAATTTATCGCTGTTGTAGCGACAGTAATGTTGCTGCAATCGTGTAGAAATACCGGCAACTACCAGGCTTATACCCACAACCCGTTATTGTATTGTAAGACAGTTAAAAAACTGAACGACATAGTGCTTGAGAATAATTTTCCACCGATGATCGGCTCCCGCAATTACGCGTATGCCAATATTGCCGCTTACGAAGTGATCGCTTCCGGCAGTGATAGCGACTACCAATCTTTAGCAGGACAAATTAAAAGTTTACCTGCCATCCGTCCGTGGACAAAAGGCGAAATTGATTATCCTCTTGCTGCTATTTTAGCTTTTACCAAGGTTGGTAATGCAGTAACATTTCCTGAAGGAAGCATGATGGAATATTATGATAAAATGGTCAACGATGCTGACAGTGTGGGAATGCCGGGAGAGGTACTTACTAATTCGAAATTGTTTGCCGACCAGGTGGTAGAACAGATCATGGAGTGGTCTAAAAAAGACAACTACGCACAAACCCGTTCTGCTGAAAAATATACGGTAACCGATGAAGATGGCAGGTGGGTGCCTACCCCACCAATGTACGCACAGGGTATGGAAGCTCACTGGAAAGAAATCAGAACGCTTGTACTCGATTCTTCTTCTGAATGCATCCCCGGTCGTCCCCCTGTTTATAATATAAAAGATACTACCGGTCTTTTTTACAGGTTGTCGAAAGAAGTTAAAATGATAGGCGACAGCCTTACCAAAGAACAGAAACATATTGCTGATTTTTGGGACGATAATCCTTTTAAAATGAATGTCAGCGGTCATGTTATGTTTGCTACCAAAAAATTCTCGCCATCAGGACATTGGATGAACATTGCCGGAATCGCTGCTAAAATATCCAAAGTAGATTTTAATACTACTGTGTACGCTTATGCTAAAACGTCCATCGGTTTGTTTGAAGGATTTATCAGTTGCTGGGATGAAAAATTCCGCAGTAATTATATCAGGCCTGAAACAGTTATCAACAAGTTTATGGATCCTGAATGGCGGCCCTATATTCAAACACCGCCTTTTCCTTCTTATACCAGCGGTCACTCAGTTATATCGTCGGCAGCAGCGGAAGTAATGACAGATATTTATGGGGAGCGTTTTCATTATACGGATACTTCTTCTACAGAATTTGGTATTGCTCCCCGTTCCTTTAATTCTTTCCGCGAAGCATCGCAGGAAGCGGGGATGTCGCGTATCTATGGTGGCATACATTACCGCACTGATGTAGACAGCGGATATCTTCAGGGTGCTAAAGTTGGCCGGTTAGTAATAGCCCGCCTTAAAATGCGAAAAACGAAATCAGCAGCATTGTTACCAAAAACTAAAAATTAATTAAACTAACTGAAATGAAAAAAGTAATTATATACATATTAAGTATTATAACTTTCCTACAGCAGGCTAATGCACAAGGATGCGTAGCCATCAAAAGCAATGGCGCCAATTTTATGCTGATTCATCCAGATGAAACGGAAAAAACAAAAGGTGGCTGGCAGTTTAATTCCAGTGTGCGTTATTTCAAATCGTTCAGGCATTTTTCCGGTACCACGGAAAACAAAGCCAGGCAGGTGTTAGGCAATGAAGTAATCAACCACCAGTCTAGTCTTGATCTTTCACTGACCCGTTTTTTCAATGACCGCTGGTCGATAATGGTTGATGTTCCTGTTCTCTCCAATAGCAGGTCTTCTTTGTATGAGCATGGTGGTAAAGAGAGGCATAGCATGCATTCATTTGGCATCGGAGATATGAGGGTGGCCGTTTATAACTGGTTGCTTGATCCTGCTATAAATCATAAAGGAAATATCCAGGTCGGATTAGGGATCAAATTACCTACCGGTGATTACAACTATAAAGATTACTGGTATAATGTGGGTGTAGGTGGCGCTAAGGAATTGCGTACTGTTGATCAGTCTATCCAGTTAGGCGACGGAGGTACAGGCTTTACCACGGAGGTAAACGCGTTTTACAGCATCCATCGTTCCTTAACCGTATATGGTAATTTCTATTATCTACTCAACCCCCGCGAGCAAAATGGCACAAGAACCTACCGGGAAATGGTTTCGGTGAACCTGGTTAATGAAGCTATCATGAGTGTGCCCGACCAGTACATGGGCAGAGCCGGACTAAACTATACTTTCCAACATGCTAAAGGCTTGGGCTTATCGGCCGGAGCCAGACTGGAAGGGATACCGGTACATGACCTGGCAGGTGGCAGTGGTGATTTCCGCAGGCCTGGTTATATCTGGTCCGTCGAGCCTACCGTGACTTATGCTGTTAAAAAACTGAACTTTTTTGCAGCCGTACCTTTTGCGGTAAAACGTAACAGAACCCAAAGCATTACTGACAAAGAAAATTCTATCAAACAAGGTAAACATGTGCAGGGTGACGCGGCATTTTCCGATTACACCGTTAACGCCGGCTTTTCAATCAGATTTTAAACAGGCTTGAGGTATAAGGTTATGAGCGATGTGGTTGCCAGGTACTGGTAGAATTTTTATTTCAGTAGAAAAACTTTAAAATCTACTTATAATCTAAAAATATGCATACTTCACGCCTCTTACTTTATACCTCATACCTCATACCCCATACCCCATACTTAAAAACATGAAACAATTATATTCATCAACGTCCAGGTTAGTATTGGGAACGATTGTATGCCTGCTTATATTTCAGGCTGTATCAGCGCAAACAGATGCGGATGCTATCATGATCCCAAAAAATTATTTCTGTTCCGGGATTATGTATAGTTATAGTAGCTGGAAAGATTACTGGGAAGGAACTTATAAAAGAAACAACCTTAACCTGGGAACTGTGTCCACCAGGATGTATGGCATTATGGGAAACTATGGTATCAGTAATAAGCTGAATGTTTTGTTCAGCCTGCCCTATATTACTACCAAAGCTTCAGCAGGTACTTTGAAGGGAATGAAAGGTGTTCAGGATCTTTCGCTAACGGTTAAGTACATGCCATTGGAAAAAGAGATAGGAAGCGGAAAACTTTCTGTGTACGGTCTTGGTGGCATCTCAATCCCGGTAACGAATTATGTAGTTGATTTTTTGCCCCTGGCAATAGGAATGCAAAGTAAAAATGCATGGATTCGTGGAATGATAGATTACAAGGTTCATAGTTTTTTTATAACAGCTTCGGGTATCTACACGCATAGAAGTAATATAACCATCGATAGAACTTCTTACTATTCAACGGCCTTGCATTATACCAATGAAGTTAAGATGCCGGCTATGGCTGGCTATAATATCAGGTCCGGTCTTCGCAATAAACAATGGATAGCGGAGGTTTTGGTTGATAATTTTACAACTCTGGGCGGTTTTGATATCCGTAAAAATGATATGCCCTTTCCCGGTAATAAAATGATTGGCACCCGCGCCGGAATTAACCTTAAATATACTTTTACTTCTATAGAAGGGCTTGAGGTAACAGGTGGTGGTAATCATATTATTTTAGGAAGAAACATCGGTCAGGGAACCACTGTTAATGCGGGTGCTTTTTATATTATTGATCTTACCAGAAAGAAAAAAAACAAGTCATGAGAAAATTATTGCCATACTGCTCGTTTATTATGTTTGCTGTTACTATATCCATTTTTATCTCCTGCAATAAAAATACTACTGAAAGAAATTACCAGTTCCAGGCCCTTACACCTGTTAAAACAGATATTAACGCAGGAACCTGGAAAACTGTTTTGCTAACCTCCCCAACAGAATTTCCTTTGGCTGCACCTGTTGCTACCAACACACCTGCTTATATCGCAGAAATTAACGAGATCAAAGGGTTTCAAAGAAATTTAACCGATAAGCAAAAAGACATCATCAGGTATTGGAGTGCGGGTGCCATTTTAAGATGGAATGAAATTTTAAGAGAACTGGTAGCGCGTCATAACCTGGCACCATACCAGGATGAAGCCGGCGTTTACCCTGCGCCCAGTTCTGCTAACCCTTTTGCATATCCGCAATTTCCTTTCTCCAATCCTCCCTATGCTTCCCGGTCTTACGCGTATGTAAGCGCGGCTCAGTATGACGCATTGGTGGCTGCATGGAATTACAAGAAGTTATACAACCGGGCTGCTCCATATAAATTTGATTCTACGATACTGGCTTTAGTACCTAAATCAGATCTGCCTTCTTATCCGAGTGAAGATGCAGTAGTAGAAGGTGCTGCGGTTGAAATTTTAAAATTATTATTTCCTACAGAGATCGCTTATGTACAGCAAAGAGCAGATGAGCATAAGCTATACCGTATGATGGCCGGCGCAAATGTAAGAAGTGAAATAGAAGCGGGAGAAGCCCTTGGAAAACAGGTAGCACAAAAATTCGCTGCCAGGGCCAGGACAGATAAAGCAGGAGCCGCGATTGGTACCGCTGCATATTGGAAACAACTTGAAACAGATGCCATCGCTAAAGGAGAAGATTGCTGGATAAGCCTTGAATCACCTAAGCGCCCACCGATGCTTCCGCTTTTTTGTAAAGTATTACCATTTCTTTTTGATACACTAACTGTGGTAGCTATGCGCCCTCCTGCACCGCCTTCTACCAAATCAGTGCAATTTAAAAATGAGGTGGATGAAGTGCTGTATTACAGTAAGCATAATACCCGGGAAAGAACGGCTATCGTACATTTCTGGGCCGACGGTACCGGCACTTATTCTCCTCCTGGTCATTGGGATGCAATAGCTTCAGAAGAATTTGTAAAAGAAAATTATAGTGAAGTACGCTGGGCGAGAAATATGGCGTTGATCAACATGGCGTTAATGGATGCCGGAATTGTTTGCTGGGATGCCAAATATTTTTATTTCAATCCACGGCCAAGTCAGGTTAACCCGGATATCAAAACAGTTACAGGTATACCCAATTTTCCTTCTTATACTTCAGGTCATTCTACTTTTAGCGCGGCGGCTGCAACTGTTTTAACTCATATCTTACCCAACAGGGGAACTAAATTTTTCGATATGGCTACAGAAGCGTCCATGTCGCGACTGTATGGCGCCATTCACTACCGCAGCGACTGTGAAGCCGGACTGGCAAGTGGTAGTAAGGTTGGTGAGTATGCGGTTAAGCGTGCCAGAACAGATGGTGCGGATTAATCTTTTTTGAACTGTTTTGCTATCTTTCAACTTCAACATCCACACATTGAAACAATTATTATTTTTATTGCTTTACAGTTATTGTCTGGCAACAGGCTTCGGTCAACAACCTCTTCCTCCTGACAAAATTTATGGCCAGCTTTTTACCGATGTTCAGATGGCCAAAATATTCCCTGACGGAAAAACATTCGTTGACTGTGTGCCGAAAAAAGATCCGGCAGTTATAGTAGCCGATTATAAAAAAATACGAGCCAACCCGGCAATCCGCTTTTCATTAAAAATGTTTGTAGAAGCCAATTTTGTATTGCCTGTTAATCCGGCAAGCCCTTATCAAACCAATACGCAGGAAGATGTCGCGACACATATCAGGACTCTCTGGAAGATTTTAAAAAGAGATGCCGATGAGAAACTAACGGGAAGCTCGTTGCTGCCTTTACCCTATTCTTACATCGTGCCCGGCGGCCGCTTTCGTGAAATATATTATTGGGACTCTTACTTTACCATGCTGGGTCTACAGGAAAGCCATGAATATGAGATCATGGAAAATATGATTAAAAATTTCGCTTTCCTGATCCGGACTTACGGGCATATTCCTAACGGCAACCGCAGTTATTATCTGGGGAGGTCTCAGCCACCATTCTTTTCACTCATGGTGGGCTTGCTTGCCGAAATAAAGGGAGAAGATGTTTACAAAACTTACCTGCCCGCGATGAGAAAAGAATATAGCTACTGGATGGAAGGCGCCGGCAGTCTCAAACCAGGAGAAGCACACAGGAGAGTGGTTAAATTAAAAGATGGCACTGTGCTTAACCGTTATTGGGATGACAGCGAGGCGCCGCGCCAGGAAAGTTATGCGCAGGATGTAGAGACAACCACCCTGTCAGGCCGTGATAAATTAACGATGTATCATCACCTGCGGGCAGGAGCAGAAAGTGGCTGGGATTTTAGTAGCAGGTGGTTCATGGATGCCAAAACCCTTACATCTATCCAGGTAACCGATATCATTCCTATCGATCTTAACAGCCTGCTGTATGGTTTGGAAATGAATCTAGCCAAAGCGCTATCTCTCAACAAAGAAGATAAGTCTTCTAAAGAATTACTTAAAAAAGCCGCTTTACGCAAAAGTGCTATTCTTAAGTATGGCTGGAACAGCAACGTTAATTTCTTTACCGATTACAATTTTATAAAAAGTACCGCTGATACAATTGTAACAGCCGCCGGCCTTTATCCTTTATTTATGAAACTGGCTACTACAGACCAGGCTGAAAAAGTAAAAAACTTAACGAAATACTCGTTACTAAAAGATGGCGGTATTATCACTACTAATAATCTTACCGGTCAGCAATGGGACTCCCCCAACGGATGGGCGCCACTGCAATGGATTGCTGTAAAAGGATTTGAAAATTATAACTTTAATGACGTTGCAAAAGATATCGCGCTACGGTGGATAGCTATCAATGAAAAGGTTTTTAAAGCAACAGGTAAGATGATGGAAAAATACAATGTTCTTGACACCCACCTGGAAGCCGGCGGTGGTGAATACGCAGGCCAGGATGGCTTCGGCTGGACGAATGGCGTTTACCTGAAATTGAAGAGTATGTATCAAAAATAAATTCCCTTATCAGTCAGGAGCTATAGTTAAATCGTATGTATTTTCTGACTGCCAGCTTATAATAGTCTTTATATTTTCTTCCTGATAGCTGCAGGCACATGGCTTATAGCCGTTACCTTTGCGCAAACTTTTATAATGAGGAACATCTTGTGTGCATGTATTTTGTTTTCCTTTGTTTTTATAGCCTGTTCTCCCAATAACGTTATACAGGATAACAGTGTAAAAAAATACTTCGATACAGAAAAAGTGGATGGCTGCTTTGGAATGTTTGATAATGGTCATGGCGATTTCACCATCTATAACCTGAAACGTTTTCGCGATAGCGCATACCTCCCTGCTTCTACTTTTAAAATTGTAAACTCGCTGATTGGAATTCAAACCGGCAGGGTTCAGGACACCAATACTGTAATTAAATGGGATGGAATAGTAAGGGAAAGAAAAGAGCTGAACCAGGACCTCACCATGATGCAGGCTTTTAAATTATCCAGCGTGCCCTGGTACCAGGAACTTGCCCGGCGCATAGGGAAAGATACCATGCAAAAGTGGCTGGATACGCTTGGTTATGGCGCTTCTAAAAAAAGATCTATCGTTAAAAGAATTGACTCTTTCTGGCTTGACAATTCTATTAAAGTAACCGCCGACGAGCAACTCGGACTGGTGAAAAAATTATATTTTAATCAACTTCCCTTTTATGGCAGTACGCATGATATCGTAAAAAAGATGATGCTGCAGGAAGATAACTCTAATTACAAACTCAGCTACAAAACCGGCTGGGGCTTTGCTGAGAATGGCCATTCTATTGGTTGGTTAGTAGGATGGATTGAAGAGAATAAACACGTTTATTTTTTCGTCCTTCAAATCGAATCGCCCGATCCAAAGTACGATATCGCCCCGGTACGACTGAAGATCCTGGATGAAATCTTACGGCAACACGGATTTAAGGAAGGAAAGAAATAGCATGATTTAATTTTACTAAGTTAAAAAATTCTCAACGCTGCAATTGAAACACATCAATGCTGCGGCTAATTTCTTAATTTGCTTTTTCATGTACAGATTCCAACACATTGAATTTCTTACCGGCCTTATATTGGTACCTGTATTGGTGGTGTTTTTTTTAAATTTATTACGCTGGAAAAGGAAGCGGGTTAAAAAGATTGGTGATCCTGTTTTAGTTAAAGAATTAATTAAAGGGTTTTCTCCCTTAAAATTCTTTCTAAAATTTTCATTGATAGCAATTGCTTTAGCCGCGATCATTGGCGCAGCCGCCAATCTGCAGAAGCCGGGACGAATGGAGAACGTGAACCGTAAAGGGGTAGATGTGATGATCGCTCTTGACGTTAGTAAAAGCATGCTGGCGGAAGACATCAAACCAAACCGGCTGGAAAGAGCTAAACAACTGGTGAACAAATTGATGGATAAAATGGAAAATGATCGCATAGGCCTGGTATTGTTTGCAGGAAGAGCTTATGTTCAGATGCCATTGACAACAGATCACGGAGCGGCAAAAATGTATATTCAAAATGCCGGTCCGGAAACGGTGCCATCACAAGGTACTGTTATCGGCGAAGCCTTAAAAATGGCAAACACTGCATTTAACAGCAAAGAACGCAAGTTTAAATCAATAGTGCTGATCTCTGATGGCGAGGACCACGACCCGGAGGCGCTTCAGTTAACGAAAGCGCTTGCCGGTAATGGCGTGATGATTAATACGGTTGGCATAGGTTCCCCCGAAGGTGTGCCACTTATTGATAATACCACCAATGAGCTCAGGAAAGATGCGCAGGGAAATGCCATCATTACCAAATTAAATGAAACAGAATTAAAGCAGCTTGCAACAGATACAAAAGGAATTTACGTTCACCTGGAAGATACAGGAGAAGCGGCCAATCAAATTATGACACAGCTGAACACGATAGAACAATCCGCATTGGGTGATGATGCGTTTGTTAGTTATCAAAGTTATTTTCAATGGTTTTTGGCAGCGGCTTTCCTGCTTTTATTAATTGAAATCTTTGTCCCTGAAAAAAAATATATAACCACTTGAATAAAATTATTTTAATAACCATCTTATCATGCTTTTTAACAGCCCTCTCCTTCGGACAGGGCCAGACCGTAAACAGCGATATTCGTAATGGAAATAAATTGTACCAGCAGAAGATCTTTGACCTGTCAGCCGCTGAATATAAAAAAGCATTAGCTGCATCCCCGGAAAATCCTGTTGCTAATTACAACCTGGGCAATGCTCAATTCAGAGCCAACCAGTTTCAAGAGGCTACCAGTTCCTTTGAATCTTCTATCGTAAACAGCAAGGAGAAACCGGTAAAGGAAAAATCCTTTTACAACAAAGGCGTTGCCTACAGCAAGCAACAGAAGCTGGATGAAAGCATCGATGCCTGGAAAAATGCACTGAAACTTGATGGTAACGATGAAGAAGCAAGGGAAAATTTACAGAAAGCATTACTGGAAAAGAAAAAGCAACAGCAGAAACAGGACGAAAAGAAAGACAAGAACGAAAAAAAGAAAGAAGATCAAAAGCAGGACAAGAATAAAAATAAGCAGGATCAGAAACCCGATCAGCACCAGAGTAAACTTAATAAAAAACAGGTAGAGCAATTGCTGAAAGCGCTTGCTCAAAAGGAAAAAGAAGTGCAGCAAAAAATGCAACAGCAAAATGCATCGCCGACAAAACAGGATAAAGACTGGTAAGTAAAGAGGTTAAGCCTTTACATCTTCTCAAGATCTCATGGATTTAGAAACCTTACAGGTACTCACAGGTTTTGATCAGGGTTACATCCTGAATTTCAAATTACGCTAAGTTATAGTTCCGCAGTTTGTCCTAATTTTGTGTTATGCAATTTTATTGTGATTCTCTTACCGGGTATAAACGCATTAAGACGCTGGAAGTAAAAGTTGGTAACCTGCTATTGGGAAATCTTCATCCTGTACGCGTTCAGACCATGACTACTACCGATACTATGGATACTATTGGTACCGTAGAACAATCGGTCAGGTGTATTGAAGCGGGAGCCGAGCTTGTAAGGATAACCGCTCCCAGTAAAAATGAAGCGGAGAACCTGCTGAATATAAAAAACGAACTTAAACGCAGAGGTTATCATATTCCCTTGATAGCAGATATTCATTTTACCCCCAATGCTGCTGAAATTGCGGCGAGAATAGTGGAGAAAGTAAGGATCAATCCGGGTAACTATGTTGATAAGAAGAAATTTGAAGTTCTTGAATATACCGACCCGGAGTATGTAGAAGAAACAGATCGCATTCGCACAAGGTTTACGCCGCTGGTTAAAATTTGTAAGCAATACGGCACTGCTATGAGAATCGGCACAAACCATGGCTCATTAAGCGACCGCATTATGAGCCGTTACGGAGATACGCCTATGGGTATGGTAGAAAGCGCCATGGAGTTTTTACGGATCGCGCGGGATGAGAACTATCATAACATTGTGCTGAGTATGAAGTCGAGCAATCCGAAGGTAATGGTTCAGGCTTATCGCCTGCTGATTGAAAAAATGATGGATGAATTTGCGGTCTGTTATCCCCTTCACCTGGGTGTAACCGAGGCGGGTGATGGAGAGGATGGAAGAATAAAATCCGCTATTGGTATAGGAACGTTGATGGAAGATGGCATTGGTGATACCGTAAGGGTTTCACTCACCGAAGATCCTGAATTTGAAGTACCGGTTTGCAAAGACCTGGTAAAAAGATATGAAAATAGAAACGAACTTACGTCAGTAGCGCCTATCATTAAATTACCTTACAATCCTTATGATTATATCAGGAGATCGACAAATACAGTTACCAATATAGGCAGTAAACTTGTTCCGGTAGTAGTAGCTGATTTTATGAAAGCCGCTACCATCAATCCAGATGACCTTATTTCAATTGGCTATACTTACGATTCTCTTACAGATAAATGGAATATTTCAGATGGAGCCGCCGATTACCTGTACTCCGCTGATAAACTGCCGGACTTTGATTTACCTGGTTCTTTAAAAGTCATTTGCAATTATCCCCTATGGTTATTATCCGGCGATAAGAATAAATATTTCCCGCTTTACCAGGGAAACGAATACCTGCAATCAGCGGAACATTCAGCTAAACTAAATTTTATTGCTGTCGATGCAAACAGCGAAGATGCGCATGGGATCCTGGAAGCTATCCGCGATGACGGCTCCGTAGTATTATGTACGTGGTCTTCCGGCGATAATGCAATGCAGGGTGTAAGACGGTTTATTGTTGAATTAATGAACAGGAACCTGCGTTGCCCGGTAATAATCTCGGTTGAAAGTCATGCTACTACTATTGACGAGCAGCTAATACAATTTTCTGCGGAAGCCGGGGCATTATTACTGGATGGTATGGGTGATGGCATCTGGCTTATGAACGATCCGGCATCCATTGAGAATAATAAAGTAAGCGGACGAACCTACCTGGAAACGAGGAACAACTACCAGTTTCTTAACAACACATCTTTCTCTATTCTTCAGGCCACCCGAACCAGGATTTCTAAAACGGAATACATTAGTTGTCCGAGTTGTGGCAGGACGTTATTTGACTTGCAGGAGACAACGGCGAAGATTCGTTCGGTTACCAATCACCTCAAAGGAGTTAAGATCGCTATTATGGGTTGTATTGTAAACGGTCCCGGTGAAATGGCCGATGCAGATTTTGGCTATGTGGGGAGCGGTCCCGGTAAAATCACTTTATACCGTGGAAAGGATGTAATCAAACGCTCTGTGAACAGTGATGTTGCAGTAGAAGAATTGATCAGTTTACTAAAGGAAAGCAATGCTTGGATTGAGCCGGCATTTGGCGGTGCATTGACAGAGAACTTTTGAATTAGTGCTCATTTTAAAATTCGATAGTCATTCTTTAAATCGTCTGCACCCGCGTTATTCTTCGTCTGGGACTGTTCAGGTATTTTTCCCTTAGTATTTCATTCATGGGTTTTTCGAACACTTTGCTTTCTACCCAGGAAATAATATCCAGGTAAGCAAAGGCGCGGGTTTCAAAGCGGCTTTGTTCGAATTGTTTATTTTTTTGAAGAAATTTTTCCAGTTCAGGTTTTAACTTGTTACGGGAAAGGTGAAACGACCGGCGTAAAAATCTAAATATCTCTTCTTCTACAACGGTAAGGTTTTCCATCCTCGCCATAAAACGATATACAGATTTAGTAAGATGTTCTATTATTTCAAAATTTCCCAATTCGTAATGCGCAATCAGGTGAAGCAGCCGTGCGTAACATTGCAAATCATTTCTAAGATCTACATGGTCGTTGATAATCCTTTGGAGATAATCAATACACTTTTCATAATCCCCGCTACCGAAGTATAAAGTGGCTATTTTGTAATTGAAGACCAGTATACGGTGACGGTCGATATACAATTCATATTCAAGTAATTTTTTTTCAACTTCCGGTACAAGCAATAGTCCTTCCTTAAAAGTGCCCAGCATTAGATGTTGATTTATTTTAGCGCTGTTGATATAAATAAATGTCTGTATCCTGAAATTGTCGTGTTGTTTGGCAACATCAGTTTGAGCAAAGGCTTCGAACTGGTTAAGGGTGATTTTAAATTTCCGGTAATTTCTCAGATCGAAATGTGCATTTAGCAGGTTATGCATTCCCTTCGTATAGTGCCCCGTTTCAACATTGATCATCATAGGTTCTTCATGAAAAAGGTCAACCCATTTTTGTGAATAGCGGTAATACATCACAAAATTCTGGCAAATAAAAGTTACCCAGCAATAGCTTTGATAAAGATACAGTTTCTCATAAAACCCGGTTTGCTCAAGGGAATTTGGTGGAAGTTTTTCCCTGAAGAATTGTTTAACGACATTTTCGTCCTTTTCGTTTCTGGCATGGCCATTTTTAATATACCAGCTATATAGCTGCAAGGCTAAATTAGAAAGTCTTGCACCATGTCTATCCTGGTGCTTACCTCAAGGGCTTCAATGGAAAGACTCTCCGCTCTGTCCTGGATGCTCCGGGTGATATGCAGTGTTTCAATCTTCTTTTCAAGCGTGATAACCTGGGTTAAATAGCTAAACTTATATTTTGCTTTAGCTATTTCTTTCGCCCTTTCCAGCAACTTTAAGCTTTGCAGGTACAAGCCCTTGTTATAAAGGATACGGGCATAGTCAAGTTGCTCGTTTAGTTGAAGATCAATATTCTCAGCTGTCTTAAGTAACCTCAGGCTGGCGAGAATCTGCTTGTATAAATGGATCTTTAAATTAGAAAGCTGTGGCTTTTCGATTCCCTGTAATCTCTTTAAAAGAAGTTTCTCATCATATTCATTCAATTTATCCAACGCATCAAAAAGTTGAACGATTTTCAGGTCTTCTTTAGAAGAATTTCTTTTTATATATAGCTTAAAATTTCTTTTTTCTGATTTTTCCAGTGAATGAATTAACTGATATAAGGTATCTGTAAACCGGTTGGACATAATGAACTGATAATTCTGAAAAACAATACAGTAAAGGGATTTGATTGTTTAAACCCGCTTTTGACATAATCAAATCACTTACAATTTGATTATTGAGGTATTAAAACCCATCCTATATTTGTTCAAGAAGGATGAGAATTTCATAAAGCAGCAATCGTCGAAGCAAGAAACGTTAAAGGCTCATTCAAACAACAAGCTGATCATCAGCTTTTAAAAAGACTCAGCAAGATTTTCATATGGCAAGCAATCGTTAGAGGCCGTCCTATTCTTAGGAGGGCCATTTTTTTGTAATGTAGGAAGAATAATTATAAAAATAAATCTTTATTTTTTTCAAAGGATAATTGTTAAGGAGATAAACCAGCCATAGCTTTCTACCAAAGCCGATAGCTTTTGTTAATAATGATTTATTAGTTAGTACCGGATCCGTTCAGCAATAAAACTAATTCGCTCTTCAGTCAGTTAATGCCAGATACTTTTCAGCGAGGTAAAATCCATCTTTTTTATAAAGACGCCTTCAGCCGATTGAATCTCGACATGGTCATACGGTTTGTTAGGGAAGAAAATTTCTGTCATAACAGACAGTCCGTCATCAGCGAACAATTCAACTGAACTTACATCGATATAAAGGGCAAGATCAGCAGCGTCGGCTTTAAGAAAGCGCTGAACTGTATGTTTACCCGCAAAGCTTTTTTCAAAATCAACTTTACCGGATTCTGTACGATCGATATAAAAATTATTGTTTGATTTATCGTAACCAATAATAACTTTTTCATTAAGATCATTGCTTAACACCAGGGAAAAGTTATTAAGTTTTTCAAGACTTAAATTTATATTATAGGTAGTTGACTTACTGCCAGTCAGTTTAGTTAAATCAACACTTTTAGTAACCTGAATATTTTTAAAAGATAATATTTTTGATTGAAGGCTGTTAAGTTCGGGTACTGGTTTTGACGCCACTAATCTTTGATCTTCAATATGTTTAATTGATAATTCACGTGGAATCGTCATAGCACTGCGCCATGATTTGGTAGGTACCACATTCGCGTATTGCCAGTTGCTCATCCACCCTAAAAATATTTTTCTTTCACCGGTATTCGACCAGGTAATACCTGCATATTCATCAGGACCATAATCAATCCAACGGGTTTTTGTATCGAAAGGTTTAAAATTTTTACCATCAAAGTCACCGGTAAAATATTGTGTTGCTGATCCGCCGTTTGGACCGCCGGGGTTTATGTTCACTATTAATACCCAAACTTTCTTACCATTATCATTCAGAGAAAAAAGATCCGGGCATTCCCATACACCGCCATGAGCTCCAAAGTCTTTTCCGAGTTCTGATTCTTTTATCCAGTCTTTCAAATTGTGAGAAGAGTAAAATGTGATCCGATCCTTTGTTGCTAAAGTCATTATCCATTTATTCCCCGGCTCATACCACATAACTTTAGGGTCACGGAAATCGCTGATACCAGGATTTTTCAGCACCGGGTTATTCTTATATTTCAACCAGGTTTTACCATCATCCAGGCTATAAGCCAGGCTTTGATTTTCAGTGTTAGTCCTTTTTTCTTTTTCACCTTTGGGATCATGGTGTGTAAAGATTGCAACCATGGGAACCTGGCCCTTCTTACCAAAACCTGAAGTATTATTTTTATCAACTACAGCGCTGCCTGAAAATATGTATCCGAGTGAATCTGGGTATAGCGCAATAGGCTGTTGTTGCCAATGTACCATATCCTTACTGGTAGCATGGCCCCAGTGCATAGGCCCCCATACGGTACCGTTAGGAAAGTATTGAAAGAACAGATGATATACACCTTTGTTGTACACCATTCCGTTAGGATCATTCACCCAATGCCGCTGTGGTGAAAAATGAAACTGCGGCCGATAGGTTTCATGATAAAAATCCTGGGTAAATGTTTTACCGACAAACGTAATCATCATTATAAATACAAGGCCTGGTATAATAGTTTTTTTTTCGTTCATCGGATAAATGTAATTAATATTAAAATTATGAAAAGTTTTTTATCACATAAGCTGGTTTCTATTTTTGTCCTGCATGCTTTTGTTGATGATGTCGCTGATACCTGGCAGTGTATGCTTGTAAGGCGCATAAGTGTTCTTCAATACAAAGTAGTTTAAAATAATCCCTGCCCTAGTGCTATTTACTTAATTTCATAAAGTTTGAACAGGAATATCCACAAAAAAACATTTTTAATTGTACATTGTCTTTCAAAGAGTAACCTAAAATAAATGACACAAAGTATTATTGATACATTGAAGGAAGCGCTAAAATTTTCACCTGAAAATGTTCATCTTAAACTTCATCTTGCGGAAACGTTGTTCAGCCTTAACAGGATTGAAGAAGCGGAACAGGAATTTATTCAGGCACTTGCAATCCAAAACAATGAAAAAGGTTTGATGGGGCTCGCGCGGGTGTATTTTAAAAAAGAAGATTATTCAACCTGCAATGTGATACTGGAAGACTTGTTAAAGAAAAGCCCGGATAATCTTGATGTACTTGTTCTCTATGCAAAATCTTCTATAAAGGAAAAAGCATTAAATACAGCTATTGAAACCTACAAAAAAATTCTCGAAATAGATCCTTCTTTTAAAGATGAGGGGCTTGATGGTGAACTCCGGCTCGGGGCACAGTTTGAGAATGATACAAAGGATGAAGATAACGGAGAGACGTCACACTTTATACAAAAACCCGGGATTAATTTTGATGATGTCGGCGGAATGCAACAGGTAAAAAAAGAGATAGATATAAAAATTATCCAGCCTTTGAAACATCCTGAACTTTACAAAGCGTATGGTAAAAAGACAGGTGGAGGTATTTTATTATACGGACCACCGGGTTGTGGTAAGACCATGATAGCCAAAGCTACCGCAGGACAGGTGAACGCACGGTTTATAAATGTTGGCTTAAACGATATTCTCGACATGTGGATCGGTAACAGCGAAAAAAACCTGCACCACTTTTTTGAGTATGCGCGTAATAATACCCCTTGTGTATTATTTTTTGATGAGATTGACGCGCTGGGAGCAAGTAGAAATGATATGAAGCAATCAGCAGGACGTCATCTGATAAACCAGTTTCTACAAGAGCTTGATGGTGTTGACTCTGACAATGATGGCATACTGATATTAGGCGCCACCAACACCCCGTGGAATCTTGATCCTGCCTTTAGAAGACCTGGAAGATTCGATCGAATAATTTTCGTGCCGCCCCCCGACCAGGAAGCGAGAATTAATATTCTTAAGCTTAAATTAAAAGATAAGCCTGCTGAAAATATAGATTTCGAAAGCTTATGCAAAAACATCCCCGATTATTCCGGTGCAGATATCGAAGCCATGATTGACATTGCTGTTGAAGAGAAACTGCAGGCTTCTTTTAAAGAAGGTGTCCCTATTCCATTGCGTACAAAAGATTTATTGAATGCTTCGCAAAAACACAAAGCAAGTACAAAAGAATGGTTTTCCATAGCTAAGAATTTTGCCTTGTATGCCAATGATTCAGGGCTTTATGATGACATACTTCATTTTATGAAAATTAAAAAATAGCATGCCTGATCATCTTATCCAGCGGGCTGTACTGCTATTGCAACAGCATAAATTTAAGGAAGCGGAAACAATCCTCAATGGCTTGTTTGCGCAGGATCCATCAAATACAGATGTAATCGGGCTGATGTGTGAAGTAAAGATATTTCAAAAAGAATTTGATCAGGCAATGGAACTGATAAACAACGCCATTGGACTGCAACCTGCCGGAGATCATTTGTTTTATAAAAGAGGACTTATTTATATCCGGCTTGAAAAATATGACGCCGCTGAAAAGGATCTTCAGCAGGCAATTTCACTTGATCCATACGACACTAATTATTTTGCGTTACTTGCTTTGCTCAAAATACAAAGAAAACAATTTACGGAAGCATTGCAACTGGCTGACAAGGCGCTTGAACTGAATGCAGAAAACATTCAGGCTTTAAATGCCCGAAGTACCGCCCTGCTTAAATTAAACAGGAAGGAAGAGTCATTCAAAACTATAGAAGGTGCATTACGCGAAGATCCGGATAATGCTTATACCCATGCTAACTATGGATGGGGACAACTCGAAAAAGGATCGAATAAAAAAGCACTCCATCATTTTTCTGAAGCGCTCCGTAAAAATCCTACGCTTGAATTGGCGCAGCGTGGAATGGCGGAAGCATTGAAGGCCCGATATTTTGTTTATCGCTGGTTTATGAAGTTTTCTTTATGGATGGGCAACCTGCGGGGCAAGTACCAATGGAGCATCATCATCGGATTCTTTCTTGCCTTCCGTTTGATCCGCGGTGTGGCGGCATCTAATCCTTCATTGCAACCTTACCTTAACCCATTGATTGTGCTGATAGCGTTGTTTGCATTTTCTACCTGGATCATTGGACCTGTAAGTAACCTCTTCCTCCGGTTAAACAAGTATGGTAAGTACCTGCTGACCAGGGAACAAATTATATCCGCTAATTTTGTGGGTATAAGCACCTTTGTAACACTTATCGCAGGCCTGTTGTATTTACTTACTCTGCAACAATACTATATTGTTCTCGGCATTTTCGGATTGACAATGATGATTCCTTTAAGTGTAATGCTGACTTCAGTTAAAAATAGAAAATTGCTTGTGTCATATACTTGTCTTCTTGCAGGCTTGGGCATTACCGGTTTTATTTTAAGTATTAAAAGCGATGATTTTTTTAATATCCTTGTAGTAGCTTATGTAATCGGCTTTGTGTTGTTTCAATGGTTAGCAAATTTTTTATTGATCAGGGAAGGCAACAGGTGATAAGATTCTTGCTTGTTACAGTTCTTTGTTAGCTGAAATATCTGATGGTAGTAGTCAATGATCTTTCAATAGTAGCGGCACATCTCAAACATGCAACCTGCAATTTTTTATAATTATTTTTTAAGAAGTGACCACACTGCTCAAAATATTTCAACGTTTTTTATCTACTATCAGCCTACAATAAGATTATAAGAGAAAGAAGATTACAGTTTAATATATTGGCTACAGATAGTGACAACTTTACAACTCAAAAAATTTTTCTATCGCTTTACGCACGCCATCGTGCATATTAGTATCAGTGACATAATCAGCGACAGCTTTGATAGGATCCGGTGCATTACCCATCGCAACACCGGTGCCTGCATACATTACCATTTCCATGTCGTTATAGTTATCCCCGATTGCTATCACTTCATCCCTGTGAATATTAAATCTTTCAATTAAAAATTTAAGTGCGTTTGTCTTGGAAGCATCTTTCCTCATTATTTCAAGGTAAGTGGGTTTGGAAGTATAGATGTTTAATGAATCTTTATACAATGATAAAAGACTTGATTGCAATTCATTTACTATCACTTCAGTTCCTATGGCCATTACTTTATTAGGGTAACTTAGTTTAAGCTTCCATTCTTCCATAAGTGATTCAAACGGTGCGGTAACTACCGGAACTTCCGTTACGCGTTGTTCTTTGATAGTAGCGGCATTGGTTGTTTCAGTAAACCATTTTAGCCCGTTATAATAAATCATGGTGGCTTGCAATTTTCCATTGGCTTTGTGGAGACCGGAAACTGTATCAAGGTCAATATCCGATTCAAAAATTACTTTATCATTTTCAACAATGTAAGCTCCGTTGACACTTACTAATGGATATGATTGAAGTCCAAGCCAGTTGCTTATAGGAATGATGCCATGAATAGGCCGGGCAGAAACCAATACAACCAGTACTTTTTTATCAATCAAATGATGAATGGTATCTCTTGTCTCTTCACTAATAGAATGATCATCCCGTAATAAAGTCCCATCAAGATCTATAAAAATCGCTTTATACATATTATCATTTATTAAAGGCTGCAAATGTAAATAGTTTTATAAAGAATAGTGAAAATAGTCGCAGATGAAACTGCCAGCTGGTGCAGCTATCAAAAATATGGTAAGAAATTTAATGCCAACAGCTCAATAGCATTCAGTTCTCTTTTTTCTTATTCACAGCACGTCGTCTGTCCGGTACAGCAGCATCCACTATTAAAACGACAGGCATCGTCAATATGGTTGTTATGGCTATCAGTCCCAATAACCTGGGTGGAGTATTACCCAATATTACCAGGAAAGATATGGCAATACTGGCTGCGATAAAAAATCCCAGCAGAATAAAAAATATTATAATAAATATTTTTTCTTTGAATGACATGCTCTCCAGATTTGTTTTATTCTTTTATTTTATTTTTTAAACAATGCTTATAATTTATAACATCATTAGCCGGGATCGCTTTTATAAAAAACATTGTTTAAAAAATTTTTTCTAACTAGCATGCATTATTTAATTTACGCATAACCCGCATAAGGTATTTCAAAATTAGTCTGATAATGCCTGAAAAAACCATCTGAAACAATATCATTTGAAAAATCCTTTCAGCTGCACGTATTAAATACAGTAAACCCCCGACTAACATTACCAGGGTTTTAATGTACATCCTATGAAGACTACATCCAGTTATAGTCAACAGGCGTACCATGTGAAATAATATTGCCGAAAAAATTTTTTTTAATTTGGAGGATATATAAACTTCTATCAATCAGTACTATGTAATTAATATCTCCTAAAAAAATTACCGGTATGAAGTCAATATTCCATATAAACCAGCTATTGTATTCCAATATCGAGATTGAATTCCCAAAAGGAAGTAATATCAGCGCCGTTAAGGAATAAGCAGGTCACTAAAAAAATTGTACATTGATGCGTAATAAGGTTGCCTGTTATTTAAATTGTTGTTTATGCCAAACGGAAAAGGAACAAAAGCCGAACCCTGGGTTTTGAAAACAGCCCCGGGTACGTCTGAATATACTATGTATAAAGAGGATGCCGTTGATCCACCTGTGTTAGTTTGCACGGTTGGAAAAACTATCTTACGTTACCAACTGCAATGCTTAGACGATTTACATGAACTACTGAAGAAGCATGGTGGCTGGATGGAGCTGGGCAGCGCTGATGAACAAAAGCCGGCTAAGGAAGGAACAGTTGAATCATGGGGACGGTCACCCGATAACCCGGTCGGTGGTTGGTATGGTTTAAAGAAAGGATTTCGCGGGCGTTTTGCAATGTACATCCCTCCACTAATGGAAATATTAGGACTCGCTGAATTGGAACACAATCCGAAGAATAACAGGATGAAAGCGAGATAGCTATCAACAGCAGCTAAATACATGATTAAATTTATTATAACAATTCTTTACAGAAATTTCACACAACTATACCTTTACTTTTGCAAATACTATACGGAAATCAAAAAAGTCATATAGGGCAACATGCTGAATACCTACAACATCGATCCTATTCTCGTCATTACTAATAAGGGAACTACTACTGCTGCTATCCACACCAACAGAAAGAGAACAATACCTAAAGCAGACAAGTCTTTGATGGGATTATTCTTTAATACGGATTTAATATATATAATTATTTCAGGCTCGTTCGGTGAAACAATAAGTTTATCGGTGTAAATATTTTTTGCTAGTTTACTATTTTCTGTTATCACCACTTCTCTTATTTTCCAGTATTCCTCATCGGTAAGTTCTCCGTAGGTTTTGTTAAACTGAACTTGTTGCTGTTGCAAGTCATTCCTGATTTTTTGAAGTTGCCTTTCCCGGATCATTCTTGCAACAAGAAAATATGGAATAATAAGAAGGAACCATTCCTTACTGTTAATGGCATATGCCACCAGTAATGTAACAGAAGCGATGATAAAGATAGTCGTTACTAATTCTCTCGAACCAAGAAATAAAGTTTTAAGTAACTGACCTCCGTCAAGCGGATAAATGGGTAACAGGTTAAGCGCATTAATCAAAACAAAAGCATAAGACAAACGTAACAATGAATAATTGTCAAAATGCGAAGCAACAAAAAACAATATCACGCCGGCGATTATTCCGGGCACCGGACCAGAAAGCAATACAAAAGCTTTTTCTTTCTGTGAAATTTTTTCTTTTGAGCCTCCGGCAATAGCGCCAAGCAACGGAATAAAGAATATGCTGAGGTCTTCATAATTAAAAATCTTCATAGCGAAGTAATGTCCCAGCTCATGTATCAGTACAATAATAGCTAACCAGGCAATTATCTTTAAGTCTTTGCTAACGAAAAAATAATAGAATGCTATGAAGAGTAATATGCTTAAAATAAATTTTAAAGTTTGATTTTTCCCCGGCACTTCTTCAAGATAAGGTTTAGGTGGATAAGTCTCACTAAATTTTTGAAGATTTTCCGTGCCGGATGTATCTGAAAAAATTGATTTTTCTAAAGGGTCTTGCATAAGTGCAGATTAAACAATTTTTCTTAAGATAGATAATTTGTCTGAATGTTACCCTCTCGTATCAGCTTATCGTAATCAAAAGTTTAAAATATGATTTCCGCTAAAATCATTGTACCGAAAAATATTTCAACGTTGTAATGTACTTTCGATTATGTCCAGTAAAGAATTTTTGCAAATGGAAATTGCCGCGTGATTTCCAATTCAAAAAAAGTTTTTAAATCTTTCATCATCTCTTTGGAATAAACATATTTCATTCCTCCGAACTTATTTCGTTTGACAGTGCGATTTTCTTCACTCATATCTAAACCGGTATTAGGATACCATTCCATTAATACGTCTTTGGAACCCGGGGTAAATCTATGCGTGATCAGTTCAAAAGTAAGGTCACAGAAAAAGTTGAGGTGCTGTTTCAACTGATCAAGCATTTTTGAATAATGCTCTTTCCAGTCAGGAACAGGCATGATTGGCGCCAATACAACACCAACCGGATACCCGCCGCCGCCATTTTCTTTTGGTAACGCAAGTTTACGCAAAGCTTTCATCCTGGCATCGATAGTAGCGGTGCCGCCTTCCAGTCTTTTCGATATTTGATCTGCGTTTAAACTGAAACGGAATCTCGTACGGTTGTTATGCTCGAGTGATAACAGGGTATCTACCGCATCAAACTTTGAAACAACTCTTAACTGCGTATCTGGTCTTGTGCCAAAGTGTTTTATAGATTCTTCAAGGCTACCGGTAAGGTGTTCAATTCCTAAAGGATCAGTATAACAGCTTGCCTCAAAAGTTGTAAAAGCACCCGGCTTCTCATACTGTTTCAGGTTGCTTAAAATTTCAGGCAGGTTAGCATAAACACGTATTGCAGGCGGACCACTTAAGCTTCCGGCAAGATAACAATACTGGCAATGAGCAGGACAGCCCTGCGCCAGGTGATACTGCCAGTCTGCAGAGGGCGGAATGGGCGTAAGCCTGAAAGCACTTGGGGGAGCTTTTACAATAGCCAAAGTATTTTTTGCGATTTTATATGTCTCTCTTTCTGTTTCACCACGCAAGCCGGTTAACCGGTTATTTTTTAGAATCTTCGCTTCCAGACCCAGCGAGGTTATTCGTTTATATATCTTCTGTCCATAAGATTCTTCCATTGATTCCGCGGTAAAGACCACCCGCTTTGGCATCCATAACCTGCTAGTCTTAGTCCGTTCTGTTAACGATCCTTCATTATCACCGGAAGAAAGAGGTAGTGATGATAGCATCAGGTATTTAACAATCATAACAGGGGCCTGCTCTATATTGTTTATCATAATGGTTTAAAAGATAGCAGAACATGTGTGCTTAACCAGGTTTTATCAATGCTATAACTTATTAAAATTCAAATTACTTTTGTTGTACCAAGCGTAAAATCATGTCATAAGTAGCTATCATCAATCAACAGATTACTGCCTTCTATGTACCCGTCTGGTAGCTGACGGCTGATAACAATAAGTCAGATCCACAGTTCATTTAATAGCAGCTCATCCTTTCACCATTAAATAAGCAAATGCTTGTTATAAAAGCATAATGAGTATATTATAGCTCCTTGTAATTAACCAATGCTAATGCTTATCCAGGTACATGAAATTTTTATGCCTTTTGCTAATGCTCCATTGTTTGGCTCAGGCCACAACAGTTCAGCTGATATCCTCATCAAAAAATCTTTCCTGCTTAAAAATCTATCAGCCGTATTCAATAAAAATCATTAATGCGGCTTCAGGCACCTTTGGTTATGAGATCTATGCTGATAAGAAAATGCTAATCAGGCAGGTTACTATACCCGGGATGGGCGGCAACAAAGGTTTTCAGCGGAAAGCCGATGCTGAAAAGATAGCAGGGGTTGTTGTTTACAAATTATCAAAAGGCATCATGCCTCCTGCCATCAAAAAAATCGAAATGGACTCTCTTCATATTAAGTATTAACCCAACTTTATTCTACCTTATGCAACAAAACTATACGCTAGCCATCTTAAAACCGTAGCCATTTATTTTAGTTCTTTTATTAATTATTTCTCTGGAATCATTTTCTCAAAATGACAGCTGGACGCTGATACCAGGTAATAATACTTTAATGTCGGCAAGGTCACGAGCCGCTACGTTTACAATTGGTGATAATGTCTATGTAGGAACCGGCTCCTCTCCAAAAGGCAGTTATACAAAAGACTTCTGGGAGTATGATGCCGTTAGTAATTCCTGGTCTCAGAAAGCTGACTTCGCTGGCACGGGGAGGGAACTGGCTGTCGGTTTTAGTATTGGTAACAAAGGATATATAGGTAAAGGTTTACAAGGAACAGGGTATACCGACCCGAGACGCGATTTTTGGGAGTATAACCCATCATCAAATAGCTGGCTCGCAAAAGCAGATTATCCATTCGCAATATTTGGAGCAGTAGGTTTTTCTATTAACGGTAAAGGATACATTGCAACCGGTTATGATTGGACACAGTTGCATGGCGACTGATTTGAATATGATGTATTAAACAATAAATGGACTCCCAATTCAGCTACAACAGGCAGGTATGCAGCCACCTGTTTTACAATTGGCAATAAGGCTTATATTGGTAACGGTGACAAATCTTTTTTTAAGCAGGACCAGATGCAAACCAGGGATTTCTATGAGTTTGATCCGGCAATAAAAACCTGGACGCAGCTTACGCCTTTTGGTGGAAAAGGAAGGTCATTTGCAACTTCATTTACACTGGCTGGCAAAGGATATGTAGCAGGTGGTTACCCGGCTGATAATGACCTCTGGCAATTCGATCCAACTACTAAACGCTGGGTACAAAAATCATCTGTACCGGGTGCATTAAGCACAGGGTTATCTTCCGGATTTACAATTGGAGACATCGCTTACCTGACACATAGTGCTCCTGATGGCACGATGGATTTGTTAAGATACAAGATAGAAGCTACCGACACCTTAAAAGTGATTTTCGCCGGAAAAAATTTCATTAACCTCGACTGGGAAAACTTTAATACTGCTAATGCTATAGTTGCTTACGATGTATATGTAAACGGCGATAAAAAATATACCACACCTGAATCTGCAATTACAGCAGATAAACTTTTACCCGGCACCAGCTATACTTTTACAGTTGTTGGCAGAGATTCAACAGGCAACAGCACCCCAATGAGTAGTCCGGTAACTGCTACTACAACAAGCACCGTTGATGGATTGAATTATCGTTATTTCGAAGGTACCTGGGACATGCTTCCAAACTTCAATACACTTACCGCAGTTAAATCAGCGCTATCACCTAACGTTGATATCAATACGAGAAACACAGGAATAAACGATCATTTCGGTTTTGTATGGGAAGCCACTCTCACCATACCTACTCCTGGTAACTATACTTTCGAAACAGTTTCAGATGATGGCAGCAGGTTTTACTTTAATTCTTTTTATAATCCCTCTGTCGCTCCATTGATAAATAATGATGGCATTCATAACACAGTCATACCTGTTACCGGTACAGTGAACGTACCGCTTGCAGGCCAATACCCTGTTGCCTTATCTTTTTTTAATAAACAAGGCGGCGCCTCTATGCAACTCTACTGGACGGGTCCGCCCGGTTCGGGCATTACAAGACAATTGGTGCCTGATGCGGCTTTCTCCGGTAATTATAATCCGTTAACTGATGCGCCTTCTTCTCCCGCTAATCTAAAAGCACTTACTGTTGCCCGTAACTTCGTTAACCTGCAATGGGATGTATCAACTGATAATACCGGTGTTGCTTTTTATGATGTTTATTTGAATGGGATAAAACGCGCGTCCACGGGTGCTACCCAACTTATTATTGACAGCCTGACAGAGAACACAAATTATATCTTTACCGTTAAAGCCAGCGATGTTGCAGGAAACAGCTCTGCATTCAGCATCCCATTAACAATTACTACTATTAATGTAATTAATGGCCTTACCTATCGTTACTATGAAGGCAATTGGGACGCACTCCCGGATTTTAATTCATTGACTCCTGTTAAAACGGGAACATCACCCAACGTTGATATAAGTTTACGTTCTGCAAATGTAAATGACCATTTTGGTTTTGTCTGGGAAGGTGTAATCAACATCCCATACCCGGGCACTTATACCTTTGAAACGCTTTCTGATGATGGCAGCAAAATTTATTTTAATTCTTTTTATTCACTAACCTCCAATGCTTTTGTAAACAATGATGGCGTTCATGGTGCGTTCACGCCTATTACCGGTACTTTAAATATTGCCGCTGCTGGCCAGTATCCTATCACCATTACTTATTTCGAAAAAGACAGTCAGCAATCACTGCAGCTATACTGGACAGGCCCCGCAGGATCTGGCATAAGGAGGCAACTGATACCTGATGCGGCTTTCACAGGCAATTATTTGCAGCCGGCAGACACTCTTCCACCAACTGTCCCGGTAAACCTTACAACGGAATCTTCTTCCCGCAATAGTGTAGCGCTCGACTGGGACGACGCATCGGACAATAAAGGAGTGGCATTCTATGATGTTTATATTGGGGGTGAATTGAAATATTCAACAACACTGTCTGAAGTGATAGCGGATAGCCTGGATGAAAATACTATTTATACATTTATGGTTAAAGCAAAGGATTTGGCAGGGAACACTTCTATGTTTAGCACTGTCCTTTCTTTTACAACCAGCGAAATTACTAACGGATTGAGCTATCGATATTATGAAGGTGACTGGAATACACTTCCGGATTTTACTTCATTGAAACATGTGAAAAAAAGCCTTTCGCCTAATGTTGATATCAACAAACGTAACCAAGGTGTTAATGATCGTTTCGGATTTTTATGGGAGGGGAATATTAATATTATCACACCCGGAATGTACACGTTTGAAACTGTTTCAGATGATGGCAGCAAGTTGTATTTTAATTCAAGGTATTCGGCATCAGCGACTCCGTTAATAAACAACGACGGCCTCCATGGACCATCGACGCCGGTAACCGCCACGATAAATATTACCGCCGCAAGACGTTACCCGATCTCTATCGCTTATTTTGAAAAAGATGGCGGAGAGTCGATGCAGGTATACTGGACAGGGCCCACTGGTTCAGGCATTAACAGGCAACTGATACCTGATGCTGCTTTTAAGGGCAATCAATTTAATGTAGCTGACCTGATAGCGCCATCAGCTCCGAATAATTTAAAAGTGCTGTTTACCGGGCGTAATAAAATTAGCCTTGATTGGGACAACTCGACTGATAATGTTGGCGTGGCTTACTATGATGTATATGTAAATGGCTCAATAAAATATACTACTGCTATTTCAGAACTTATTGTTGATAGCCTGTTACAGGCTACCACTTATAATTTTGCAGTCAGAGCCCGTGATGTAGCTGGTAATATTTCTGGTTTCAGTCCACAAGTCACAGGTACAACTACGAGGAATGATAACGGCTTAAGCTACCGTTATTATGAAGGAACCTGGGATAACCTTCCGGATTTTAATGCGATGACTCCTGTTAAAAAGGGACTGTCTTCAAACGTTAATATAAATTTGCGACCAACAGTAGTAAACGATCATTTTGGTTTCGTATGGGAAGGCTTGATAAACATTCCTATACCGGGTATGTACACTTTTGAAATTGTTTCAGACGATGGCAGCAAACTGTATTTTAATTCAACGTATTCCGCATCAGCGATCCCGCTGGTAAACAACGATGGAATTCATGGAGCATATGATACTGCCGCCGGTAGTGTGAACGTTTCATCAGCAGGATTGTATCCGTTCGCCCTAACCTTCTTTGAGAAAGATGGCGGAGAATCTATGAAGGTATATTGGACAGGGCCTCTTAATTCCGGAATAAAAAGAGCACTGATACCTGATGCGGCGTTCACCGCTAATTATATTGTTGCATATGATACCATTCCTCCTTCCTCACCGGTAAACTTCGCGGTTACCGGTATCAATCCTACCGCCTTAAAACTTTCATGGGGTAATATAAATGCAAGTGCTGATGTTTTGAAATATGATATCTATATAAACGGTGAGAAAAAATATTCCACTGCGGCTACAAAATTTATTGTGGATAGCCTGCTACCGAATACTTTATATACGTTAAAAGCAAAGGCAACTGATTCGGCAGGGAACAGTTCACCTTTTAGTAATGATGTTACAGCGCGAACACTATTCACTACAGATGGATTGGATTACAAATATTATGAAGGGAGCTGGGATAAGCTTCCAGATTTTTCAGGCCTGATCCCTGTGCTACAGGGGACTAGTCCAGCCATTGACCTTGGCATCAGGCCGGCAGGAAGGAATGATAATTTTGCGATTGTATGGGACGGTTATATAAAAGTCCCGGTTCAGGGAACATATTACTTCGAGATAATATCAGACGATGGAAGTAAGTTGTCATTTAATAACGTAAACATTATAAACAATGATGGACCGCATGCGGCGAGGTCAGCAACAGGAAACGGTGAAGTAAACGCCGCGGAAGCGTATCCGATAAGCATATCCTATTTTGAAAAAGACGGAGATGAAAAATTAGAAGTTTACTGGACGGGGCCGGGGATGCCGCGACAGCTGATTCCAAAGGCTGCTTTTGTCAGGTATGTGCCTTCCATATCATTCGTTGAAGGTAATGTGGCAGTTAAAGGTTTGGGTATAAATGTGGATGCTGCAATTAATAATAGCGAAGCAATGGTTAAAATGTATCCGAACCCCTTCCATGAAAGATACTGGTAGACTTTTACAATTCCAGCATAAGCAATAAAATTAGCGTTGGTATTTATGACCTGACAGGCAGGTTAATATTGAATCGCAGACTGGAGAATGTAGCAGGTAAAAATTCAGTAAATATTAAGCTGACTGATAAAGCAATTGTCCCGGGGATTTATATTGTAAGATTTCAGGTAGATGGGAAAATCATTAAAACATATAAGATGGTAAAGTCGAAAAGATACAAGTATTGCAAATTTGTAAAAGTACGATCCGCGAAAGATAACAGAAACAGTGTCAATTTGCGGGTTGTGTTTTTCTTGCTTTATATGGAAATTAATATTGAGGATTGAATATATCTTAGGTTTATTTGGTTTGGCATCTTTTGTAGCCCAACAGCGAACAAAAGAAATTGGTGTAAGAAAATTTTTAGGCGCATCGGTGTTTAATTTATGGAGATTACTTTCTGAAGAGTTTTTAATGCTTGTTATTATAGCCCTGATCATCGCTTCACCTGTTGCTTTTTATTTTATGCGCCACTGGTTAGATGGTTATCAATATCATTCAGAAATTTCTTGGTGGGTCTTTGCTACCGCGGACGTAAGCGCGTTATTATAATAAACGACATATATGATTGCGGATTAAATTGAATTAGCTTTACATCTTTAATGAAAATTAAAGTTATGAAAAAACTAACCATCAATGAGCCCAAAAAAATAGAAAGACAAATTAACA
>Ga0123337_10001266_pt1 | contig 33674 bp, 38 predicted proteins | sample frozenSSSSmetaG_FD_89792 | JGI IMG/M metagenome (GOLD analysis project Ga0123337, IMG submission 89792) | Glacier valley bacterial and archeal communities from Borup Fiord, Nunavut, Canada, to study Microbial Dark Matter (Phase II) -... | ecosystem: Environmental > Aquatic > Freshwater > Ice >...
CGACAACCTGCAAGCGCACTTCGCCGGCGAGCCACTATTGACTCCGGTCGCCTGACCCCCGTCGCTTGAACCCTCGACCCGAACCTGCTTGAAGGAAACCACCATGCGTCTGCGTTGCATGTGTCTCGTGATCCACGCCCCGACCGACCTGCGGCTCGAAGAGCAGGACGCCGGTGACGTGAGCCCCGGCCAAGTGATGGTGCGCGTCAGCAAGGGCGGCATCTGTGGCTCCGACCTGCACTACTTCAACCATGGCGGATTCGGCACCGTGCGCCTGAAAGAGCCGATGGTGCTGGGCCACGAGGTGGCCGGTACGGTCGTCGCCGTCGCCGACGACGTGACGCGCGTGAAGGTCGGCGACCGCGTTGCCGTGAACCCGAGCCGGCCGTGCAGCCGCTGCAAGTACTGTCTCGAAGGGCTGCCCAACCAGTGCCTCGACATGCGCTTCTACGGCAGCGCCATGCGCAACCCGCACGTGCAGGGCGCGTTCCGGAACGTGCTGCTGTGCGACGCGGTGCAATGCGAGAAGGTGGCCGACGGCGTGTCGCTCTCGCTCGCCGCGCTGGCCGAGCCGTTCTCGGTCGGCCTGCACGGTGTGTCGCGCGCCGGGCCCCTGCTGGGCAAGCGCGTGCTGGTGTCGGGCTGTGGCCCGATCGGTGCGCTGGCGATTGCAGCTGCGCGCGTGCACGGTGCGGCCGAGATCGTGGTGACCGATGTGGTCGATGAGCCGCTCGTCATCGCCCGCAAGATGGGCGCGAACCTCGCCATCAACGCCGCCACCGACAGCAGCTGGGTGCAACGCTACAGCGCCGACAAAGGCACGTTCGACGTGATGCTCGAATGCTCGGGCAACGAGCGCGCGCTGCGCGACGGCCTGGAGGTGATGCGCCCGCGCGGCGTGGTGGTGCAGCTCGGCCTGGGTGGCGACGTGAGCATCCCGCAAAACATGGTCGTCGCCAAGGAGCTGTCGATCTGCGGCTCGTTCCGCTTCCACGCCGAGTTCGCACTCGCGGTTGCACTCATCAACGAAGGGCGGGTCGACTTGTCGCCCGTCATCACCGGCTCGTACCCGATGGCCGACGCGGTGACAGCGTTTCAGCTGGCGGGGGATCGCAAGCGCGCGATGAAGGTGTTGATCGACTTCGAGAGCGCAGCGGTTTGACGGGCAGCCCTCAGGTGCTCCCCCGCGCCATGACTTGAAACGGGATCAACACCGTCTCTGCCGGCAGCTGCGCGCCGGTGCGCGCTTCGTCGATGGCGCGCATCAGCAACTCGCCGGCCGCGCGGCCGATGCCGGTGCTGTCGATGGCCACCGTGGTGATGGTCGGGTGGCAACTTCGCGAGACCTCGAAGTCACCGAAGCCGGCGATCGCAATGCGCTTCGGCACGGCCCAGCCCTGGCGGTGGCATTCCATCAGCGCGCCAAAGGCGGACAGGTCGGACACGCACACCACCGCGTCCACATCGGGCCATTGGTGCACGAGTTGCACGATGGCCTGCGCGCCTTGCGCCATCGAGATCGGCGGTTGCCCGAACGAGATGACGCGGCCGGCGGGCAGGCCGAGCGCCTTGATGGCTTCGGTGTAGCCACGCCGGCGGTCGGCACCGCGCGTGTCGCGGTTCGAGGTGCCGCCGATGAAGGCGATGTGGCTGTAGCCTTTGGCGTGGAGATGGTGCACCAGCGCGGCCGTGGCTTCTGCGTTCGAGAAGCCCACTGTGTGCTCGATCGGGTGTGCCGGCAAGTCCCAGGTTTCGACCACGGGGATGCCGGCTGATTCGAGCATCGCGTGGGTGCCGGGCGAGTGGTTGCCGCCCGTCAGGATCATCCCTTCGGGCCGGCGCATCAGCATTGCGGCCACCAGGCGCTCTTCGTTCTCGACGCGGTAGTCCGAGTAGCCGAGCAGCAGTTGCAGGCCGCTGCCTTCCACGGCCGCGGTGATGCCGTGCGCCGTCTCCGAGAAGTTGGAGTTGTTCAGCGACGGGATCACGGCGGCGATGAAGCCCGAGCGCTTGCTCGAGAACGTGCGCGCCGTCTGGTCGAGCACGTAGCCCATGTCGGCGCAGGCCAGCAGGATCCGCTGGCGCAATGTCTCGGAGGTGGTGCGTTCGCTGCTGCCGGCCCGGTTCAGCGCGCGCGACACGGTCATCTTCGACACGCCGACGTGCGCGGCCACATCGGCCATCGTGACCTGCCGCTTCGGCGCAGGGGGCGCGGCGCGGCGGCGGGCGGGCGCCTTGACGCGCGCTGCAGCAGGTCGGGGTGGGGCAGGTTTGCGGGTCGCCATGGGGCGATGTTCGCAGCGTGAAACCGCGCTGACAAGGCTTGCACACCACCTTGCGGGAAAGTACCAGTTACCGGTAACAAGAATGCGCCGACACTGCACGGCAGAAAGGCAGCATGCATGACCCTGGACGTGTTCGACGCGCGCTTCGATGCGGTGGCCCGAGGTGCCGGCGGCCTGGAACGCCTGTGCACCGGCGCGGTATGGAGCGAGGGCCCGGTGTGGATGGCCGAAGACGCGAGCGTGCTGTGGAGCGACATTCCGAACAACCGCATGCTGCGCTGGCACGCGCGCACCGGCATGACCGTATGGCGTGACGCGGTCGAGTACACCAACGGCCACACGCGCGAACACGACGGCGCGTTGTTGCACTGTTCGCACGGCCAGCGCGCGGTGGTGCGCACCCGCTTCGGCGCGGATCTGCTGCCGCTGCCCGACGAGGTCGTCGTCGATCGCTTCGAAGGGCGCCGGCTCAACTCGCCTAACGACATCGTCGTCAAGTCAGACGGCACGATCTGGTTCACCGACCCGCCCTACGGCATCGTGTCCGATCATGAGGGCCACCAGGCCGAGAGCGAACTGGGTTGCAACCACGTCTTCCGTTTCGACCCGCGCAGCGGTGAGTTGCGCAGCGTCAGCGCCGGCATGGAAGACCCGAACGGCTTGGCCTTCTCGCTCGACGAGTCGCTGCTGTATGTGTCCGACACCTCGGCCGCGCGCCGCCAGGACGGCGGCGGCAACCACCACATCGTCGCGTTCGACGTGGTGGGCGGCGAAGCCCTCGCGAACCCGCGTGTCTTCGCGGTCGTGAACCCGGGTCTGGCCGATGGCTTCCGGCTCGACCAGCACGGCTTCATCTATACCAGCAGCGCCGACAGCGTGCAGGTCTATCACCCCGACGGCACGCGCATCGCGCGCATCCCGGTGCCCGAGAAGGTGGGCAACCTGACCTTCGGCGGCGCTGCGCGGAGCGATCTCTACATCTGCGCCAGCACGTCGCTCTACCGCATCCGGTTGAACACCTGCGGGGTGCAGCGGCCGTGACCTTTGACGTTACCGCTAGCGTGCCGAAGGCTTCGCCGAGCGCGCCGCTACTGCAATTCCAGGCGCTGTGCAAGCGCTTCGGCGGCACGCAGGCCGTCGACCACGTGACGCTCGACGTGCGCGCCGGCGAGATCCTCGCGCTGCTCGGCGAGAACGGCGCCGGCAAGTCCACGCTCATCAAGCTGCTCGCGGGCATCTACCCGGCCGACGAAGGCGCGATTCTGCTGGACGGCCAACCCGAGGCCGAGTGGCGCAGCCGCGACCGCACGCGCCAGCCGGTCGCGTTCATCCACCAGGACCTGGGCCTCGTCGACTGGATGACGGTTGCCGAGAACGTGGCGCTGGGCATGGGCTACCCGCGCCGCTGGGGTAACACCGTGGCCCGTCACTTCAACCTCATCGATTGGCCGCGCGCCCGCGCCACCGCGCACCGCGTGATGGCGCGCGTGGGCTGCGACATCGACCCCGAGCGCCGTGTGTTCTCGCTCACCCGCGCCGAGAAGTCGCTGCTCGCCATCGGGCGCGCGCTCGAAGTGCGGGCGCGGCTGCTGGTACTCGACGAGCCCTCGGCCAGCCTGCCGATGGCCGATGTGGCGCGCCTGTTCGGCGTGTTGCGCGGTCTGCGCGCGCAGGGCATGGCGATGGTCTATGTGTCGCACCGGCTCGACGAGGTGATGACTATTTCCGACCGTGCGGCGGTGATGCGTGACGGCAAGCTCGTGGCCGTGCGCGACACCGCTGCCACGACCGAATCCGAGTTGGTCGGCCTGATCGTCGGCAAGGCGCTCGATGCATCGGTGCTGAAGGCCGTGGCCGCGCCGAACGCCGAGCCGGTGCTCGTGCTCGACGGGGCTGCCAGCGGCAACGCTGGGCCGCTGAGCTTCACCGTCAGTCGGGGCGAGGTGGTGGGCCTGGTGGGCCTGCGCGGGGCTGGGCAAGAGGCCATCAGCCGCGCGCTGTTCGGGCGCGAGCCGCTGTCGGCCGGCCGCATGCAGTTGCTCGGCCGTGACGTGCTGCTGCGCAACACGGCAGACGCCATTCGCGCCGGCGTGGCCTATGTGGCCAGTGAGCGCCTGGAAGAGAACCTCGCGGGCTCGATGACGGTGGCCGAGAACCTGTTCCCGAACCCGGCGCTGGTGGGCGAGCGTGGCCTCGCATTCGCGCGGCGGCGGCGCGAGCACGCTGCGGCGATCGCGCTGATCCGCCGCTTCGACGTGAACCCGCCCGCGCCCGCAGCCGAAGTTCAGAAGCTCTCCGGTGGCAACCAGCAGAAGGTGGTGCTCGCGCGCTGGTTCCACCTCGACAAGCCGCTCACGGTGCTGGAAGAGCCGACGGCCGGCGTCGACGTCGGCGCCAAGCGGCAGATCTACGGCGTGCTGCGCGAACGGGCCGAGGCGGGAAGCGCGCTCGTCGTCGTGTCCACCGACTTCGAGGAAGTGGCCACCGTCTGCACCCGCGTGCTGGTGTTTCGCAGCGGCCTCATCGCGGCCGAGTTGCAAGGCGCCGACATCACGGTCGCACGGCTGCTCTCGCTCGCAGCGGGTGGCGCGATGAACCACGATACGGCCATGGCTGTTGCATGAGCGGCTCGATCCAATCCACCGCGCTCGAACCCGACCCGTCGCTCGACGGCCAGGCCTTGAGCCTCGGGCAGCGCATCGGTCGCGCCGTGCCGGTGTACGGCCTCGTCGGCCTCACGGTGGCGCTCGCGCTGCTGTTCTCGGCGCTTCTGCCCGACACGTTCCCGACCCTGTTCAACCTGCGCGCGATCCTGTCCGACAAGTCGGTGATCGCCTTGCTCGCACTGGCTGCCACCATTCCGATGATCACCGGCAAGATCGACCTGACCGTGGGCTACGGCATCGTGCTGTGGCACATCCTGGCGATCAGCCTGCAAACACGTTACGGCGTGCCGTGGCCGGTGGCGGTGCTGATCGTGCTGACGTGTGCGGCGCTGTTCGGCATGCTCAACGGCCTGCTTGTTGAGTTGGCGCAGATCGATTCGTTCATCGCCACGCTCGGCACCGGCACGGTGATCTACGCCATCGCGCTCTGGCACAGCGGCGGGCGGCAGGTCGTGGGTGACCTGCCCGACGCATTCGTCGCGATCAGCGGTGGCAATTTCCTGGGCCTGCCGATCGGCGCGTTCTACGTGCTCATCGTCAGCGTCACGCTGTGGCTTGTCACCGAGTTCACGCCGCTCGGCCGGGCGCTCTACGTGATCGGCGCCAACCCGAAGGCGGCGCAACTCAACGGCATTTCGGTGCGGCGCCATGTGATGGGCGCGTTCGTCGCCTCGGGGCTGTTGTCGGGCTTTGCCGGCGTGCTGCTCGCATCGAGGTTGCAGATCGGGCAGGCCAGCGTCGGGCTCGAGTTCCTGCTGCCCGCGCTGGTGGGCGCGTTCCTCGGCTCGACCACCATCCGCCCCGGCCGCGTCAACGTGTGGGGCACGCTCGTCGGCGTGGCCATCCTCGCCATCGGCATCTCGGGCATCCAGCAGTTCGGCGGCGCGTTCTACGTGGAGCCGCTGTTCAACGGCGTCACGCTGCTGGTGTCCATCGGGATTGCCGGCTGGGCGCAGCAGCGGCGCAACCTGTCCATCAAGCGGCGCATCGCCGAGCGGCAACTGCATGCCGGACCGTCGCAAACCTCTCCCGCATCCCCACCCGCTGCCAACGTTGCAGCACCTCACTGACCCACCCGGAGACAAGCCCATGACACCCATCCGTTCCGCCCTCGGTCGCGCCGCCCTGGCCTTCGTCACCCTCGGCCTGGCCGGCCACGCCGCGGCCGACGACTTTCTCGATGCGGCGAAGAAGAAGGTCAGCGTCGCGACCATGACCAAGGAGGTCTGGGACGGCCCGACCACCGGCCCGAAAGCCGCTGCCGCCAAGACCATCGTCTTCGTCGCGGCCGACCTGAAGAACGGCGGCATCCTCGGCGTTTCCAAAGGCACCGAAGAAGCCGGCGCGGCCATCGGCTGGACCGTGCGCGTGATCGACGGCCAAGGCACCGTCAGCGGCCGCACCGCCGCGCTGAACCAGGCGCTGGCGCTCAAGCCGGCGGGTATCGTGGTCGGCGGTTTCGACACCACCGAGCAGAAGGTCGCGTTCGAGGCGGCGGCCAAGTCGGGCGTGCCACTGGTGGGCTGGCACTCGGGCGAGAAGCCGGGGCCGAACGCCACCGCGGGCCTGTTCGCGAACGTGACCACCGTGACCGACGACGTGGCCGACGTGGCCGCGTCGTGGGCTGTGGTCGACTCCGGCGGCAAGGCTGGCGTGGTGATCTTCACCGACTCGCAGTACGCCATCGCCGTGTACAAGGCGCGTGCGATGGAAGCGGTGATCAAGAAGTGCGGCGGCTGCACCGTGCTGAGCTTCGAAGACAGCCCGATTGCCGACAGCTCCACCCGCATGCCGCAGCTGACCTCGTCGCTGTTGCAGCGCTTCGGCGACAAGTGGACGCATTCGCTCGCCATCAACGACCTGTACTTCGACTTCATGGGCCCCACGCTCTCGGCCGCCGGCAAGAAGGGCGACGGCACGCCGAAGGCCGTGTCGGCCGGCGACGGCTCCGAGGCCGCGTACCAGCGCATCCGAAGCAAGCGCTTCCAGGCCGGCACGGTGCCCGAGCCGCTGAACATGCAGGGCTGGCAGATCGTCGACGAGATGAACCGCGCCTTCGCCAAGGTGGCGTGGTCGGGCTACTCGCCGAAGGTGCACCTTGTGACGGCCGAGAACGTGGCCAAGGATGGCGGGCCGAAGAACGTGTTCGACCCCGACAACGGCTACCGCGCGAAGTACAAGGCCATCTGGGGCAAGTGAATGGCGAACAACCGGTGATCGACTGGTGGCTGGCCCCTCTCAGCGTTCAGCAACGCACGCCATCGCACCCTGGGCCGCGTGGCATGCGCGGCTCATGGTGCTGGCCTGGGGTGTGCTCGTGCCACTGGACGTTCTGGCCGCGCGCTTCTACAAGGTGACGCCGAAGCAGCGCTGGGCGCAGCAACTCGACAACCCGGCCTGGCGGCACACGCACCGCGCCGCGCAGTACAGCGGCGTGGTGTTGATGAGCGTGGGCGCGGCGCTTGCATGGTCGCAAGGGCAGGGGCTGACCGCGGCCGCCCGCATGCACGCCTGGCTCGGCTGGGGGGGTGGTGCTGGCCGGGTGGTTGCAGGTGCTCGGCGGCTGGCTGCGCGGGTCGAAGGGCGGGCCGACTGACGCGCAGCTGCGCGGTGACCATTCCGACATGACGCCGCGCCGCATCGCGTTCGAGCGCGCCCACAAGACACTGGGCTACGCGGCCCTCGCTGCAGCGGCAGCGGCCATCGGCCTCGGCCTGTTCGTGAGCGACGCGCCGCGCTGGATGCCGGCAGTGCTGGGGGTGTTCTGGGCCGCACTGGCTGTCGCCGTCGTGCGCCTGCAACGCGAGGGCCGCTGCGTCGACACCTACCAGGCCATCTGGGGCCCCGACCCGCGCCTGCCCGGCAACGGCCGTGCGCCCATCGGCGTCGGCATTCGCAGGCCATTTCGATGAACCTGCACCGCTCGAAAGCTCTTCAATGACTACCGGCCTGCAACTGAAGAACACCGTCAAACGCTTCGGCGACACCACCGTCGTGCAACAGCTCGACCACGACGTGAACGAGGGCGAGTTCGTGGTGCTGCTCGGCGAGTCGGGCTGCGGCAAGTCGACCACTCTGCGCATGATCGCTGGGCTCGAAGACCCGACCGAAGGCAGCATCCACATCGCAGGGCGTGGCGTGACCGCACTCGCGCCGATGCAGCGCGACATCGCCATGGTGTTCCAGAACTATGCCCTCTACCCGCACCTCGACGTGGCTCAGAACATGTCGTTCGCACTGCGCCTGGCGAAGCGGCCGAAGGCCGAGATCGACCAGCGCGTGGCCGCTGCCGCAAAGATCCTGAACATCGAGCACCTGCTGGCGCGCAAGCCCAAGGAACTGTCGGACGGGCAGCGCCAGCGCGTGGCCATCGGCCGCTCGATCGTGCGCGAGCCGCAGGTGTTCTTGTTCGACGAGCCGCTTTCCAACCTCGACGCCAAGCTGCGCGGCCACATGCGCGCCGAGCTGGCGGTGCTGCACGAGCGGCTCGGCAAGACCACGGTGTACGTTACCCACGACCAGATCGAGGCGATGACGCTGGCCTCGCGCATCGTCATCTTCGACAAGGGCCGCATCCAGCAGGTGGGCACGCCGTCGGAGGTATTCAACCGCCCGGCGAACCTGTTCGTGGCCGGCTTCATCGGCACCCCGACGATGAACTTCCTCGACGCACAGGTCGGCGAGCGCAACGGCCAGCGCGTGCTGTGCGGCGCGGGCTTCGCCTTCCCGGTGCCGGCCTCGCTGGACGTGGGTGAGGTGTCTGCCGGGGGCTTGCGGGTGTCAGCGTCGGCGTGCGGCCGCAGGCCTGGCACCTGGCTGCAAGCGGCGCTGGTCACTTGCAGATGCAGGTCGTGGTGGCCGAGTACCTGGGCACCGAGAGCGTGCTCGTCGGTCACCTCGCGGGCCAGCCGGCGCAGCGCTTGACGGCCGTGGTGGCCGGCCAACGCCAAGACCTCGTCCACCAGACCGTGGCGCTCGAAGCCGACGTGTCGACGCTGCATCTCTTCCGCAAGACCGATGGCCGGCGGCTGGCCGCCTGACCCCATTCTCACTTTCAGCCCAACAACCAGGAGACATCGACCATGCAACGCAGAGACCTCATCAAGGCTGCCGGCCTCACCGTGTTCGGCGCCGGCTTGCCGGTGGCCGGCAGCATCGCGCAGGACCGCTACGCCAAGTACAAGGGCCAGACGGTGGTGATGAGCATCCCCTCGCACCCGCACTACGACGCGATGCTGAAGCTGCTGCCCGAGTTGACCAAAGAGACCGGCATCAAGGTCGAGACCGACCGCCTCGCCGTGCCGCGCATGAAAGACAAGCAGCTGCTCGAGATGGCCAAGCCCAAGGGCGACTACGACGTGGTCTGCTACGTGGTGATGTGGAAAGGCGAGTACGTCAAGAAGAACCTGATCCACGAGCTCGACCCGTTCTTCAAGAACGCTGCGCTCACCGATCCGGCCTATGACATCAAGGACATCGTCCCCGGCTACCTCGAGAACATGGGCCTGGTAGGCGGGCCGAAGGGCTACCTTGCCGGCCCGGGCGCCTAGCACTACGGCATGCCGTACGGCGCCGAGACCTCGATCCTGGCGTACCGGCGCGACATCTTCGCCAAGCACGACCTGCAGCCCCCCACCACCTACGACGAACTGCAGAAGCTGCTGCGCGTGCTGAAGGACAAAGAAGGCATCGGCGCGCTGAGCTCGCGCGGCCAGGCCGGCCACCAGTGCGTGCATGCGTGGCTGCTGCACCTGAACCCGATGGGCGGCAAGATCTTCGACGCGAACTGGAAGCCGCGCTTCAACGACGAGATCGGCGTGAAGGCGCTGAAGTACCTGAAGGAGATCTCCGACACCGGCCCGGTGGGCATCCCGAGTTACGGCCAGGGCGAGATGATGGCGGCCTTCCTACAAGGCCAGTCGGCCATGTACCTCGACGCCACGGTGATCTTCGGCCTGGTGAACGACCCCACGCGATCGAAGGTTGGCGGCAAGGTGAGCTATGCCATCCACCCCAAGGCGACGCGTTACTCGTCGCAATCGGGCGGCCTGGGCCTGGCGATTCCGAAGAACGCGAAGAACGCCGACGCCGGCTTCCTGCTGATGCAATGGCTCACCTCGAAGGCGTAGGACGTGGCCGTGTGCAAGCTCGGCGGCGGGCCGACACGCAACTCGACGCTGGGCAACGTGGACCTGATCCGCCAGTACCCGGAGTACATCACCCTGCGCGAACAGCTCAAGTACTCCGACCCCGATTGGCGCCCGATCATCGCCGAGTGGGACGAGATCAACGTGCAAGCGCTCGGCGTGGCCGTGTCCGAGGCATTGACCGGCAAGAAGACGGCGGAGGAAGCGCTGAACGGCATGGTGCCGAAGGTGACCGACATCATGAAGCGGGGTGGGTACTTGAAGACCTGAAGAGCGAATGCCTCTCTGACGGAAAGCCAACCCGATGCAAACCCCCCGCTGGGTCCCATTGCTCTACCTTGGCCCTGCTGTCGCGGTGATGGCGGTGGCCTGCTTGTACCCGGTGCTCAGCGCGCTGCAGCTCGGCTTCTACGACTGGAGCATGGGCACGCCGTGGAGTGACGCGAAGTGGCAAGGCCTCGATGCCTTCAGCCGCGCGTTGCAAGACCCGGCGGTGTGGCGGTCGCTGCGCACCACGCTGCTCTTCGCGTCGGTCAGCGTGGCGGCCGAGATGATGCTGGGAACGGCACTCGCGCTGGCGCTCGAGGGCAAGGTGCGCGGGATGGCGTTCTTCCGGACCCTGTTCATCCTGCCGATGATGATTGCGCCGATTGCCGTGGGCCTGACTTGGCGCTACCTGTTCGACGCGCAGTTCGGTCTGCTGAATGCCCTCATCGGCACGCTCGGCATCGAGCCACTCGGCTGGCTCGCGAACGAGAATCTCCCGTTCGTCGCCATCGTCATCGCCGACATCTGGCAGTGGACGCCGTTCGTCTTCATCATGATGATCGCCGCGCTCGCCAACGTGGACTCGGCGGTGATCGAGGCGGCGCGCGTTGACGGCGCGAACTGGTGGCAGTCGACCTTCCTCGTGAAGCTGCCGATGATCGCCAACGTGATCGCCATCGCCTTGCTGATGCGCACCATCGACGCCTTCCGCGTGCTCGAGGTGATCTACGTGCTCACCTTCGGCGGGCCGGGTGACTCGACCGAAATCCTCTCGCCGCACATCTACAAGACGGCGTTCGTGAGCCAGCGCTTGGGCTCGGCGGCCGCGATCTCGGTGCTGCTGCTGGTGGTGGTCGCGGTGCTGTCGTGGTTCGCGCTGAAGCTGTCGAACCCGTTGAAGAAAGAGAAGCGAACATGAGCACAGCCAACCAGCGGCCGCAGCTCGTGGTGGCACTGCACTACGGCACGCTCGTCTTCCTCGCGCTGTGCTGCATCGCACCCATCGTGGTGATGTTCGCGACCTCGCTGAAGCTGCAGACGCAGACCTTGAACACCGGCATCGAGTTCATCTTCACGCCCACGCTGCAGAACTACCGCGACGTGCTGAACGAGAGCGGCTTCGACCGCTACCTCACGAACAGCCTGACCGTCGGCGTGGTGTCGACCGCCATCACGCTGGTGCTCGGCTGCATGGCGGCCTATGGCCTGGCGCGCTTTCGTTTTGCCGGCCGCAAGACCATCGCCTACACCACGCTGCTGCTGCGCACCGTGCCGCTGGCGGTGCTGGCCGTGCCGGTGTTCATCTGGAACCAGGCCGGGCTCGTGAACTCGCTCGGCGGCCTGATCCTGCTGTACGTGGCGGTGAACCTGCCGTTCACGATCTGGCTGCTGTACGGCTTCATCCTGCAGGTGCCGATCGAGCTGGAAGAGGCGGCGGCCATCGACGGTTGCGGCCCGGTGCAGGTGTTCTGCAAGGTCGTGCTGCCGCTCATCAAGCCCGGCCTCGCAGCGGCATCGATCTTCACCTTCCGGATCGCGTGGAACGAGTTCATCCTGGCGCTCGTGCTCATCGACTGCGCCACGCGCACATTGCCCGTGGCGGCCTCGCTCTACATCACCGACATCGGCGTGGCCTGGGGCAAGATCATGGCGCTCGGCAGCCTCATCGCCATCCCGCCGCTGATCTTCACGTTCATCGCGGCGCGGCAGATCATCACGGGGCTCACCGCCGGGGCGGTGAAGGGGTAGCTGATATTGGCCAGGCGCTCACTCGTAGGGTGAGCCTGCGCCGCGCTCCGCGTCATGGATGCGGCGGTGCGCACGTCGCACCGCCAGCAACACGGCGACGGCGACCACCGGGATCGCGGCGCCGACGATGAGGTCCGGCTCGACCTTCACCCCGCCGGCCTTCAGCGCCTTGGCCAGGAAGCTCACGAGCCCGCCCACGTAGTACACGATCGCCGCGACGGACAGGCCTTCCACCGTCTGCTGCAGCCGCAGCTGCAGCTTCGCGCGCCGGTCCATCGACGCGAGCAGCGCGCCGTTCTGGCGTTCGCGCGCGATGTCCACGCGGGTCGACAGCAAGGCGCTGGCCTGCGCCACGCGCTCCGACAGATCGTGCAGTCTCTGCGACACCGTGGCGCAGGTCTGCACGGCCGGCGTGAAGCGGCGCGCCATGAACTCTTCGATGGTCTGGATGCCTGCGAGGCGTCGCTCGCGCAGCTCGCCGATGCGTGTGGTGACCAGCTCGAAGTAGGCGCGGCAGGCGCCGAAACGGAACTGGCTGCTCGCCAGGCCGCTCTCCACGTCGGCGGCGAGGCGTGTGAGCGCATGCAGCAGCACCTCGTCGTCGCCACCCTCGACAGCGATGTCTTTGGTCAGTGATGCAAGCGCGGCTTCGATGGTGGTCAGTGTCGGCCCCTGGCGGCGCGCGATCGGCAGCGCCAGCAAGGCCATCATCCGGTAGGCCTCGATCTCGAACAGCCGCTGCAGCATGCGGCCCGACTGGCGCGGCGTGAGGCTGCGGTTGACCAGCACGAAGCGGCTGAAGCCGTCGGCGTGGATGCGGAAGTCGGTGTAAGCGGTGCCGTCGCCGTCGCCTACTTCCGAGCCCACCACGATGTGGCCACCGAAGTGGCGCGCGCCGAAGTGCGGGTCGGCATCGGTGCCGTCGGCGTCGATGAGGTTTGCATGTGCAGCCACCAGCGTGCGGCCGGGCAGGGCGGCCAGCCAACCCGGCGGCAGGCGCAGGGCCGGTGGCTCGCTGAACGGCGCGGGGCTGTGGCCGGCCGTGAAGAAGGTGTAGCCCGAGAACTCGCCGTGCCGTTCCCACTTGAGCCGCAGTCGGCCGAGGTTGGCATTGAAGTGCGTCGCGCCGGTGGCCGGCGCGGTCACGCCGAAAAGCCCGCACAGCTCGGCGAGATGTGCGGCCTCCAGCGCGCGCTCCGCAGGGTCGATCAATACCGCCACGTAGGTCGCGCGCGACGGAGTTTCCAGAGGCTCCGGCGGCCGTGCGTGCACCTCGTGCGCGAGCGCGATGCGGTCGCTGTGGTCGGGGGGTAGGATGGCCATGAAGGGTATCTTTGCAGCCGGCCGCAAACTGCGGCGCGCGCAGTATGTCATTGCAGCGGCCGGTTGCCGGCGGCACGCGGTCGGCGGGTGCGGCGGGGCCGGCCGCACGCTGGCCCAACTGAAGCCGGCGACCCGACATCGCCCTAGGGTTTACGTTGTTTTGCTCTGCCGGAGAGGCATGACACGATCCGTTTTGCCGTATCTCCGGCAAGGCGGCCCATGCGTGAATCGGGCCACACCCAGGTCAGCTTGTGACAAGAGGGTTTGCCCAATGAACCGGTCCACGCACGAAGGCGCTGCCCACCACGGCGCATCACAAGACAGAGCCGAGCGGGGCCGCTGGGACGCACCCGACGATGTCGCTACTCTCGGGCCGGTGACCGACCTGGCGGGCACGGTTCCGCGCAGCGAAATGTCGCGCGGCCAGATGGGCTGGTTGCTCAGCACCATCGAGACCGAAATCATCCCGCGCCTTGTGAAGGCGCACCGCGCTCCGGGTGCCGCACCGGCGGTCGTGGCCGTGCGGCCGCGTGCCGGCGCGGTCGAAGACCTCGCCCAGATCATTCTCGACAACCGTGCCGGCATGGCCGCCGGCCACATCGATGCGCTACGTGCCGATGGCGTGTCGCTCGAGACGATCTACCTCGATGTGCTGACCCCCGCTGCGCGCCTCCTCGGTGAATGGTGGGACGCCGATCTGTGCGACTTCACCCAGGTCACCATCGGCCTGTGGCGGCTGCAGCAGCTGATGTACGAGCTCAGCCCCGCCTTCCAGGACGACGCGCAGCGTGGCGTGCAGATCCACCGCGCCATGCTGGTGCCGGTGCCCGGCTCGCAGCACACGCTCGGTTTGCTGATGGTGGCCGAGTTCTTCCGCCGCGCCGGTTGGGGTGTGTGGGGTGACCCGGCGGCAGCCGAGGCCGAACTCGTCGAGGCCGCTCAGACCAGTTGGTTCGACGTCGTGGGCTTCTCGGTCGGCGCGGTGTCGCAGCTCACGAACCTGAAGGCGGCGATCACGGCGATCCGCCGTGCCTCGTTGAACCCGAACATCGTGGTCATGGTGGGCGGCCCGGTCTTCATCGACACCCCGGCGCTCGTCGCCGAAGTCGGTGCCGACGGTACCGCCGCCGACGCGGCGCGCGCCGTCGAGGCCGCCATGGCGTTGGTCCCCCAGCGGCAACGCGTCAGCTGACCGACGCGGGCGGACCGGCGCCGGCGCACACGGTCCACCGCAGCCCGCCAGGGCGCTCGGTTAGAGTCGCTCCGATGGGGCCGCCACTGCGCATCATTTCGTCGATGGCCACGCGCCAGCTGCTGGCCGACCTGGTCGCGCAGTACCATGAGAATCACGCGCAGCCCATCGTCAGTGAATCGGTTGGCGGTGTCGATGCCGCCAAGCGCGTGCAGACCGGTGAAGCGTTCGATGTGGTGATGCTGGCTGCCCACGCCATCGAGCAGTTGCTTGCGGCGAACAAGCTGGTGGTCGGCAGCCGTGTGGACCTGGTTCGGTCGGGTGTGGCGGTGGCGGTCAGGGCCGGCGCGGTGCGGCCGGACATCGCCTCCGAAGAGGCCGTGAAGCAGGCCATCCTGGGCGCACGCAGCATCAGCTATTCGACCGGCCCGAGCGGTGTGCACCTGGCCCAGGTGTTCGAGCGCTGGGGCATTGCTGAGGCGATCAAGGCCCGCATCAAGCAAGCGCCGCCCGGCGTGCCAGTGGGCTCGCTGGTGGCCGCCGGCGAGGTCGAGCTGGGCTTCCAGCAGCTGAGCGAGTTGATGTGCCTGCCGGGCATCCAGGTTCTCGGCCCGCTGCCACCGGCGATCCAGATCATCACCGTGTTTTCGGCTGGCGTGTCGGTCACCTCGACCCAGCGCGATTCAGCGCGTGCGTTGCTCGCATTCATGGGCTCAACGGCAGCAGACGCCGCCAAGCGACGCAACGGCATGGAGCCGGCCTGACGCCGACGCGCGCGCAGCGCCCCGATCCGGCAGCCCCGGCCTAGAACTCCAGTGTCTCGCCGGGCTGGATCGCCATCACCTTGATACCGCTCGCGCCGAGCGCCTTGATGTACTCCGCCGGCGTGCCCGCCAGTGCCGGGTTGGTGCCGTAGTGCATCGGGATCGCGGCTTTCGGCTTGATCAACTCGCGCGTGGCGAAGGCGGCGTCGGTCGGGTTCATTCGTCCTTGCCGGTGGTGGGGTTCTTCCAGACCAGCTCGGAGCTGTGCTCGGCATGCGTCATCGTGATGCGCACGTCCGGGCCGAAGGGCGTGATGCTGCCACTCTTGTTCATGCGATGCGCCTGCGGCACCGGCAGGATGCCCAGCGTCTGCATCAACTGCGACAAGCCGGCCGGCGCCCACACCGGCGCGTCGTTCAGCTTGGCCAGCGCAGGCGCATCGGCCATGTGGTGGAAGTGGCCGTGCGTGACGAGGATCAGGTCGACCTTGCCGAGCGCTTCGAGCTTCTTGTAGGCCTCGGACGTCTTCGGGTTGGTGATGAGTTCGGCTACACCATCGTCAACGACGTGACGACGCGCGCCGTGCAGATGCGCCACGCGCAATGGGACCTGGGCAAGACCTTCGACACCTTCTGCCCGATGGGCTCGTGGATCGTCACCGCCGATGAACTGGACGGGCGCAACACCCGTGTGCGCTGCTGGGTCACGCCCGAAGGCGGCCATGCCGAGTTGCGCAAGGACGGGAGCACGACCGACCTGATCTTCGACATTCCGACCTTGATCGAGACCTGCTCGCGCGGCATCACGCTCTACCCCGGCGATGTGATCGCCACCGGCACGCCCGCCGGCGTGGGCATGGGCATGCAGCCGCCGCGCTGGCTGCAGCATGGCGACTTGGTGCGCATCGAGATCGATGGCATCGGCGTGCTCGAGAATCGCTTCGTTGCCGAAGAGCACGCCAAGGGGCGCGCATGAAGGGGGCGAGCACCATTCGCCCGCTATCGCCACGTTTTTCAACCACCCGCCGGAGGTTTTTCCATGCTTCGACTGACTGTTGCACTGTTGGCGCTGTCCCTTTCCGCCGCCACTTTCGCCGCCGAGTCCGCCGAGGCAGAGACCCTCGGCCAGAAGGCGTCCGGCATGGCCTCCAAGGCCGCCAAAGCCGTGAAGCGCGGGCTCGAGAAGGGCGAAGCGGCGGTCGAGAAGAGCGCGGAAAAAACGGCAGACGCCGTCAAGTCCGGTGCCGAGAAAACCGGCGCAGCCGTGAAGAAGGGCGCCGACAAGACCGGCGCCTTCGTCAAGAAGATCGCCAAGAAGGCAAAGGCGGCCGTCACGCGGGGGTCTGGCGCGAAGTAGGCTGCCTCAACGACAACCCGCGCGACGGCCACGGCGAGGCCGTGGCTGACGGCGCTACACCGCCACCGGCGCCTTGATGGCCGCGTGGTGCTCGTAGCCGTGAACCTCGAAGTCGTCGTATTCGTACTCGAAGATCGAAGGCGGCCGGCGCTTGATCACGAGCGTCGGGTAGGGTCGCGGTGCACGCGATAGCTGCAGCGTCACTTGCTCGGTGTGATTGCTGTAGATGTGGCAATCGCCACCGGTCCAGATGAAGTCGCCGACGTCCAGGTCGCATTGCTGCGCCAGCATGTGCGTCAGCAGCGCGTAGCTCGCGATGTTGAATGGCACGCCGAGAAAGATGTCGGCACTGCGCTGGTAGAGCTGGCAGCTCAGGCGGCCCCGGGCCGAAGTCGACTCAGGCGGCGCCACATAGAACTGGAAGAACGCATGGCACGGCATCAGCGCCATCGCGGGCAGCGCGGCCACGTTCCATGCGCTCACGATGATGCGGCGTGAATCGGGGTTGCTCTTGAGCTGCTTCACCACCTCGGCGATCTGGTCGATGTGGCCTCCATCGGGCGTCGGCCATGAGCGCCATTGCACACCGTACACGGGGCCGAGGTCACCGTCGGGCTTCGCCCATTCGTCCCAGATCGTCACGCCGCGTTCCTGCAGCCAGCGGGCGTTGCCGTCGCCGCGCAGGAACCACAGCAGTTCCAGGATGATGGACTTGAGGTGCACCTTCTTCGTCGTGACGAGCGGGAAGCCCTCGCGCAGATCGAAGCGCATCTGGTGCCCGAAGACGCTGGTCGTGCCGGTGCCGGTGCGGTCTGCCTTGAACACGCCGTGCGTGCTCACGTGGCGCATGAAGTCTTCGAACTGTGAGCGAACGGGGCGGGCGATAGGTTCGGTCATGGGGCGCAAATCGGATTTCGATTCGCGCCGATTATCCATGCGGCCCTTGCTGCCGCGCCGCCGCTGCGGGGCCCCGCAACCGGTCAGCTCGGTGCCGGCTCGCTGAGCAGGATCTCGACGCGCCGGTTTTTCGCCCGGCCGCTTTCGCTGGCGTTGCTGGCAATCGGCTCACGCTCACCACGCCCAGCCGTGTCGACCCGCGAAGAGGTCACGCCGCGCGTCACGATGTAGTCGCGAACCGAATGCGCGCGCTCCAGCGACAGCGGGTTGTTGACGGCGTCGGAGCCGGTGTTGTCGGTGTGGCCGATGATGACCACGCGCGCGCTCGGGTCGCCCCGCAGGCTCGACGCGAACGGGTCGAGCACGGCGCGCAGTTCGGGCTTTATGCTGGCACTGCCGGTGGCGAACGAGATGTCGTTCGGGATGTTCAGCTTGAGCTGGTTGTCTGCCGTGCGGGTGACTTCGACATTGGTGCCGCGCGTGGCTTGCTCCATGGCCGTGCGCCGGTCTTCCATGCGCTTGGACCACAGGTTGCCGCCGACCGCACCCAGCACGCCGCCAATCGCCGCGCCGGTGCCGGCGTTGCCGCCCGTCACCGAGCTGATCACCGCGCCGGCCACGGCGCCGATCCCTGCGCCTTGCGCCGTGCCTTTCTGGCGCTCGCTCATGTCGGCGCAGCCGGTGAGAACGGCAACGGACGCGGCCAGCGCGAGTGCGGTGGTTCGAAGCGGGGTGGTGTGGATCATGGTGAATCTCCTGTCGGGTCAAGGCGGCACGATGCCGATTCGATGCAATACGATTCTTGCCCCGCAACATGACGTTGCGGTGTAAGAACTCAAACCAAAGGTGTGTCGGACGACGCCGCGCTCCGTGCCTCGGGCTGCACATCGAACTGCAACGCCGCGAGCCGCGCATACAGCCCGCCGGCTGCGGCCAGCTGCGCATGCGTGCCGGTCTCGACGATCTCGCCCGCCTCCATCACGATGATCCGGTCGGCGCGCTGCACCGTGGCCAGCCGGTGCGCAATGACGAGCGTGGTGCGGTCCTTCATCGCCGACTCCAGCGCCGCCTGCACCATGCGCTCGCTCTCGGCGTCGAGCGCGCTGGTGGCTTCGTCGAGCAGCAGCAGCGGCGGGTTCTTCAGCATCGCGCGGGCAATGCTGATGCGCTGGCGCTGCCCGCCCGACAGGCGCACGCCACGCTCGCCCAGGAAGGTCTTGTAGCCTTCCGGCAAGGCGGTGATGAAGTCGTGCGCGAACGCGGCTCGGGCCGCTGCCATCACCTCGGCGTCGCTCGCCTGCGGGCGGCCGTAGCGGATGTTCTCCATGGCGTCGGCCGAGAAGATCACGCTGTCTTGCGGGACGATGCCGATGCGCTCGCGCAGGTCGTGCAAGGCCACGTTGCGCGCGTCCACGCCGTCGACCAGCACGCGCCCCGCGCTCACGTCGTAGAAGCGCAACAGCAACTGGAACACCGTGCTCTTGCCGGCACCGCTGGGCCCGACCAGCGCCACTGTCTCGCCTGCGGCCACGCTCAGGTTGAAGTGCGCGAGCGTGGCGTGCTGCGGCCGCGACGGGTAGCGGAAGGTCACGTCCTGCAGCCCGACCGACATGCCGACCGCTGCGCCGACCTGCGCCGAGGGCAGCGCCACCGGCCGCAGGGGTGATGCGATGGGCGAGCGCAGGTGCAGCAACTCCATCAGGCGCTCGGTTGCGCCGGCTGCGCGCAGCAGGTCACCGTACACCTCCGACAGGACCGCGATGCTGCTGACGAGGATGATCACGTAGACCACGGTCTGCCCCAGGTGGCCGGCGCTGATGTCCCCGCGCGCTACGGCCTGCGTGCCCTGGTACAGGCCCCACAGGAGCGCCCCGAAGGTGGCGGTGATGATGAACGCGACGAGCGCCGCGCGCATCCGCGTGCGTTTCACGGCGGTGCCGAACGCAGCCTCGGTGGCGGCATCGAAGCGCTTCGCCTCGCGCGCTTCCTGCGTGTAGCTTTGCACCACGGGAATCGCGTTCAACACCTCGGCCGCGATGGCGCTCGTGTCGGCGATGCGGTCTTGGCTGGCGCGTGAGAGGCGCCGCACGCGGCGGCCGAAGTAGAGGCTCGGGAGCACGACGATCACGAGGATGCCGAGTACCTGGGTCATCACGACCGGGTTGGTGACGATCAGCATCGTCATCGCGCCGGTGCCGAGCACCATGTTGCGCAGACCCATCGACAGGCTGGAGCCGACGACCGTCTGCACGAGCGTGGTGTCGGTCGTCAGCCGCGACAGCACCTCGCCGGTCTGCGTGGTCTCGAAGAACTCGGGACTTTGCGTCACCACGTGCGCATAGACGGCGTTGCGCAGGTCGGCCGTCACGCGCTCGCCGAGCCACGTGACCATGTAGAAGCGCAGGGCCGAGAACAGCCCGAGCGACGCACCGGCGGCGAACAGCAGGAAGAAGTGCTCGCGCAAGGCCATCACCCGCGCGCCGGGGTCGGCGGCTATCAGCCCCTGGTCGATCAGCGACTTGAGCGCCACGGGCAGCACCAGCGTGCTTACCGCCGACAGCACCAGGAACACGCCGGCCCACGCGATGCGCCCGCTGTAGGGCCGCAGGAACGGCGTCAGTCCGCGCAGCGAACCGACGGTCCGCGCTGGCGCTGCGGGCGAAGGCGCGGCGGCCGGTGCGGCGGGTGGCGAGGGCATGGAAGCGGCGTTGGAGGACATGATGCGAGTGTAGGCGAGCCCCTTGGCGTGGCGCCCTGGCCGGGCCGCGTGGGTCACCCGCCTTGACAATATTTGCATAGGCAAGTATATTGGCGACATGAGCCATCCTGTGATCGCGTCTACCGCCGCGCCCCCGCGAACCGCCGCATCCGCCGAGTTGTACCGCGCGGGCGACTACTGCGCCGAAGAGAGCGTGGGCTACTTGATGAAACGCATCGTGGTGTCCATCGTCCACCAAGCCGACAAGAAGCTCGAGGTGCATGGCTTGACGAACGCGCAGTGGGGGCCGTTGCTGAAGATGCGCAACAGCGGGCCGGCCACCGTGGTCGAGTTGGCGCGCTGGTGCGTGGTCGACGCCGGTGCGATGACACGGTTGCTCGACCGGCTGGAGAAAAAGGGCTTGTGCAAGCGGGTTCGCTCGACCACCGACCGACGCGTCGTGCAAGTCGAGCTCACACCCGAAGGCGAGGCTGCCATCGCCGAGGTGCCTGCGGTGTTGGCTGACGTGTTGAACGCCCACCTGGCCGGGTTCTCGAAGAGCGAGTGGCTCGCATTGAAGAGTTACCTGCGGCGAATGGCGGCCGCGGGCGAGGCGATGCGCGATGCGGCTTGATGTGCGGGTAAATACCCCTTCGCCGGCGCTCCCATCATTTTTCCAGAATACTTGCCTAAGCAAATGAAGCCCTATCAACTACCAATCCAGGCGGCCGCAGCTGCAGACCCCCACGGCGGCTCATGCCCTGGCGTTCGCGCCGCCGTACCCACGCTCACGGCCGTGGCCATTGCGCTCGCCTCAAGCGTGGTGCTTGCGCTCGCCGGGTGTGCCAGCAGCGCGGGCATCGAACCGACAGCGCGACTTCAATCCCCGGCCGGGTTGGGCGCGGCTGTGGCAGCCGGTGCCGGCATCACCCCGGCGCTGGCCGTCGACTGGTGGCGCGCGTTCGGTGACGCTGCGTTGAACGACCTGATCGAGCGCAGCCTGGCCGACAACCCCGGCTTGAAAGTGGCGCAGGCGCGGCTCGCCCGCGCCGAAGCCGCCGCCGGCGGCGCCAGGGCGAACGCCGGTCCGCAACTGAACGGTTCGTTCGATGTGTCACGCCAGCGCTTCAGCGGCAACAGCATCTACCCGCCGCCGCTCGGCGGCTCGATTCGCACGCTCGGTACGGCGCAAATCAGTGGCTCGTGGGAAATCGACTTCTTCGGTCGCAACCGCGCTGCCATCGAAGCCGCGCTCGGCGCGCAGCGCGCCGCCCGCGCCGATGCCGCTGCGGCCCGCGTGCTGCTAGCCAGCAACGTGGCGCGCAGCTACGTGCAGCTGGCGCGGCTGGTCGAACAGCGTGGCGTGGCGGTACGTTCGCTGAAGCAGCGCGACGATGTGCTTGCGCTCATCAAGCAGCGCGTGCTGGGCGGGCTCGACACCACCGTGGAGCAGCGCCAGGGCGAAGGCGCGCTGCCCGAATCGCGCCAGCAGATCGAAGCGCTCGACGAGCAGATCACGCTGACCCGCTATGCGCTGGCTGCGCTCACTGCGCAGGCGCCGGATGCCCTGGACGGCCTCGCGCCGCACCTGGCCAGCGTGCAGGGCGTGCCCCTGCCGGCGGCGGTGCCGGCCGACCTGCTGGGCCGCCGCGCCGACGTTGCGGCGGCGCGCTGGCGCGTCGAAGCGGCGGGTAGCGACGCGCAATCGGCGCGCGCGCAGTTCTATCCGAACATCAACCTGACCGCGTTCATCGGCCTGGCCAGCATTGGCCTGGACCAACTCGTCAAGTCGGGCAGCGAACAGTACGGCGCCGGCCCGGCGCTGCGCCTGCCGATCTTCGATGCGGGCCGGCTGCGTGCCAACCTGCGCGGCAAGACCGCCGACGTCGATGCTGCCATCGAGAGCTACAACGGCACGGTGATCGATGCAGTTCACGACGTGGCCGATCAGATCGCGTCGCTGCGTTCGGTCGAGCGCCAGCAGGCCGAGCAGGTGCGCGCGCAGGCCGCAGCCGAGTCGGCGTACGACCTGTCCGCGCAGCGCTACAAGGCCGGCCTGGGCAACTACCTCACGGTGCTCAATGCCGAGGGTGCGGTGCTGAGCCAGCGCCGCCTCGCGGTCGACTTGCGGGCGCGTTGGCTCGACAGCCAGATCGCATTGGCGCGCGCGCTCGGCGGCGGCTATTCGGCGGCCGCCGACACCGTTGCCACTGCCGAACCCCAGATTCGCCTGGCCCGCGCCGCGCAGTGACGCGGTGCCGGCCCCCCTACCGAATTCCCGGAGCCATTCAATGACCACCCCCACCCCCGACGCCGCGCCCGCCGGCAACCCGGCACGCAAGAAAGCACTCGCCGTCGTGGCCGCTGCGGTGGCGGTCGCAGGCATCGCCTACGGTGCCTATTGGGCTCTGGTGCTGAACCACTTCGAGACCACCGACAACGCCTATGTGCAAGGCAACGTGGTGCAGCTGACGCCGCAGGTGAGCGGCACAGTGGTGGCCATCGGCGCCGACGACACCGACCACGTGAAGGCGGGGCAGTCGCTCGTGAAGCTCGACCCGGCCGATGCCCAGGTGGCCCTCGACCAGGCCGAAGCGCAGCTCGCACAGGCGGTGCGCGAGGTGCGCACCCTGTTCGCGAACAACAGCACCCTGAAAGCGCAGATTGCCGCTCGCGAAGCCGATCTGGCGCGCACCCAGAGCGACGTGGCCCGCGCGCAGGACGACGTGGCACGCCGCACCCCGCTGCTGGCCACTGGCGCGGTCGGCAAGGAAGAGTTCAATCACGTCACCGCGCAATTGGCGGTTGCCAGGAGCAGCAGCGCTGCGGCGCAGTCGGCCGTGCAGGCCGCGCGCGAGCAACTGGCGTCGAACCAGACGCTGACCGACGGCGTGGCCGTGGACCAGCACCCGAACGTGCTGCGCGCGGCGTCCAAAGTGCGCGAGGCGCACCTGGCTTTGCAACGTGTCGACCTGCTGGCGCCGGTCGATGGGTACGTGGCCAAGCGCAGCGTGCAGCTCGGCCAGCGCGTGCAGGCGGGGGCACCGCTGATGTCGGTGATCGCGCTGAACCGCGTCTGGGTCGAGGCCAACTTCAAGGAGAGCCAGTTGCAGAGCCTGCGCATCGGCCAGCCGGTGACGCTGCAGGCTGACGTGTACGGCAAGAAGGTCGAGTACCGAGGCAGCATCGAAGGTCTGGGCGCAGGCACCGGCTCGGCCTTTGCCTTGCTGCCGGCGCAGAACGCCACCGGCAACTGGATCAAGGTGGTGCAGCGTGTGCCGGTGCGCATCTCGCTCGATGCGAACGAACTGGCCGCGCACCCGCTTCGCGTGGGCCTGTCGATGGACGCGAAGGTCGACGTGAGCAACACCAGCGGCGCCATGCTGGCCGATGCCTCGCGCGCCCCCGGCGCAAGCGAGACGCGCGTGTTCGAGCCCGCCAATGGCGCCGCCGACGCGGATGTGCGCCGCATCATCGTGGCCAATGGCGGCACCGTGGGAAAGGCGGGTGCCGTGGCCGCGCTGCGGAGCAGGCCAGACGCGCGCGTGCAGGCTGTGGCTCCGGCCGACGCAGCGGCTGTCGCGCGCGTGGCGGCGAGTTCCACGGCGGTGGTTTCCGACACCCGCTTGAAGTGACCCGCGAAAGCTGAAGCGCCATGTCGTCGCCTTCGATCACAGCGTCCGGCGCGGCGCTGCCTCCGCCGGCATCCGCCCAGGCGCCGCAACCGCAGAGCGCCGCACCCAAGCCCGGTTTCGCGCCGTTGACCGGCAGCCAACTCGTGCTCGGCACGGTGGCGTTGTCGCTGGCCACCTTCATGAACGTGCTCGACACGTCCATCGCCAACGTGTCGATCCCCGCGATCAGCGGCGACATGGGCGTGAGCCCCTCGCAAGGCACCTGGGTCATCACCTCGTTTGCCGTTGCCAACGCGATCTCGGTGCCGCTTACCGGCTGGCTCACGCAGCGCTTCGGCCAGGTGCGCCTGTTCACGGCGAGCGTGCTGCTGTTCGTGATCGCGTCGTGGCTGTGCGGCCTGGCGCCGAACATGCCGATGTTGATCTTCTTCCGCGTGCTGCAAGGGCTGGTCGCCGGGCCGATGATCCCGCTGTCGCAAACGCTGCTGCTCGCCAGCTACCCGGCCGCGAAGGCCGGTACCGCGATGGCGATGTGGGCCATGACCGTGCTGGTCGCCCCCGTGGCCGGGCCGCTGCTCGGCGGCTGGATCACCGACAACATCTCCTGGCCGTGGATCTTCTACATCAACGTGCCGGTGGGGCTGATTGCGGCTGGCCTGACATGGTCGATCTACCGCACCCGCGACCCGGGGCCGAAGCGCGTGCCGCTCGACCGGGTCGGCCTGGTGCTGCTGGTGCTGTTCGTCGGCGCCATGCAGATCATGATCGACAAGGGCAAGGAACTCGACTGGTTCAACTCGGGGCAGATCGTCGCACTCACGGTGGTGGCGGTCGTGAGCTTCCTGTTCTTCCTGGCGTGGGAGCTCACCGACAAGCAGCCCATCGTCGACCTGCGGCTGTTCGCACGGCGCAACTTCGTGCTCGGCACCTTGTCGTTGTCGGTGGCCTATGGCCTGTTCTTCGGCAACGTGGTGCTGCTGCCGCTGTGGCTGCAGCAGTACATGGGCTACACCGCCACGTGGGCCGGGTTGGCGACGGCGCCGGTCGGGATACTGGCGATCGCGCTGTCGCCGTGGGTCGGCAAGAACGTGGGCAAGATCGACCCGCGCAAGCTGGCCACGGTGGCCTTCGTCGGCTTCGGCATCGTGCTGTGGATGCGTTCGCACTTCAACACCCAGGCCGACTTCATGACCATCCTGATCCCCACCGTGTTGCAGGGTGCGGCGATGGCGTTCTTCTTCATTCCGTTGCAGGCCATCGTGTTCTCGGGGCTCACGCCCGACCGCATGCCGGCGGCGTCGGGCTTGAGCAACTTCGTTCGCATCACTGCCGGCGCAGTCGGCACGTCGCTCTTCACCACGCTGTGGGAGAGCCGTGCCGCGCTGCACCACGCGCAGTTGTCGGAGAGCGTGAATCGCGGCAACGCCACGGCGGTGCAAACGCTGAACCAGCTGGCCGCCAGCGGCTACACGCCGGAGCAGGCGCTGGCGACCGTGAACCGCATGCTCGACCAGCAGGCCTACACGCTCGCCGTGACCGACGTGTTCTACCTGTCGTCGGTGCTGTTCTTCGCGCTGCTGGTGCTGCTCTGGGCCGCAAAGCCCAGGCCCGGCGCGGCGGCGGGTGGGGGCGGGGCACACTGAAGAAATGCTTCACCGCAGGTGAATGAATTGCTCTCCACTACATCCGAAGCGCCCCCGCATAGCCCGTGAGTTCGAGGTAGCCCAGACCGATGCGCGCGCCTGAGTCATCGAGCAGTTCACTCAAGCCTTCCCAGTAGATCGCACCGGTGCTGGTGCGGCTGTCGAGTTCCTGGTTGTCGAGCAGTGCACGCACCTTGAAGCGGCCGTCGGGCGTGGTCACGCGCCATTCGACCGGGTACTGCGCGCGCGATGCCGGGCTCACCCACATGCGACCGGGGGTGAACTGAACTTCGGCAGGCGCATAACTTCGCGCCAAACCGCCGGCACGCCGGAAGCCGCCGCCTGCGTACAGCGTGCTGCCGTCGGCGCGGCGCATGCGGAAGGCCATCAGCGCGCTACCGTCGAGCAGGTTCATGCCGATCCAGTCCCAGCCGACGGCCTGCGGGTCCATGTAGGCATCGCTCCACTCGTGGTCGAGCCAGGCACTGCCTTGCACGTCGACGGGCTTGCCATCGAGCGTCAGCGTGGCCCGCACCGCAAGCTGCGGCTCGCTGTAGTAGCGGCTCGTCTGTGGCGCCAGCGGCCCCTTGCGCGACAGGCCGGCGTCGCCTTGCAGCATCACCGGCTGGGTGGGTGTGAAGCGCGCGTCGAGCGCGAACCCGGCACCGTCGCTCGCCACCACGGCGTGGTAGCTGGCGCCCGGCACGGCGGCACTGCGCTTGAGGCGCCAGTCGCGCAGCACCACGTCGGTGTCGCTCTGGCTGGCCTCTGCAATACCGAAGCCGCTGCGGGCGATGCGCTGGTCGTGGCGCAGGCGCTGGCCGGCAAGGTCGGTGACGGCCGCGTGCGCGAACAGCAGCTCGGTGGCGGTGAAGCGGCTCGCGACCGCCGTGCCCGCGCTGGCCGCATTCAGCACGGCCGGGGCGCCGTTCAGGCCCGTGCCCGAGCGGAAGAACGTGACCTGGAAGCCCCAAATGCGCGCGCCTGCGGCCAGGTGGCCGGTCACGTACCACCACTCTGTGCGGCTGGCGGTGTGGGCGCCGAAGTCGGCCGGGAACTGCATGGCGTCTGGCGTGGCGCCATCGGCCCGACCGGGCACTGCGGCGCCAGCGGGGCCGCGCAGGGCGGCGCCTGTGGCCATCGAAAGAAGAAGTGCGCGTCGGTCCATCGGCATCAAGCATCGCACAGCGCTGGCAGACAATCGCTCGCATGGCCAAACCTGCCCCCCGCCTGAGCCCGGATCAGATCCAGGCCGTGATCGCCACCGCGTGGGACGACCACCCGCCCTTCAACGCGGTGCTGCTCCAGCACGGGCTGAACGAAGGGCAGGTCGTCTCGCTGCTCAAGCGCGAACTCACGCCGAATGCCTACAAGGTGTGGGTTCAGCGCGCCGGCACGCAGCGCGGCGCGCCGAGCCGCGCCCGCAGGCGCTGACCCGCGTCATCAGGGCGAGGCGCGGCCGGCGTTTGTGCGAGTCATTTCGAACCCTTGGCGAATACCCTGCGACCGCTTTTCTTCACGCTCTGACTCCGGCTTTGCCCTATGGTCACGCGCCCGGGCTTGGGCCCAGACTGCTCGCGCAGACCGCGCCCTCACACTTCAGGAGAAACAAGATGCGTCGTTCCTTCATCTGGTCCGCAGCCACGGTGGCTGTCGTGACGCTCGCTGCCTGCGGCAGCATGGCCACGCGCAACCCGATGACGTTCTTCGTCACCAGCGTCGGCGCCGGCAAGGGCGCTGACCTCGGCGGCCTCGCAGGGGCCGATGCCCATTGCCAGACGCTGGCCAAGGCCGTCGGTGCAGGCGGGCGCGACTGGCGCGCCTACCTGAGCCAGCAAGAGACCACCACCGTGCGGGCCATCAATGCCCGCGACCGCATCGGGCGTGGCCCGTGGCAGAACGCCCAGGGCGCGGTCGTGGCGACCGACGTGGCACAACTCCACGGCAGCAACAACCTGACCAAGGCCACGGCGCTGAACGAACGTGGCGAAGTCATCAACGGCCGGGGCGACACGCCCAACACGCACGACGTGCTGACCGGCACGCAGCCCGACGGCACGGTGATCGCCGGCGACGTGAACAGCACCTGCGCCAACTGGACGCAAAGCGGCGAGGGCTCGGCGATGCTCGGCCACCACGACCGCCAGGGCCTGAAGGACGACGTGCCCGCGAAGTCGTGGAACTCGTCGCACCTGTCGCGCGGCTGCAGCCAGGAGGCGCTCAAGTCAACCGGCGGCGCGGGCCTGTTCTACTGCTTCGCGGCGAACTGAGCTGCCTGCGGCGCAAACTTTTTTGCGCCGCATGTCGAAATGGCTTCGGGTCGGACGACATTGTCATGGTGGCGCATGTTGCCCACCGCAACCTCGAAGGGGAACGACGATGAAGTACCTGTTGCTGATCGCGAACGAAGAAGCGGCCATGAAGGCCATGACTCCCGCCGACATGAGCCCGATGATCGCCGCGTACACGGCCTTCAGTGAAGCCATGGTCAAGGCCGGCGTGATGGGTGGCGGCGAACGCCTGCAGCCCACCGCCACCGCCACCACCGTGCGCGTGCGCGGCGGCAAGACCGAGGTGCTCGACGGCCCCTATGCCGACACGAAAGAGCAACTCGGCGGCTACTACGTGATCGACGTGCCCGACCTCGACGCCGCGCTGTCCTGGGCGGCGCGTTGCCCGGGTGCCAGCCACGGCGCGGTCGAAGTGCGGCCGATCCAGGCGATGTGAGCCGCGCGCCCTACCTCGTTTCGTCGGCCGGGGCGCTCGACGAGTCGAGCCGCGCCGCCGCCGAGGGCGCGGCGCGCAGCAGCTACGGCCGGCTCGTCGCCTTCCTGTCCGCCCGTACGCGCGACGTGGCGGGTGCCGAAGACGCGCTGGCCGATGCCTTCGAGGCGGCCCTGCGCGAGTGGCCGATCACGGGCGTACCGCAGTCACCGCAGGCCTGGTTGCTGACCGTTGCGCGGCGCAAGCTGGTCGATGCAGCGCGCCGCCGGCGCAGCGGCGAGGCGGTGGCCGACACATTGCAGGTGATCGACGGCATCGTCAGCGAACCGGCCGTGGACGACAGCCTGCCCGACGACCGACTGGCGCTGATGTTCGCGTGCACGCACCCGGCCATCGAGGCCTCGGCGCGCGCCCCGCTGATGCTGCAAACACTGCTCGGGTTCGACGCCGCGACCATCGCGTCGGCATTCCTCGTGTCGCCGGCCACGATGGGGCAGCGGCTGGTGCGCGCGAAGGCCAAGATCCGGCAGGCGGGCATCCCGCTGACGGTGCCCGAGCGCGGCGAACTGCCCGACAGGCTGGCCGCGGTGCTGGCCGCCACGTACGCTGCCTTCACCGAAGGCTGGGCCGATGCGGCCGGCGCCTCGGTGCGGCGCCGCAACCTCGTCGATGAAGGCCTGTGGCTCGCGCGGCTGCTGGCCTCGCTGCTGCCCACCGAGCCCGAGGCGCTGGGCCTGCTCGCGCTGATGCTCTACGCGCAGGCGCGCCGCCCGGCACGGCGTGATGCGGCGGGTGACTATGTGCCCCTGGCCTTGCAGGATTCGCGCTTGTGGGACAGGGCCTTGCTCGATGAAGCCGAGGCCTTGCTGCACCTTGCCAGCACGCTGGCTCGGCCCGGCCGCTACCAGCTTGAAGCGGCGGTGCAGTCGGCCCATGTGGCACGCCGTATCAGCCACCGCACTGACTGGCCGGCGATCGTGGGCCTGTACGACGCGCTGTGGCACATCACCGCCTCGCCGGTCGTGGCAATCAACCGCGCGGTGGCACTGGCCGAGGCCGGTGATGCCGCCGCCGGCCTGGCCGCTCTGGACGCGTTGACGGCAGAGCCGCGCCTGCGCGACTACCAACCGTACTGGGCCGCGCGTGCCAGCCTGCTTTCACGCACCGGCCGTCTTGATGAAGCGCGCGAGGCGTATCGGCTGGCCATCGGCCTGGCGACCGATGAGGCCGTGCGCAAGTACCTGCAGGGCTGCTTGCTCAAGCTCTGAACGCCCGTCGCTGGCTTGCCTCACGGCCCCGAGCGCAAGTCGCCCAGCAACTTGGTCTTCAGACCACGCCGCAATGCCTTGCCGCTGGCACTCAACGCATAGCGCTCGTCGAGGGCCTTCAGCAAGGCCGGGTCGAGCCCGGCCTCGCCACCGTGACGCAGGCCGACGAAGTACAGGTCGTAGCTCACGTAGTTGACCCAGCAGTGCCAATCGGCCAGCCAGCCGGCGAGGTTCACGCCGGCCTCGAGCTTGCTCGCCGACAGGTTCTGGTAGTAGTCCCAGCGCTCCTGTACCGTGAACGGCGAGGCGTCGGGGTTGGTGCGCGTGGTGCCGTGTTCCTTGCGGCCGGTGGTGGCGCAGCTGATGGTCACCAGCCCGCCCGGGCGCAGCATGCGCAGCATGTTCGCCAACGTCTCGCGCCAGAACGGGTTGTGCTCGAAGCACTCGGCCGAGATCACGGTGTCGAAGCTGGCGGTCGGCAAGGCCAGCAAGTGGCCGGGGCACGCCAGGTCCACGCCGGGGCCGGGTTGCAGGTCGACGCCGGTGTAGTCGCAGGCCTCGAACTGCTCGCGCACCGAACCGTTGATGTCGAGCGAGCCGACTTCGAGCACGCGGGCACCTTTGAAGTGGCCGCCGTAATGGACGCGTAGCGTCGAGAAGAACTCGGCTTGTTGCGGGTGGGCCATGGCGGGGCTCGGGGCGTGGGAAGGTGGCCGAGATGGTACGCGCTCAGCCGTGCGCCGTTGAGCGTCGTCGTGAGCCCGTGTAGCCCATGATTTTGCGGTTGTGGCAAGCTACTCGCTTGGCATCCCAAGGTGCCCTGGAGAAGGAAATGTCCACGTCGCTCGAAGCTATCCAGGCGGAGGTGATGCGCCTATCGCCTTCTGATCGATCGCGTCTACTTGAGCGGTTGATCGTCAGCCTGGACGCTGACGCTGAAGTCGAGGCCGAATGGGACGTCGTCGCCGATGCAAGGGAAGCCGACGTCACTTCGGGGTTGATGACCGCAGTTCCGTTTGAAGAGGCTATCGCCAGGCTCGAAGCTCGTTTCAAGGGATGAAGGTCTCTTTGCACCCGGCGGCCGAGAATGACATTGCAGAAGCCGCCGAGTTCTATGAGCGAACGGGTTCTCCGGCGCTCGCCGCCAAGTTCATCGCCGAACCTAAGCGCGTGTCGAAGTTGCCTCTCGAGTTTCCTGGCATAGGCTCGCCCCGCTCGCGCGGCCGGCAGGGCTTCTCGATGAGCATGTTTCCCTACACGGTGGTCTACCGCTCAAGCGTCGAGGGCGTTTTTGTCTTGGTTGTCAAGCACCACTCACGCCGGCCCAGCCATGGAGGCTCACGGAAGTAGTAGCAGAGATGGTTCGCGCTCAGCCGTGCGCCGGCCGAGTCGCGATGAAGGTGACGACGGCCGGGTTGGTCGCGTGCTTGACGAGCGTCAGCTCGAAGCCGGCGGCGGTGCAGCGGTCGGCGAAGTCGGCACCGAACTCGTAATACACAAGGAAGTCGGTCTGCCCGCTCCCCGGCGGGCCGTGGTGGCTGGGTGCCAGCAGGTGCGTGAGCACGCCGCCGTGCAAGGTGGCGCGCTGGCGCGTTGCGCGGCTCCAGACCACCGGGGTCGAGAACACATGCGCACCGCCGGGCTTGAGCACGCGCCAGACTTCGCGCAGCGCGGTGTCGATGTCGGGCACGTGCTCGAGCGTGTCGGACGTGATGGCGATGTCGAAGCTGGCATCGGCATACGACAGCTGCATCAGGTCTTCGTGCGGCACGCCGACCTGCTGGCTGCCGAACTCGGAGTAGCGCAGCCCCGGGCAGCGCCGCAGATAGCGGTGCAGGTTGCCGGCAGAGTTGATCTCGGCGATCTGCAAGCCGCGTGCACGCGCATCGCGGAACAGCGCACTCAGGCTGGTGGCGCTGCTGCCCGCACGGCCGTTCACCGCGGCCACGATGGCGCCGGCCAGCTGCCCGCTGCGCAAGCTCGAGCCGCACCAGGCGCAGCGGCTGCCTTCGCGCTCGTCCATCCAGCGCGCCCAGTCGGGCGGCAGTTCCCACGCCGTCACCAGTTCGGGCCACAGCACGTTGCGGTGCAGCGGCCGGCCGGTGAAGCCGCATGTGCCGCAAGGCGTGCCGCCCTGCAGCCGTGCGCTGCCGATCTCGCGTGCGCGCCGGCCGGTGCGCCACAACTTGTTCAGGAACTTCATGGGGGCCCGCGCCTTTGCGCCAGCAGGCGCTTGAGAAAGAAGAAGGGCGCGTAGGCAGCCGGCCAGAGCGCGTAGAGGCCCAAGCGAAGCCGCGTGCTCACGGCGACTTCGGGCGCCGCCGCGATGGCACGCAGCCGGGCGGCGGCGGTGGGCGCGTCGAACACGGCCGCGATGAAGCGCTCGCGCGCGAGCCGCTGTTGCAACGCGGCCTCGACGGCGGGCAGCTGCCCCATCGTGCGTGCATCGGCCAGTAGCTGCGCCAGCTCGACGAGGGCGGCGCGGTTGCTCTTGCGCAGCCGCGCCACCACGTCGGCCGCGCTCAGGTTGCGCACGCGGCGCGACACGCCGCCGCGCCGGTAGTGCACCAGCGGCTCGGCGAGAGTGAACGCACCCCCGGCACCGATGGCGCGGAACACCATGATCAGGTCTTCGCCGACCACGCCGGCAGGCAAGGGCCCGTAGCGATCGAACACGCGGCGCGTCCAGGCCTGCGCAGCTCCGACCACGTAGGGCGGGCGGACCAGCCAGTCGCTGGCATTGCGGTAGGTGGCCAGGTCGGTGGGGCGCAGCGTGCCGTGCACGTGGCCCGCGTCGTCGATGTCGATCAAACCGGCGGCGATCAGGTCGGCACGCCGGCCCTGCGCGCGCCATGCCTGCATCACGCGTTCGCAACGCTGCGGCAGCGACACATCGTCGCCCGCCGCGATGAACAGCATCTCGCCGTGCGACAAACCCACGAGCCGGCTGATGTGCGCGCCGATGCCCAGGTTCACCAGGTTTCGGTTCAGGCGTACGGCGTGCGGGCCGGCATAGCCGGCGACGGCCTGCTGCATCACGGCGAACGTGGCGTCGGTGGATGCGTCGTCGGAGACGATGATCTCGATCGGCTCGCCGGTCTGCGCGAGCGCGGCTTCCACCGCCGCGCGTACGCTCGCCGCTTGGTTGTAGGCCATCAGCAGCATCGATGCAGAGGGATGCGTCGTGCCCACGTTCAACTCAAGCACCGCGCGACACCTCGTCGACCAGCGCCAGCAGCGCGTCGATGTGGGCCCCCACACCCGGGTCGTAGGCCAGCGCATCGCGCGCGTTGGCAAGCCGGTGCGCGCCGGCTTGCCAACGCGCCGTGGCATCCACCAGCGCCACGTCGAGGCTGCCTGCATCGGTGTGCGAAAACAGATGTCGGCCGGCGCCCGTGATCACCTCGGCGCAGCCGGCGTTGCCGGCCAGCAGCACCGGCGTGCCACAGAGAATCGACTCCACGCCGACCAGGCCGAAGGGCTCGTAGTGCGAGGCCATCACGGTGAAGTCGGCCGCGCGGTAAACGTTCTCGATGTCGGCGCGGTAGCCCAGGTAGCGCACGTTCGGCATCGCGTGCGCCAGCGGCCGGCCGGCCACCACCAGCGTGGCGGGCAGAGGGGTCTTGGCGAACAGCGGTGCCAGCACGTCCAGCCCCTTGCGGCTGTGGCCCGTGGACGCGAGCAGGAACACCGCGCGCTCATCCGTGAACCCGAGTTCGGCGCGCAGTCTGACGCGCTCGGCGGGCGCGACAACGCTGAACTTGTCGCCATCGACCGGCGGGTACAGCAGCCTGATCTTGCCGGGTGCGATGCCATAGAAGCGCACGGCCTCGTCGCGCATCAGGCCCGAGTGCGCGACGATGATCGTCGAGCGTTCGAGGTGCGCCCGTTCGAGCGCGATCTTCCATCGGTCGCTCAGGCCGGCGCGCCTGCCCATGGCCTCCAGAAAGCCCGGATGCGTGCCGCCGCAGATGCCGATGTTGGACCAGCGCGTCTGGTTGAGCGCCAGCAGCGGGAACAGGCCGAGGCGACGCTTCGCGCGGCCGATGCGCCAGTCAAA
>Ga0123337_10001267_pt1 | contig 33666 bp, 19 predicted proteins | sample frozenSSSSmetaG_FD_89792 | JGI IMG/M metagenome (GOLD analysis project Ga0123337, IMG submission 89792) | Glacier valley bacterial and archeal communities from Borup Fiord, Nunavut, Canada, to study Microbial Dark Matter (Phase II) -... | ecosystem: Environmental > Aquatic > Freshwater > Ice >...
GCCGACTATGCCGATGTAAGAATAGGCCGCTATCTTAACCAGTTCCTCACCACGCGCGAAAACCAGGTACAGAACATTGCAAACACCGAATCTTATGGAGTAGGTATTCGTGTTATCGCAAAAGGCTGCTGGGGATTTGCATCTACCGATAACCTGTCGCCGGAAAATATTGCAAAGACTGCTGAACTTGCTGTTCGCGTTGCAATGGTTAATGCTACACTTCAAACAGCACCCGTTCAGCTGGCGCCGCAAAAAGGATATGGCACGGTAAGCTGGAAAACGCCTGTTGAAAAAAATGCTTTTGAAGTCCCTGTTAAAGATAAGATTGACTTGCTTTTATCGGTAAACGCAATAGCCTTGCAAAACGGGGCGAAGTTTGCCAACTCCTCTTTATTCCAGGTTAATGAACAGAAGTATTTCGCCTCTACGGATGGTTCCTATATTGACCAGGACATACACCGGATATGGCCCACCTTCACGGTAACGAAGATTGATCCGCAGTCTGGTGATGTGCAAACCCGTAATGCACTCAGTGCACCTATGGGTATGGGTTATGAGTATCTTATTCCTGATAAAAAAGAAGAGCTGAACGGAATATTTACTTTATACAAGAAGAGGTATAATATGGAAGAAGATATTAAAACGGCTACCCTGCAATTATCTGAAAAAGTAAAGGCGCTTTCTGTGCAACCAGGTAAGTATGACATTATACTCGATCCCACACATCTGTTTCTTACTATTCATGAATCAGTTGGTCACACTACAGAGCTGGATCGTGTTTTGGGTTACGAGGCAAATTATGCCGGGACAAGTTTTTTAACACTCGACAAATGGCAATCTAAAAAATTCAACTTTGGAAATGAGCGGGTAAATTTTGTCGCTGATAAATTACAACAAGGTTCACTGGGCGCTGTGGGTTATGATGATGAAGGTGTTGCCAGCAAAAGTTGGGATATTATAAAAGAGGGTATCCTGGTGAATTACCAGGCCATCCGCGACCAGGCTCATATCATCGGACTAAAAGAATCGCAGGGATGCTGTTACGCCGATAGCTGGAGCAGTGTTCAGTTTCAGCGCATGCCTAATGTTTCTTTGCAACCATCTGCAGATAAGTTGAGTGCAGCGGATTTAATTAAAGATATTGAAAAAGGCCTTTACTTTTTTGGCAGGAATTCTTACTCGATTGATCAGCAGCGCTATAATTTTCAATTCAGCGGACAGCTTTGCTATGAAATAAAAGATGGTAAAATTATTGGTATGGTGAGAGACGCGGCTTATCAGTCGAACACCCGGGAGTTTTGGAATTCAATGGCTGCTACCTGCAACAAAAATGATTACCGCCTGGGCGGTACTTTTTCTGATGGCAAGGGTCAGCCTTCACAGGCAAGCGCGGTTTCTCATGGCTGCGCAACAACAAGGTTCAACGGGGTGAACGTAATCAACACGGCAAGAAAGATTTAATTATTCAAAGCAGCATTTGTGGTTATACTGTATAAGCTACACAAACTTTTTTTTATTGATAGCCAGAGTTTCTTGTTCGTCACTATAGAAAGATTATACCATGCGTTCCCGACCTTAAGTTGGAAAAAGTTTTAGAGATTGATAATAGCGATGGTTGAATGAATTAAAACTGTTCTACATTAGACAATGAAAAATAGTATAAAGCATATCCTGGCTACCATTATTTTGATGAATGTAATCTCCTTCGCAGTAAATGCCCAGGGTGCAGATAAGCTTTGGTATAAACAACCGGCAAAGGTCTGGACAGAGGCGCTGCCGGTTGGTAATGGCAGGCTTGGAGCGATGGTATTCGGTGGTGTTCAGCATGAATTGATACAATTAAATGAAAGCAGTTTATGGACCGGCGGACCGGTACGTACCAATGTGAACCCCGGCGCTTATCAAAATTTGCAGATCGTCCGCGGGGCATTGCTCAAAGAAGAAAACTATGCTAAGGCTTATGAATTTACAAAGAAGATGCAGGGCTATTACTCCGAATCTTATCTGCCATTGGCGGATCTTTTTATCAATCAGTATTTTCCCGATACCCTGGTAACAGCATATTACCGCGATCTTACTATCAATGATGCCATAGTTGCCACCAGCTTTACTATTGGCGGTACAGTCTTTACCAGGCAGGTTATCAGTTCGGCTCCCGACCAACTTATTATCATACATGTCACCGCCAGTAAACCGGGACAATTAAATTTCACAACGGGTATCCGCGGCCTGCTTCCATACAATAAATCAGTGATAAGTAATAGTGAGCTGTCAGTGAAAGGGAAGGCACCCTCTCATATTGAGCCTAATTATGTACGATCTGATAAACCAACAATACAGGATGATACAAACGGATGCAGGGGAATGCGTTTTGAAATGCGGTTGAAAGCTATCAGTGGCGATGGCAATATCAGTTCCGATACCAGTGGCATCAGCGTTAAGGGCGCATCGGAAGTACTTATATTTCTTTCTGCCGCCACCAGCTTTAATGGTTTTGATAAATGCCCCGATTCGCAGGGTAAAGATGAAGGTATGATTGCGACCAGATATGTGCAAGCCGCAGTAAATAAGAATTGGCCCATCCTGTTAAATAATCATCTTGCGGATTATCATAAATACTTTAACCGGGTTTCCTTTCACCTGGCTGCACTTGCTGAGAATTTAAATATGGCTTTGCCTACAGATGAGCGGCTGCTGGGTTATACGGAGGGCGCATCGGATCCTTCACTGGAAACATTGTATTTTCAGTATGGGCGGTACCTGCTTATTTCTTGTTCGAGGCCTGGTGGTGTTGCTGCCAACCTGCAGGGTATCTGGAACAAAGAATTACGTCCGCCATGGAGCGCCAATTATACTACCAATATTAATGTTCAGATGAACTACTGGCCCGCCGAGGTGGTTAATCTTTCCGAAATGCACCTGCCTTTAATAAATTTTATAAAGAATGCTTCGGTGACAGGTGCGGTCACCGCCAAAGAATTTTATCATGCAAAGGGTTGGGCGGTTCATCATAACAGTGACCTATGGGCGCTCTCTAACCCTGTAGGCGATCTGGGTAAAGGTGATCCTACCTGGGCTAACTGGACTATGGGATCACCCTGGCTTTCACAACATCTATGGACACATTATGCTTATACTAAAGATAAAAAATTTCTTAAAGAGACGGCTTATCCTTTGATGAAAAGTGCCGCGGCATTCTGCCTCGACTGGTTAGTAGAAGATAAAAATGGCTTCCTGGTGACGGCTCCTTCCGTATCACCTGAGAATACATTTATCGATGACAATGGAAAAAAGGGCAGCGTATCTGTTGCCACTACCATGGATATGCAAATCATCTGGGATCTGTTTACAAACCTGATCGATGCATCAAAAGAACTTAATGAAGATGCAGCCTTTCGCGATATGATCGTTGCAAAAAGAAAGAAACTCTTCCCACTTCATATTGGTAAAAAAGGAAATTTGCAGGAATGGTATAAAGACTGGGAAGATACCGATCCTCATCACAGGCACGTATCACACTTGTTTGGGTTATACCCCGGAAGGCAAATTTCACCAACTACTACGCCGGAGTTCGCAGCAGCAGCAAAAAAAACACTTGAACTGAGAGGGGATGCCGGCACCGGCTGGAGCCTTGCATGGAAAATAAATTTCTGGGCCAGGTTACTCGACGGAAACCATGCTTATACTATGATAAGAAGTTTGCTGCACCTGACAGGTCAGACCGGCACCAATTATGCAAACGGTGGCGGTTCTTATGTAAACCTTTTCGATGCACACCCGCCTTTCCAGATAGATGGGAATTTTGGCGGGATAGCCGGTATGGCGGAGATGCTGCTGCAAAGCCACAACCAGGAAATCGCCTTGTTGCCCGCGTTGCCTGATGCATGGAAAGAAGGTGCTGTAAAGGGATTAAAAGCAAGGGGAAATTTCGAAGTATCGATAGATTGGAAGGCTAACCGGTTGGCTCATGCGCAAATTATTTCTTTATCAGGCGGCCGTTGTAAAGTAAGAGCGGCTGTGCCAATAGAACTGAAGGGAACGAAAATAAAATCCGTGACCGACGCGCACGGATATATAATTGAATTCGAAACCCAAAAAGGGAAAACATATAGCGTTACCAGGTTATAAACAAGCTGTTAAGGTGGTGATAATTTGTGCAGCCATCTATCTTCATCATGGCCTTAGCTATGTGCTTTTAATTAAGTAAGCAATAAGTAAAACACTGATTAGAAATACCAGGGCTGTGATAATCGTCACCAATACCGATGAGTGGTGATAACTTCCTGCTTTCAATTGCTTTTCTGTTTGCTTATAACGGAGATAAGAGAATACGGCTGCAAAAGTACCCATAGTGACTAATACAATTCCCAATACTGCCGAGTAACCTCTGTTTTGAATATTGTCGGGCTTGCCTAATATCAAAGAAATCTGTTTTACAAATAAAGAGAATTTCACTACTACAAAACCAAAAGCCATTATTCCGATACTTGTTCTGAGCCAGGCAAGGTAGGTGCGTTCGTTAGCAAGGTGATCAGCAGGATTGCCCTGATTTTTATTTTCTTCCATGTGTCGTTTGAATAAAAGTAATTAATCTTTAAAGGTGCAAGATATGGGCCGATAAATCGAGGTAGTGTTTGTTAAGAAAATTTAAATGAGCTGCATCTTTTTATATCTAACATAAACTTTTTTACAGCATCACCCGGATCATATACTTTTATTCCGTTGCTAAGTATTGATCGTAACAGGGAACTTCCCGTGGCGCTCACTAATTTTTCTTTCGCTTTCATTTGCTTAGCAATACCGTTCTTCAATGTTTTATTTATCAAGTCTTTTTTAAGATAAGGGAGAAATTTTTTAGGAACCTCCGTTTCATTGTCTAAAAACTTTATGCAAGCCATCACATTTGCTTTTTTTAGGTAAGAATAAAATGCTGAGAAGCAGACAGAAGGCAGCGATGCATAGCCATGCTGGTTTGTAAGTGATAATGTATAAATAATTTTTATAGTGTTTTTATTAAAGTTGTTTAAATTGTAAAAGATTTTTTACAATTTAGAAAAACGATTGCCGCAAATATTTGAAAACAAATCTGCCACATGGTACCAGTTCATCCCTATTGAATAATATCAAAACGGATGATTCAGCTTTTGAAATATTTTTTAAAGAAAATTTTTCGAGTCTGTGTGCCTATTGCCAGTATAAATTTAAATTAGATATAGATTTAGCCAAAGAAGCATCTCATGCAGGCTTTATAAAACTTTGGGAAAACAGAAGTTCACTGTGTAACGATTTATCATTAAAAGCATATTTATACAAGATCGTAACCAATATCTGTTATGATACGCTCAGGCACGAAAAGGTAAAGCGGAAATATGAAAAACAAGTGTTTGAGCATCCAACAATTAAATACAATAATAGTAATTTTAACAGGGCGGAGTTTAACGAATTAAAAAATAACGTTGACAAGGCTGTTGCTGAACTTCCTGAACAAATGCGGAAAATTTTCGAGTTAAGCCGGTATGAAGGTTTAAAATATGCTGAGATTTCTTCCAGACTGTCTATATCAGTAAAGACTGTTGAAACACAAATGAGCCGTGCTTTAGTTAAGTTACGGCATAGACTATCAGACTACCTGACATTTTATCTCGTTGCAACCTGCCTGGCGCTAAGTTAATTATGAGATCAGGTAACAAGTTATTATCGGCAATGGCTTAAAGCAGAAAAGCTGATAGCAGTACTTAAATCTTCCATTAACACAACACACATTTTTCCTTTCATAAAATTTTTTCTCTTGTAGGGGTAAACCATTCTTTGCCCGTATATTAATCACCAGATGGAAAATAGTAATTATTTTGACGAATTTATAGTATCCTATTTAGCAAACGAGTTGAATGCGGAAGAAGAAGCGTTTGTTTCGGACTGGATAAATTCAAGCGAACAAAACAAGCAATACTATGAAGCACTGGAAAACACCTGGAATTTACTTGCCGCAAAGCAAACGGGAAAGGATATTAATATTGATGACGAATGGGATCAATTTAAACACTCAACAAGTGCACCACAAGAAAAACTTTTTATCAGGGATACGGAAAACGTTGAGCCTGAATTTATAGCGGAAGTAACACAGGATGGGAAAGCAAAAGTTTATAAGTTCTTTGTTTCAATTGCTGTAACTGCCTCCGTACTGTTAGTAATTGCTTTAGGATGGAGAATGGCTAATAATGATCCGGCTATAAACATACCTGTGATCGTTTCTGCTATTCCCGAAGTAAAGGAAAATTCGTCTCTTTTACAGACGGAGATTAATACAACCGGTAAAGCCAAACTACTAATCCTGCGGGATGGCACAGCGATAAAATTGTATGCTGGCGGCAGCATAAGTTACGGGCAATCTTTCAATGATAATAAAAGGGATGTATGGTTAACAGGCAAGGCGAAGTTTAAGGTAGCGAAAGACAAGACAAAGCCTTTCACAGTTTTTAGCGGCGACATTTCTACAACCGCTTTAGGGACTGAGTTTACCGTTACAGCTTTCGAAAACACAAGAAATATTATCGTTAGACTGTTCGAAGGCAAGGTTGTAATCAGGTCAGCAAAAAATGCCGTAAGAAAACTTAACAACGAATTTTTCCTGCTTCCAGGGCAGGAACTGGTTTACGACCATAAAAATTTTACCGCTAAAATCAATGCTTTCAGATCAGAAAGTAACGTTGCCGGAAAAAATAATAATAAAAATGACCGGGATATATTTGATAATTTATCTCTTTCGAAATCAGGTAAGGGAACATGGTATATGTTTAATAATCAGTCACTGTCGCACGTCTTCGATCAGCTATCGGGTATGTTCAATGAAGAAATTGTGTATTCGAAAAATGACTTTTCTAAAATTTACTTTATAGGGACTTTCAATATAGCAGATTCTTTAGATAATATTTTAAAGCAGATAGCATCATTGAACAATCTTAAAGTTACCAGGACAAATAAGAAGGTCATAATTAGTAAATAATAACATCACAGATAACGGTTGCATTCTTTCTCTTAACAAAAGAGAAAGGAGCATTGGTAAACTATTTTTAAAAAATAAATTGCTGCTGTATGAGCGTTACTCACAATGATTCCAGGGTTACCCTTTATGCCCTGATGCTTTTTCTTTTCCTGTCACCTTTATATTCCATTGCCCAGGATAAAGTCAGCCTGGTAAAAGGGGTTGTTGTAAATAACGACAATGAAATACTTGCCGGTGTTTCAGTGATCATTCGAAATACTAAAACAAATTTTACGGCAGGCGCCAGTACAGACAGTGCCGGTAGTTTTATCTTTTCAAAAATCAATTCCGGAGGCCCTTTTAGTTTTACTTTTTCTATGGTCGGTTATGAGTCTCAGACTTTATCCGGGTACACTATCAAAGAAAATACCAGCCTTTCACTGGCAGTTAAGCTGACGTCGATAATGGCTTCTTTAGATCAGGTGGTGGTAGTGGGTTACGGTACCCAAAAAAGAAAAGACCTGACGGGTGCAGTTGCATCGGTAGGTAGCAGGGATATAAAAGACCTGGCAGTTACACGTCTTGATCAGGCACTTTTGGGAAAGGCCGCAGGTGTACAGGTAAAGCCGGTTTCAGGGGAACCGGGAGCAGCACCGCAGATCAGGATAAGGGGAATAGGCAGCATATCAGCTGGCTCCGGGCCTTTGTATGTAGTAGACGGGTATCCGACTTCAAGCATTGAAACATTAAATCCGAATGATATAGAAAGCATGGATATATTAAAAGATGCATCCGCTACGGCTATCTACGGATCACGCGGCTCCAACGGTGTTATCATTATCAATACGAAGAGAGGCAGATCGGGAAAACCTGTCGTTACTTTCGATACTTATTACGGACTTCAAAAGGTGTCTAAGACACCGAAATTTATGAGTGCCCTGCAACAGGCTCAGTATTTTTACGACGGAGTAAAAAACCGTAACATAGATTTAGGCAACGATGTTTCAGGGCCCGTTAGTAACTGGAAACTAAAAGTACCCCAGATAATAATCGATGTTATTGAGGGACGCAATACGACCGATATAGAACCGCTTAATGAAGTATTGCGCACAGCTTCACAACGGCAGTATCAGTTGTCTGCTACAGGTGGCACTGAGAATGTCAGGTATTCACTCAGCGGAGAGTATTTAAATCAGGAAGGACTTATCATCAACAGCAATTTTAATAGGTACTCACTGCGGGCAAATATTGATGCAAAACTGTCGAAGAAGTTGTCTGTAAAATTAAATATCAATCCATCTTTTATAAACAGAAGCGATGTTAATTCGAGTGGTGTAACTACAGGTTCCGGCGATTTTAGCATCATGGGTGGCGCCACATCTGTTAATCCTTTTTATCCGATATATAATGGTGATGGCAGTTACTTTGTTTATGACGGCCTTGAGGCAGTGGGAAATTTTAACAACCCGGTCGCGCTTGCTAAAGAGGTTACTGCAAAACAAAAACGAATCGGGTTGCTATCAAATTTAAACCTTGAATATTCCATTTTAGATAATTTGAAATTCAATGTATTGTTAGGAGGAAGTTTATTTAGTAATAAAGGGATGAGCTTTGTGCCACAGCTTCCAGCATTATTTAATCAGCCTGCTTTTGGCAATGACAATGCATCACAAATAACCAACTGGCTAACTGAGTACACGCTCAATTACAATAGAATATTTGGTAAGCATACGCTTACCGGTCTGGCCGGTTTTACTGCACAAAAAGAAAGGGGGGAGTCTAACTTTCTAAACAGTAATAATTATCCTAATAACCTGGTACCCACATTAAGTGCTGTAAGCGGGTTAATAAGCAACGGTTCTTCGGACATTTATGAATGGTCGCTGGTATCCTACCTTGGCAGAATCAACTACAATTATAACAGTAAATATTATCTTACAGCATCTGTAAGAACGGATGGCTCATCGCGTTTCGGCGCTAATAAAAAATACGGCGTATTTCCTTCTGCGGCGCTTGCCTGGCGTATCTCGGATGAACGATTCTTACAAAAAATTTCTTTTCTCAGCGAACTGAAGCTAAGAGCCAGCTATGGCGAAACAGGAAATAACAGCATAGGGAATTATGAGCACTTCAGTACGATCAACTATTACAAGTATCCCTTAGGCGAAATGCCGCTCGGAGGGTTTGCGCCGGGAAGACTTGCGAATCCTTCTTTAACCTGGGAGAAACAAAATTCAATTAATACAGGCATTGATATAAGTCTCTTTGATAAAAGACTCATGCTGACTGTAGACCACTTTAATTCGAGCAATACGGATCTGTTGCTGCTTGTAAACATTCCCGATATAACCGGTTTCAGCAGTTCATTAAGAAATATTGGACAGGTTAAAAATACCGGGTGGGAATTTGTTTTAAGCACCGCTAATGTAAAAGGTAAGTTTGAATGGACAACTGACTTGAACCTTTCAACTTATAAAAATAAAGTGGTGAAACTGGGTCCTGAAGGCGACCCGATTATTTCAGGGGGAAATATAACCATGATTGGACAACCGATAGGGATGTTTTATGGATGGTTAACAGATGGCATTTTTAACAACCAGGCAGCATTGGATAAGGGCCCGGTCTTTAGTCCGGGTACCGCAAGCCGGTCAAGGCTGGGAGATATAAGATTTGTCGATGTTAACGGTCCAAATGGTAAACCAGATGGCATAATAAATAGTTTAGATAAAACGATCATGGGTTCTCCCTATCCTGATTTCTACTATGGAATGACGAATCGCTTTTCTTATAAGAACGTAAATGTAAGTGTAAGCCTTCAAGGCTCACATGGAAACCAAATATTAAGTGTATCAAGAAGATCAACTTTTGCTACCCGATCAAGATTCAGAAACGCAGCATCACAGGTTAATTACTGGAAGTCGGAAAAAGATCCCGGAGATGGCATAACACCCCGGCCTAATGATGCGCCTACAGGCAATGTACGTGGCGAGTATAGTCAGCGCTGGCTGGATAACGGCACCTACCTGCGTATCAATAATATCACGCTGAGTTATTTATTACCTGAACGCCTGTACACTAAAATGCGGTTGAATTCTTTGCGGTTTTATATCAACGCCACCAACCCTTTTCTTTTCACAAAAAATGCAGGTTTCAATCCCGACGTTAGCAATGGTAATAATGCCTTAACCCCAGGACAGGATCTGAATGATTATCCGCTGCCAAAAAGTATTTTATTTGGTATCAACATATCTTTTTGAGGAACCGTTTATAAATCTTACGATAATGACAAAGAAAATTATTTCTTTACTAACAGTAGCTTTTCTCTTAATAGCATGTAGTAAAAACTTTATAGAATTAAATCCTGTTTCAACGGTAAGTTCAGACGTTTTATATAAAACCGATAAAGACTTTCAGGATGCAGTAGTTGGTATTTACAATGGATTGCGATCACCCTATCAAAATTTTTGGCAATTTGGTGATTTACGTGGAGATGATGTAAAGCACGATCCTGCCAGTGGTCTTGAATTGATACGTATTGATAACTTTACAATGGATAATGATGATGCAGTATTAAGGAATAGCTGGAGAGATTATTATATTATTATTACGCGGGCCAATACCGTTTTAGCTAATATTGAAAATGCTGATGTCGCCATCGTTAAAAATAAAGCACGCCATATAGGAGAAGCAAAATTTCTCAGGGCACTTGCATATTTTGATTTAGTAAGAATTTTTGGAGACGTACCGATGGTAACAACAGGTAAAACCATTGAAGAAGCTTATAAAACAGGGCGCGATAAAGTAGATAAGATTTACAACGAAGTTATCATTACTGATTTAATGGATGCAGAAACTAAACTCCCGCAAAATTATACCGGTAGTGACGTAGGGAGAGCTACCAAAGGGGCGGCGAAGGCCTTACTTGCCAGAGCATATTTATGTAGAAAGGATTTTGTAAAAGCAGAGACAAAACTAAAAGAAGTGACAACGATGGGTTATTCCCTTCTTAAAAATTTCAATGACCTTTTTGATTACAATAAAAATGAACACCATTCAGAATACATTTTCGATATCGAATATCTGGATGGAGGTTTAGGCTTAGGCAGCAATTTCACTAACACCTTCACGCTCGAATTTCAGTTCGGCGGTAAACCGCTGGTAGATGAATTAGCAAAAATATATGGTATTCTTCCAGGGGCGCAGGGTGGTAGTGCAGGCAATCCAACGGCAGGTCTGTTTGCAGCATTCGAGCCAAATGACCTTCGTAAAGACATCACTGTAGCCAAAGGAATTATCGGCCTTAATGGAACATATATCCCCTTGTCTACTACAGGTGTTACCTCTTTCACGAAAAAATACATGGGTCCGCTAAAAGCAAATGGCGATAGTAAAGCAAACTGGAAAGTGATACGTTATGCCGATGTATTGTTAATGTACGCCGAAGCTTTAAATGAAAACGGCAAAACTACAGAAGCACTTGATTTTTTAAACCAGGTGCGCACAAGAGCCGGGTTGACAGGGTTTGTCAGTCTCTCGCAAGATGCAACGCGTGACAAAATCTATGACGAAAGACGATTTGAATTATACCTCGAAGGTTACAGATGGTTCGATCTTGTCAGGACGGGTAGGGCGCTTAGTGTTATGCAGCCTTTTGGGATGAAACCTTACATGACTATTTTTCCCATTCCACTCAGGCAAATCGAATTGATAAACAACCGGGCAATATTCCCTCAGAACCCCGGATATGAATGATAGGAATGATAGGTGAGAAATTAGCCGTGATCGAAAATTAAATAACAAACAATAGTATTTCAGGAACTGCGGTTGCTGTTAGAAATGAATAAAACTTTCCTACTTCAAATAGGAAAACCATGGTCCTTAAGCTTTAAAATTATTTCACTGTCCAATTTATTTTATCATGAAAAAATTAGTGCTGGCAATAAAATTAGCTTTTCTTACAACTGTATTATTTTCTTTGACGGGCATGAATTCTTTTGCTTCCCCCGGCGATCCTCTGCTATCTGTTGTTACCGACAAAACTCCCGGTGTATCAGTCAACAACGGTCTTAATAAATTAACAGCTGCATTAGCGGCAAAAAATATTCAATTTGAAAAAGTGGGTTCTGTTAATGAAGCTAAGGGCAAGTTGATAATTGTCGCAGGTTTATCAACCGGAGAGGGAGAGGCTGCCCATTTATTACAAGCTGCTAACCGAATTATACCTGCAGTACCTGAAGCACTCACCGTCTGGAAAACAGAGCTTAGAAAGAAGCCCGTTTGGGTTGTGAGCGGATTCGACGACAGAGGATTGATGTATGCGCTTTTAGATGTAGCCGACAGGGTTAACTGGAGCCATGACGCAAAAGCGCCATTCAGTGAAATGAAAGAAATTACTGAAAAGCCGGATGCAAAGGAACGGGCAGTTTCTATTTATACAATGAACCGGGCTTACTGGGAGAGCAGGTTCTATGACCAGCGATACTGGTCTGAATACCTTGATGTACTGGCTAAGAACAGGTTCAACTCCCTCGTCATTATTTTTGGTTATGAAAACGGCGGCTTCCTCGCTCCTTGTTATCCTTACTTTTTTAATGTGGAAGGCTTCCCTGATGTGCGCATGGTTGACCTTACTGCAACTGAGCAGGAACGAAACTTGAACGCCATTAATCATTTGATAACAATGTGTCATGAACGGGGCATTCGTTTTACAGTTGGTATTTGGGACCACATTTACAGAGGTGGTGTTCAGGGTGGCGGCATTCCGGGAACAAACAGTTTGCCTGATAAGCCTGTACCAGGCCTTGTTTGGGGCGTAACGGGGGATAACCTGACCACTTATACCAAGACTGCTTTGGCAAAATTTGTAAAGCTGGTTCCTAACCTCGATGCCATTCAATTTAGAATGCACAACGAGTCTGGTTTGAAAGAAGCCGAACAGGAGGGCTTTTGGTCTGATGTTTTTAAGATGTTGAAAGTAACAGTACCTGGTTTACATCTCGATCTGCGGGCTAAAGAGTTACCGGAATCGGTCATAAAAAGCGCCATAGATATAGGCGTGCCATTTAGAATTACAACAAAATACTGGATGGAACAAATGGGACTACCATTTCATCCAACCGCCATCAATCCTGAAAAGAGTCCCCGCAGGCACAGCTATAGCGACATGTTGAGGTATCCCCAGCAATATAAAATGCTGTGGCGGCTTTGGAACGGCGGCACTTCCCGGATACTTTTATGGGGTGATCCTGAATATGTCAGGCGGTTTGCTGAAAGCACACACTTATATAATGGTGATGGTTACGAAGTGAACGAACCGCTTGCTACCAAAATGGAAGCGCAGCCGCACGATGCAAAGCCCTTTGATTTATTGAAACCTCCTTATCGTTATTATGAATATGAGTTTGAAAGATACTGGCATTTCTTTCAAACATTTGGAAGGATAGGATATAATCCCCAAACATCTCCCGAGGTTTGGGAAAGAGAATTTGAAAAAAGATTTGGTAAAAAAGCGGCTCCATTTGTTGAAAGGGCGCTTCATAAAGCCAGCTGGATTTTACCTCGTATTATTTCCTCTTCATATCCTTACAGCAGCTTCCCAACCACAAGGGGCTGGGCAGAAAAACAGCACCTCGGCGATCTCCCTTCTTTTGCAAAAGCTCAACTAACGGACCTTCAGCAATTTTTAAATTTTGATGAAGAAGCCAGGTTGATGCTGGAAGGCGGAGAGACAGCCAAAATGAGGCCTGCAACCAACAGCTTATGGTTCCGGGAAACTTCTGCAGACGTTGATCATTTGATCGCAGAGGCAAAAAAAGCAATGGGTAATGGCAGCAATAAAGAATTTAATTCAACGATTACTGACCTTAAAATTTTGTCAGGTCTTGCTCTTTATCATTCACGCCGCATACCCGCAGCCGTTAGTTACTCACTGTTTACCCAAACAAATGACCTTACTGCTTTGGACGACGCAATAGCTTATGAAAAAAGTGCAATTGAGGCCTGGCGGCAAATTGTGGCTGCTGCCGGAGATGTTTACGCGGATGATTTAATGATGGGCGTCAGGGTGGCAGATCTTTGCGGCAACTGGAAAGAGGAACTGGTTTCTTTAGAAAAAGGACTGGTAAGCCTTGAAGAAAAAAGAAAGACTGCTAAACCTTCCGGTAATGTAAAGCAGGCCCCCCATTATATGGTTAAGGCGAATGGGAATGATGAAAAATTATTTAACATCGTACACCAGCCTGCTACCGGTATCCGGGTTGGTGAGCCTCTTGCCATCAAAGTAAAAGTAAGCGCACCAGCAGGAGTGAAATGGGTTCGCCTTCGTTTTCGCAGTGTTAACCAGGAACAGGATTACCAAACGCTGCCATTGCTTTCAACCGGCGAAAAAGACACTTACCAGGTTATTGTACCTGCGAGTCAAATCAATCCCAGGTGGGACTTTATGTATTATCTACAGGTAATGGATAATAAGAGCAGGGGAAGAATTTATCCTGATCTTAATAAAGAAACACCTTATATCATCACAAAATTAAGCAGATAAAATTTCCGGTATGGATTCAATTTTTAAAACATTTGTTTATTCCATCAGCTTCAAATCTCAAAGCGGACAAGCTTTTCTAAGGCTGGTATTTTTAACCTTGCTGATTGCTGTTACCAACTTACTGAACGCTCAGCAGCAAATACAAAAGGAATGGAGTGATACCTCATTCCCATCGTACATCAAACGGATGAACTACTTTGGAGAGAGGCCCGACTGGTCGCCGGATGGGAAAAAGTTTTTATTTGTCGCCCGGTCATTCGGGGATGTATATGAAATGGATATAGCGACAAAAATCGTGAGGCCATTAACGCACCATTACTATCATGGTGGTTATTTAAGGGCTTTATACCTCAGCAATGGCGATATAGCGCTTATTGGTCCCAAATCTTTTCCCGCTGAAAACTGGAAGGAAGCAAGGTTTAAGCTTTCTGAATTATGGATACTGGACAAAAAGCTGCAATCACCTCCCGTGCGTATGGGAGAGTATGTATGGGAAGGGCCTGCCATATCAAGAACACAATTGAAAATAGCATGGGCAGAGCATCATGGCTCTTACCCTGATCAAAAAAGATTCTGGCAAATATGGGTAGCTGATATTGATTACTCATCCGGCATACCTTCTCTTAAAAATCAGCGGGTTGTACTGGATAATTCCAGCGGTATGGTAAAAGGCGCAGTGTTGGAACCGCAAAATTTCAGACCAGGAAATGAAGAGGAACTTACTGTTCAGTCAAGCGGACAGGGGATCGGAAACAATAGTACTGAAGTGCTGGGATTAAATATGAAAACAGGAAAATTAGTAAACTATTCCAGGTCGCCTGCCTCGTACAATGAACCCGAAGGAATTTTCCCCGATGGTCAGTACACATTGGTTGAATCAAGCAGGCATCGTACTATGGAAAGCACGGCAAGAAATATCGACCTGTACAAATTAAAGCTCGACAGCAGTGGTGTATGGGAAAGGATCACTCTTTTTAATGAAGGTGGAAAATTCAAGGCAACTAACCCCGTAATCAGCAACGATGGTAAATTCATGGCGTTTATGGTTGCCCGTTGTGATGAGATGGCAGGGATCGGTCACGGCATATACATCCTTGATTTTGAAGAATTGGAGAAGGCAGCCAATAAAGGCAAAGTGAAAAAGTAACTGTTACTAAACCTGTTATAATTTATTTATAAAATTTTTACACTAACCAATCAATATTACATTATGAAATCTCTTATCATTGTCTTTACGGTTATAGCACCATTCTTAGTTTTAGCACAGCAACCAAAACAACAACGGAAGCCGGGAAGTCCTATTGAACACCTGCCGAAAAATATTCGTGTTTTAACTCATTTTGGAGAACGTGCTGATTTTTCTCCCGATAATAAGCATGTCGCTTTTATGGTAAAAAGTTTTGGTGACGCTATGGTCTATGATCTTGAAACCAATATCACCCGTTGCCTCACCTGCAACGTGCCGGGAGGCGCCTTTCTTCGTGTTATGCACCTTGTTACGGGTGATTATATTTTGATAGGGCCTGAAAAATTTGAGAATATTAATATTAGCCGTTCCAGGGATAATGAGCTATGGTTCCTGAGTAAAGAAAAAGGATCTAAGCCGGTTAAGTTTGGGGTAAAGATGAGCGAGGGTATGGCAATATCAAAGAAAAGTATGAAAATTTCTTTTTCACAGGTACATGCACAATCCCCTGATCTTGCCGAAGGAGCCTCACGTCTGGTAATTGCCGACCTGGATATTTCCGGGGGTAAACCTACACTACGAAACCAGAAGACGGTGTATGAAAGTCCTGATCGCAGCTGTACGATTGAAGCTGCGGATTTTTTTGACAACGATTCAAAAATGACCTTCACCTGTTATGAACCTCAGGGACTTGCTTCCGTTATGACAATAGACCTTAAAACAAATGTTGTAATAAATCACTCTAAAGCACCTGGAACCTATAACGAATGTGAAGGTATTTTTCCTGACGGAAAGTATACGCTTGTTGAAGGTGACCGGCAATGCGACTGGCTTGGTGGTAAACGCGGTAGTAATAATATCGATCTCTGGAAATTAAAATTAGATGGCACAGGAAAGAACTTTGTAAGGCTTACTAATTTTAATGATTATGAAGGTGGGAAAGCCTCTAACCCGGTAGTTTCTACCGACGGAAAATATATGTCATTCCAGTTTGCCAATACAGCCGATCCTGCAGGCGTTGGTTATGGTATTCTACTTTATAAGTTTGTAAAATAAAAAGTATTGTATTACCTGGTGATACACTTTCTGTGATCATTATGTAAGAGACATTTTTCAACTCCGTGTTAAAAAAACATTGTTATATTAAAGCTGTCAGTCACTGAATATATAATATGCTTTCCTCAGATAGCTGAAAGCTGACAGCAAAAACGTCAATTTTAAATTGGCATAACACTGCTAACATTTTAAAAAAATAAAAAAAATTGTGTAGGGGTAAAAGTTTCCTTGTTCGTATATTATCTCTGGACAAACAATAATAGAACATCCACCTGTATGCTAATGATGAAAGAATAATAACAAGGCGTTGTTTTAATAATTTAAAAAAGTTATAAAAATATCATAACAGCCCTATGAGAAATATAATAATTAATTCCAGGGTTTCGGTTTTTATCCTGGTTGCACTTTTTTCTTTCTTTTATCACGCCGACTTAAACGCCCAGGGGATAGCGGGTATGATAAAAGGAATAGTTCAAAACAACAACAGTGAACCCGTTACCGGCGTTTCAGTTATCATTAAAAATACAAAAACAAATTTTACCTCGGGCACGAGTACTGACGGTTCCGGAGTTTTTAATTTCTCAAAAATTCCGGAAGGTGGTAATTATAGTTTTACTTTCTCTGCTGTAGGTTACGACTCTCAAACATTATCCGGGTATAATATAAAAGATGGTAAAACGCTTTCTTTAGAGGTAAAGTTACAATCTGCTGTTGCTTCACTTGACCAGGTAGTAGTTGTTGGATATGGCACTGCAAGAAGAAAAGATCTTACTGGTTCTGTAGGATCTGTTAGTAGTAAAGACATAGACGGATTAGCAATAACACGGGTTGACCAGGCTTTGTCAGGAAAAATCGCAGGTGTTCAGGTGCAGTCTGTCTCCGGGCAACCTGGTGTAGCGCCAAGAATCAGGGTAAGAGGCGTTGGCAGTATTTCAGCTGGAGGAGATCCACTTTATGTGGTCGACGGTTTTCCTACTGACGACATTCAAATGATCAATCCAGATGACATTGAAACGATAGATGTTTTAAAAGATGCTTCAGCAACAGCCATCTATGGATCACGCGGTGCAAACGGCGTTCTCATAATAAATACAAAAAGAGGTAAGGCGGGTAAAAGTATAATTAGTTTTGATACCTATACCGGCTGGCAAAAAATTTTAAAAACGCCCGAATTTCTGACAGTGCAGGAACAGGCATCGTATTATTTTTATGGAGTCAGGAATCAAAATATTGATGCGGGAAAAGATGTTTCCGCAGATCCCTTAAAATGGTTTAATGCAGTTCCTAAAACCATTATGGATGTTATTGAAGGTCGGAACACTACTAATTCAAATGCTTATGGCGCAATCTTCCGCGTAGCTCCCCAGCAGCGATACAACTTATCAGCAAGAGGAGGAAGTGAAGCGGTAAAGTATTCAGTGAATGGCGAATATTTAAGCCAGGAAGGCATTATAACTCCCAGCAATTTTAAGCGGTATTCTTTAAGGGCAAATCTTGATGGTCAGTTAACCAAAAAGCTTTCGATGAAATTAAATTTCAATACTGCTTACACCACCAGCAATGATCTTGTAGCAGCTGGTGGAAGCGGTGGTGGCGAGGGAGTCATTGGCGCTGCAAGTACATGGGAGTACTGGTATCCGTTAACGAATGCAGATGGAAATTATTTTAACGGTTTTGGTCAGGATGCAACAAATAATGTCTGGAACCCTTTAGCTATAGCAAATGAAATAAAGAGAAGAGGAGATCAGGTAAGAATTTTAGGAAATTTAAATACCGAATATAAATTTACAAACGATCTTAAGCTCAATGTTATGTTAGGTGCTAACGCATCTGGTTTTCATTACTTTAGTTTTATACCTAAAAATGATGTGTTCGCTAATGTTGCAGAAGGTACCGATGAACGATCAGGTTCATTAAACTGGATAACCGAAACAACACTGAACTACAATAAAACTATTAGTAAGCACAACATATCAGGGTTGATAGGATATACCACCCAAAAACAAACCAATGGCTCAAATTTTATAAGGAGCAGAAATTATCCTAACAACCTTGTTTATACCTTAAATGCTGCCAGTAATATTATATTCCAGGGGAATTCAAATGCAAGCGAATGGTCGTTGATTTCGTACCTCTCCAGAATTAATTACAATTATGATTCGAAATATTATTTAACCGCTTCTATGCGGGCAGATGGTTCATCACGTTTCGGACACGATAAAAGATATGGTTACTTTCCATCTGCAGCTTTAGCATGGAGGATATCAAACGAAGATTTCTTAAAAGAGAATAAAGTAATAAACGATTTAAAGTTAAGAGTAAGTTATGGTGAAACGGGTAATAACAATATTGGTAACTATGCTCAATATGCTACTATCGGATACGAGTCATATCCTTTTGGTGGTACGGCATTAGGTGGCATTGCTCCTGCACAATTAGCAAACCCGTTGTTAACATGGGAGAAGCAGCGGTCATTAAATTTTGGTGTGGATGCAAGCATAATAAAAAGCAGCATATCTTTTTCTGTTGATTATTTTCAAACGACAAATCACAATCTGTTACTGAATGTTTTTGTGCCACTCACTACCGGGTTCAATACATCACTGGTCAATGTAGGCGAAGTTCAAAATAAAGGCTGGGACTTTACATTGAATACAAAAAATTTTACAGGCAAGTTTAAGTGGACTACCAACTTCAATGTTTCTACTTTCAAGAATAAAGTTACCAGGTTAGGTCCTGAAGGAGCTCCTATTATAAGCAGTTACAATATAACTCAAATTGGGGATCCTATCGGTATGTTTTACGGGTATGTTACGGATGGGGTTTTTAAGAATAAAGCGGAGTTAGACGCTGGTCCGATTTTTAATCCGGGTGCTTCAGACAAATCACGCGTTGGCGACATAAGGTTTAAGGACATCAGTGGTTTAAATGGCAAACCCGATGGTATTATTAACAGCTATGACAGAACGATTATAGGGTCGCCCTATCCGGATTATTATTATGGGATGACGAATAGTATTGGATACAAAAATATTAGTGTCAGTATCAGTATTCAGGGCTCTCATGGAAATAAGGTATACAGTAACAGTGATAATTTCCTGTATACGCGGGCTCGTTACAAGCAATTATCCTCCGTAAAAAATTACTGGAAATCAGAATCCGAAACAGGTGATGGGGAAAGTCCCAGGCCAAATAATAACCCGACAGGTGGTCTTAGGGAAAAGTCTACACGGTTCCTTGACGACGGAGCTTTCTTTCGTATCAATAATATTAACCTGGGGTATACATTTGCTGATCTGATTGCCCGGAAACTCACCATAAGCTCACTCCGTGTTTACATCACTGCTACTAACCCGTTATTGATTACAAAATATAAATTTTTTAATCCTGAAGTCAGCGCCAGTGGTAATCCATTAACACCAGGAGTAGAGGATTACAATTATCCCTTAGCAAAAAGTTTTATACTAGGATTAAATGTATCATTTTAAAACTGTGATAAGACAAAAAATAAAAGTTATGAAAAGCTTATTTGTAATCAGGAGTATAGCTTTGTTATCTATAATGATTGTGTCGTGCAGTAAAAAATTTATTGACCTTCCCCCTATTTCTTCAGTAAGTGTTGACGTGGTTTATAAAACAGATAAGGATTTTCTGGATGGTTTAACTGCCACCTACAATACCCTGCAACAGCAGTATCAAAATTTTTATATTTTCGGGGATATTCGTGGCGATGACTCCTGGCAGTCAATTTATAAAAATAATAGCCAGTCGTATTCAGATGCTTTCGTTACAAGCAGTTCTGATCAGTTGATGCATACTACCTGGCAAAATTATTATCAGGCGATATTTCGTATCAATACTATTCTTGAAAAAATTAAAGCTGCCGATGTAACCGTTGTAAAAAACAAAGATCGTTATATAGCGGAGGCAAAATTTCTCCGGGCATTTTGCTATTTCGACTTAGTAAGAATCTTTGGCGCCGTCCCTATGGTTACTGCTCCGCTGACAATTGCAGAAGGCTACAAAGCAGGCAGGGAAAAAGTTGATGTTATTTATAATAAAGTAATCATTCCGGATCTCGCAGATGCAGAAAATGGTCTGCCACTAAAGTTTACAGGCAGCGATGTGGGAAGACCGGCCAAAGGTGCTGCAAAAGCTTTATTAGGAAGGGTATATTTAACGATAAAAGATTTTTCTAAGGCGGAAGCCAAGTTACAGGAAGTAACTGCAATGGGCTATTCCCTTCTGCCAAACTATAATGATTTGTTCGATTATAGTAAGAATGAACACCATAGCGAATACATATACGATATTGAATACGAAGAAGGAATAGGTGAAGGAAGCAGGTTTACCAATGCTTTTGCACCTAACAGTCAGCCCTTCACTGCATTTTTTGGTATCGGCGGAAATGGAGATGAGCAGAATTCTCCTACTCAGGGACTGATTGACTTATTCGATAAAAAAGATAAACGAAAGGACATAACAGTAGGCATCACAGGTGGCTTTTATAACAAGGACTCTGTATTCGTGAAATTACCGACAAATACTAATCAGACTTATACAAAAAAATACATCACTCCGGTAGCAGTTATTAATGACAGCAGAGCCAACTGGAAAGTGATACGTTATGCAGATGTTTTATTAATGCTTGCCGAAGCGTTGAATGAAAACGGTAAAACAAATGAAGCGCTTACTTATTTAAATCAGGTTAGCGTCAGGGCGGGTCTGACAGGGTATGCTAATTTATCAAAGGACGCCGCAAGGGATAAAATATATTTAGAAAGAAGGTTAGAACTTTCTTTTGAAGGGGTAAGATGGTTTGATTTGGTACGTACCGGTCAGGCTTATAACACGATGCAAAAATTTAATATGCTGCCTTACATGACCGTTTTTCCTATCCCTTTAAGCCAGGTACAGTTAATTAACAATCCAACCATAATACCACAAAATGAAGGATATAATTAATTTCTTAAAATCATTTGATCGTTCAAAAGTTTACCTGCTTTATCTGCCTCAAATACAGGCATGTAACAAGGTGAAGCATGAATCAATAGTTTATAAAATTTCTACAGCACAATTTCTTTATCAGTTTTTCCAAGGCATTCAACATTTGAACAACAGCATCAGCATCATTCAAAGTAACCCATTAACGATATGAGTAATTCAGAAAACAGCAGGAGAGACTTTTTTAAAAACGCACTCGCAGGCACCACCATTTTAGCGACTGCAAATCCTTTCACATTAAATGCGAAAGACATGCCTTTTGCGGAAAGCCCCGGTAAAGATCTGCCGTGGTTCCGAAGGGTAACGCGTTGGGGTCAAATCAATATAACTGAAAAAGATCCGGCACAGTATGATATAAGCTGGTGGCGGAAATTCTGGAAGCAGACCAATACAGAAGGTGTTGTGGTTAACGCCGGCGGCATCGTAGCATATTATCCTACCAAAATACCCCTGCACCGTAAAGCCGAATACCTTGCCGGCCGCGACCTCTTTGGTGAACTATGCAAGGCTGCTAAAGAAGATGGACTGGTAGTGTTTGCGCGAATGGATTCCAACAGGGCTCATGAAGAATTTTACCAGGCGCATCCGGATTGGTTCTCTGTTGACATCAACGGTAAATCTTATAAAGCTGCCGATCTCTATATTGCTTGTGTAAACAGTCCGTATTACCAGGAACACATACCAGCTATTCTAACAGAGATCTCCCAAATGTATAAGCCGGAAGGATTTACCGATAACAGCTGGAGTGGCTTAGGCCGCGAGTCAATATGTTACTGTGAAAATTGTAAGAAAAGTTTTCGCGACAAAACCGGTCAGAGTATACCGGTAAAGAAAAACTGGGATGATAAAGCGTATAAACAATGGATAAGGTGGAATTATAACCGCCGGCTTGAAATATGGGATTTGAACAATAAAACTACAAAGGCAGCAGGAGGCCCAACCTGCACATGGTCGGGGATGAACAGCGGCTCCATCAACGGACAGAGCAGAAGTTTTCGCGATTATAAAGAGATTGCCAAACGGGCGGATATCATCATGCTTGATGACCAGTCGCGGACGGATTCGGGAGGATTTCAGCACAACGGTGAAATTGGAAAATTGCTTCATGGCTTAATGGGTTGGGACAAACTTGCCCCTGAAAGTATGGCGATGTACGATCATGTAAAACCATGGTTCAGGCTTGGTAGTAAACCTGCGGCTGAAGCCCGGATGTGGATGATTAATGGTATCGCCGGCGGGATACAACCATGGTGGCACATGGTGGCTGCTTATCATGAAGACCGCCGGATGTATCACACGGCTCAGCCTGTAATGAACTGGCATAAAAAAAATGAAGCGTTTTTGTTGAACCGCACGCCTGTTGCAAACATTGGAGTAGTATGGTCGCAGGAGAACACCGATTATTATGGAAGAGATGATGCCGATGAACTGGTAGAACTTCCATGGCGTGGAATGACACAGGCGCTTATCCGTGCCCGCATACCTTACCTGCCTGTACATGCGGATCATATTGACCGCGATGCAGCCCGGTTCTCCCTGCTGATATTGCCTAATCTGGCTCTTATGACCGACAGCCAAATTGCATCAGTCCGGCGCTTTACTGATAACGGCGGTAGCCTGGTCGCCACCGGTGACAGCAGTTTGTTTGATGAAATGGGTGACAGACGTTCCGATTATGCCCTCGCAGATATCTTTGGCGCCCATGTTACCATGCTAACTTCGAAACAGGTGCTTCCCGAGGAAAAAATGGCCAGGGATGCATACCATACTTATGTGCGTTTAACTCCTGAGCTTCGTTCACAAATGACAGGGCCTCATATCGCAAACGAACCGGTCATCAAGGGTAAGCGACATCCGATTTTAAAGGGTTTTGAAGAAACAGACATCCTGCCTTATGGAGGTTTGCTTCAGCCGCTAAAAGTAGATTCCGGTGCGGAAGTACTCCTGACTTATATCCCACAATTTCCTACCTACCCGCCTGAAAAAGCCTACATGCGTGAACCTGTTACCGATATCCCCGGTTTAATCATTCGTACCAATGCCAAAGGGGGAAGAGTGGCTTTCATACCTGCTGATTTTGATAAACAGTTTGGAAGATTCAATCATCCGGATCATGGAAATTTACTGGCAAACATAATCCGTTGGGCGATAAAAGATGATCTGCCATTATCAGTTGAAGGAGCCGGGTTGGTTGACTGTCATTTATACCAGCAACCAGGCAGAATGATTTTACATATTGTAAACTTAACAAGTGCTTCAACCTGGCGTCAGCCGCTGGATGAACTGATAGCCATCGGTCCGCTAAAAGTAAGGGTTAAACTACCTAAATCAATAAGCGGCAGAAATTTAGAAATGCTTGTTTCTAACAATAAGCCCGTTGCAACAGTCTCTGATGGTTATGGTGTATTTGAAATCAAATCAATTTCAGACCATGAAGTAATTGTAATATCCTGATGACGCCTTATTGCACCTGGTTCTTTATTTCTTTCAAAATAAATACTTGTCGTATGAAGTTTAGCCTGCCTAACGTGTATAAGGGATTTTTCCCATTGATCTTCCTGGCTGTTGTATTACAGTGCCATAATGTAAACAGCCAGGGAAATACCAGCTTGATAAAAGGAATTATTCAGAACGATAATAATGAACCCTTACCAGGTGTTTCGGTTATTGTTAAGAATACAAAAACAAATTTCACTTCAGGCACTACCACCGACAGTGCCGGAGGCTTTACCTTTTCCAGGATAATTGCTGGAGGCCCTTACGGTTTCACTTTTTCTACCGTAGGATACGAGTCTCAGACACTTTCAGGTTATACTATAAAAAATGATATAACGCTGTCCTTACTGGTGAAGATGAAAAGTAATGCGGCTTCGTTAGACCAGGTAGTGGTGATAGGATACGGAAGCCTGCAAAAAAAAGACTTAACCGGAGCGGTGGGGATTATTAATGCAGCCCAGACAAAGGATCTTCCTGTACCCAGTATTGACCAAAGGATGGTGGGTCAGGTGGCGGGAATGCAGGTAAGTGCAGCAACCGGTATCCCAGGCGGAGGTACTTCCATTAGGATAAGGGGTGCCGGATCTATTGGAGCCGGAAACGACCCATTGTTTGTGATAGACGGATTTCCTATCACCAGATCTTTTGGGCAAACATCTAACCCGCTGAACCTCATCAACCCAGATGACATTGAATCGATTACTATTTTAAAAGATGCTTCTTCAACAGCCATTTACGGTTCAAGAGGGTCTAACGGAGTAGTGGTAATCACTACCAAAAGAGGCCGCAGCGGACCACCAAGGGTAGAGATCAGCGCTTATACAGGCTGGCAAACGGTACCTAAGAAAGGACGGCCCACGGTACTCAATGGAACTGAATATGCGCAATACCAAAAAGAATGGATCGAAGACTATATACAGGCTACTCAAAACCGGGTAGCAACCGAGGCGGACATTCCTGCTTACCTGCGTAACCCTTCTCAATATGGGCAGGGCACTAACTGGTACAATGAAATATTGCGAACTGCCCTTCAAAGCAGTATTAATGCAGGTGTATCAGGGGGATCGGAAAATACCAGGTACTCCTTTTCATTTGGTCGTGTAAACCAGGATGGCGTAGTCCGGTTCACCGGTTTTGAGCGTTATGTTGCAAGAATGAATTTTGAAGCAAACTTAAGCAGAAGATTAAAGCTCGGGTTTATCCTTGCTCCCTCTAACAGCGTACAAAAACTGAGTGACAGTGAGGGCTCCCTTTACAGAGATAATATCATTGTAAGAAGCTTATGGTTAAGTCCGCTGGTCCCTGTCACTGATGCCACAGGTAAACGTACACCATTTATAGAAGGTGGCGGAAGACCAGCACCTAATCCGCTGAATAGCCTGGAGTTTTCAGGTACTACTCGAAAAGAGTTCAGGGGCCTTGGAAGTGCATATGCGGAATATGAAATTGTTAGCGGTTTGAGGGCAAAATACAGTTTTAACGTTGACTACAGTAACGGCTCTTCTTTTCTTTTTAATCCTTCAAACGTCGGTGGAATATTTTTACCTCCCCCGGTGGTACCAAACGCTACCATCACACAGTTTTCCAGCTTCAACTGGCTTTCTGAAGCGCTTCTTTCTTATAACAGGGAACTTAATAACAATCATCGCATTGAAGCGGTGCTGGGTTATACCACTCAACATGAACGTGCAGCATTCCTGCAGATTAATGCGGATAACTACCCCGATAACCTGGTACAAACTATTAATGCTGCAGGTATCATTCCTTCTTATAACCAGGATGTCCAGGAATGGTCGCTCATCTCTTACCTGGCAAGGATAAACTATACTTTTAAAAATAAATACATCCTTACGGCAACTGGTCGTAGTGACGGGTCTTCCAGGTTCGGGACAAACAACAGGTATGGTTATTTTCCTTCAGCAGCAGTAGGATGGAGGGCTTCAGACGAGCATTTTCTTCAAAATATAAAGTGGATGAGCAGCCTAAAATTCCGAAGCAGTTATGGGTTAACAGGTAATTATAACATCGGTAATTACACCTCTATTTCAAATATCGGATCCTCCAATGCAGTATTTGGCGGTCTGTTAGCAGGCGGCCGGGTGGCCACATCCTTAAATAATCCTGACCTTACCTGGGAAGAATCAGCGCAGTTCGACGCTGGTTTTGATCTTGGGATTTTTAAAGACAGGATTGTTTTTACCGCAGACTATTACAGTAAAATAACTAAGTCTATGTTGCTGAATAACGAAATACCCCTGTCATCAGGTTATTCTAACGCCATCTTAAATCTTGGAAAAGTGCGCAACAGAGGTTTTGAGTTTACACTCAGTAGTCAGAATTTTACGGGAAAATTTACCTGGAATACGAGGGCTAATATTTCCTTTAACAGGAATATAGTGCTTGCGCTCAATAATGAAAATAAAACAATTTACAGTGGAAGAAGCGGAGAAGGGGGATATACACATATTACCGAAGTAGGCAAACCTATCGGGCAGTTTTTTGGTTATCAAATTATAGGAGTGTACAAAGACGCGGATGACCTTGCCAAATCGCCAAGAAACAATACTTCGGTTGTTGGTTCAATAAAATACAAAGATGTAGATGGAAATGGTATAATTGAACAGATTAAAGATTTTACAGTAATTGGCAAAAGTCAGCCTGATTACTCATGGGGACTTAGTAATAATGTAAGCTATAAAAACTTTGACCTTGCCGTTATTCTTACAGGAGTACAGGGAGGTCAGATTTTAAGAACCGCCAATGAGACGCATAATAATAATGAAGGGATCGCTTTTCCCGGTCAGTTTAATATTGACAGGAAATATGTTCTGAACCGGTGGCGATCACCATCACAACCCGGAAACGGCGTATCGCCTTCTACTACCGGCGGAAGGGTGATGTGGCGTGATGTAAATTCATCATGGGTAGAAGATGCTTCTTATTTACGGGTGCAAAACGTTACTTTAAGTTATAACATACCGCCCCAAATTCTTTCAGGTACAAATGTGATAAAGACGGCGCGTATGTATTTCAGTGGCCAGAACCTCGCTATTCTAACTAAATATAGTTGGGGCAATCCTGATGCAATCCGGAATTCACTTGCTGGTAATACGGTAAGTCAGGCCCTGGTGCCAGGATCAGATTATGGGAATTATCCTGTAGCCCGAAGTATAAATGTTGGTATTAATCTTGGTTTTTGAATGAATCTTTCTAAATGTAAAACTTGAATATGAAAAAGTATCATCATTTTATATTGGGATTAATTGTATTGACAGGTATGATCATCACTTCATGTAAAAAAACTTTCCTGGACATTGGCCCCGAGGCTACTATCAACGGAAGCAGGTTCTTTTCAACAGAGGCTGAAATTTTACAGGCGGTCAACGGAGCTTACAGCACATTACGCATTCTTGGTGTAAACAGTTACTGGGTCTTTGGTGAAATGCGATCCGATAATACAGCTAATTTTCAAACCAACACAGGAGGGGAACAACGGGAACTTATAGATCAATTTCTGACGATCGCTACCAACGATAACGTAAGAGGCTTCTGGCAGCAGAGCTATATAGGAATATCCAGGTGTAATGATGTATTAGATCATATCGAAACGGTTATTATGACCGACGATAATAAAAAGCGCTACAAAGCCGAAGCGAAGTTTCTGAGAGCCTTCTATTATTTCCAGCTTGTACGCCAGTTCGGAGGAGTACCACTGCGTATCACTTCTATACAATCAGCAGCTAATTCCCTTTCTGCAGGCAGGGCAACCAAAGATATTATTTATGGCCAGATCATATCAGACCTGACAGCTGCCATTGCCGATCTTCCTTCCTCTTATACCGGAAAAGATTTGGGTCGTGCAACGCAGGGAGCCGCGAGGATAATGCTGGGTGAAGTATTGATGACACAGAAAAAATTTGCAGAAGCCCTCGCGCAACTACAGCCGCTAAAGGCACTTGGATATAGTTTGCTGCCAGTGTACAAATCTATTTTCGATCCCAAAAATAAAAACAATGCAGAATCTATATTTGAAATTCAGTACCTCGGCAGCCAGCCTGCCCTTGCCAGTAATTTTATGTACACTTTCGCACCTGCAAACTCAGGCAGCAATGTCACCGGTGATCCCGGAACGTCACTTAGCCTGACGTCTGGCTGGAACACACCCACTGCGGACCTCATTAGCGCTTATGAACCCAATGACGTTCGAAAAGCTGTTTCCCTAAATACCGGATATCTGAATAACGGTGCTTTTGTAACTGCTCCCCATGTAATAAAATACAATCACGGATTTGTGAACAGGGGTAATACGGATGATAACTTTCCTGTTTACCGGTATGCAGACGCCCTGCTGTTAATTGCTGAGTGCCTTAATGAAACTGCCGGGGTAAATGCTGAGTCATTTGACAATATCGATAAGGTAAGAATACGGGCTGGTCTTTTGCCTCTGGCACGCGGTGCTATAAATACGCAAAGCCTGCTCAGGCTAGCCATTGAGAAAGAAAGAAGGGTGGAACTGGCTTTTGAAAACCACCGCTGGTACGATCTTGTACGTACCGGAAGGGCAATTGAAGTGATGAATGCGCATGGCATTCAGGAGAAAGCATTAAAGCCAACCGTGATTCGTCCCGCCGGGTTTAACGTAACCCCCAATAATTTACTGTTACCAATACCTCAGCAGGATATAAGTGTAGATAACCTCGAGCAAAATCCATAATAAACATAAAAATGAATACTGTAAAATACTCACTGGCTTTTTATATAATAATTTTTAACCTGACTGCCTGTAATTCTACCGCTGATAATACATACAGGGAATGGAAAGTGTATGGAGGTAATAAGAACCGGATTCAATATTCGGCCCTTAACCAGATTGATACGAATAATGTAAAAGAGCTGCAGGTTGCGTGGGTTTATAATACCCATGATGCAGAACAGGGAACGCAGATTCAGGCAAACCCGGTTGTAGTAGATAACGTATTATACGGGGTGTCACCAAAACTTAAATTATTTGCCATTGACCCGGCGACAGCAAAAGAAAAATGGGTGTTTAATCCTTTCACAGACACCAGCACAAGCAAGACGAAAACGAAGGGTATCAGTAACTGCAGGGGTGTAGCTTTTTACCACGGCACTAACAATGACAGTCGTATTTTTTACAGTGCCGGATCTCTGTTGTATTGCATAAACATCATTGATGGTCAGCCCATCCGCGGCTTTGGCGATCAGGGTAGTATTGATTTGCACAATGATCTTGGTCGGGAGGTTCAACACTTGTCAGTCACTGCCAGTTCTCCTGGTATGATATATAAAGATTTAATTATAATTGGATCTTCTGTGTCTGAGGAAGCTGCGTCTGCCCCCGGGCATATCCGTGCTTATGATGTACACTCGGGGAAGCTGCGCTGGATATTCCACACCATACCTTATCCGGGTGAACCCGGCTATGAAAGCTGGGATGACAAAGAAGCGTATAAGCATATCGGTGGCGCAAATGCATGGGCGGGATTTAGTATGGATGAAGAAAAGGGTATTTTGTTTGCTCCCACAGGGTCGGCAGCATATGACTGGTATGGTGGCAAAAGACTGGGCCAAAACCTTTTTGCCAATTCAATTCTTGCCATAGATGCCGCCACCGGTAAATTAAAATGGCATTTTCAAACGGTTCATCACGATGTTTGGGATTGGGATATTCCAGCCCCGCCGATATTGGTGACATTAAAAAAAGATGGGAAAGATATCGACGCGTTAATTCAAACCACTAAAACGGCATTTCTTTTTGTGTTAGACCGAAACACCGGGAAACCATTGTATCCGATAGAAGAAAGACCCGTGCCTACCGAGACAGATCTTACAGGAGAAAGACTTTCTCCAACGCAACCTTATCCTACTTTCTACCCGCCTTTTGCCCGTCAGGTTATTACTGAAGCAGACCTTAACAGAATGGTGCCGGATTCTTCTTACCAGGTTATAAAAAAATTGCTTGCTTCGTATAAAACCGGTAATATTTTTAATCCTCCTTCCAAACATCCTACCATTGTTTCACCCGGCATGCAGGGCGGTGGCGAATGGGGAGGACCCTGCTTTGATCCGAAAGAAGGAATCATGTATGTAAATGCCAATGAAATCACAAGGGTGCTTACCATGGGTGAGGTAAAAAAAGAACAGGCCGTTTCGGGTCAGACCAACCTGGAAGCGGGAAAGTTGTTGTATGGAAAATTCTGTACCGGTTGTCATGGCGAAGATCGAAAAGGTACAGGCGATTATCCATCGCTGGTAAATATCAATAACAAATACAAGGAAGACCAGTTCAAAGCCCTGGTTACAACGGGAGTTAGAAGAATGCCTGCTTTTAACCAGTTGAATGAGCCGGAAAAAACGGCAATCGCTTCTTATATACTTGGTTTAAAACCTAAACAGGATATCAAATTTGTAAGCCAGGCAAAAATAACGGACCCTTATCTTGAAATACCTTATACCTCGGCACCAGGTATCGTTAATAAAACAATGGTTGGGAGACCCTCAAAATTTGAAACCCCCGAAGGTTATCCTGCTATCAATCCGCCCTGGGGAACTTTAAGCGCCATAAATATGAATACAGGCAAAATACAGTGGAAAGTCCCCCTGGGAGATTATCCTGAATTAAAAGCAAAAGGCATCAGGGCAGGCACTGAAAATTATGGTGGACCGGTTGTAACAGCAGGCGGACTGATTTTCATAGCAGCCAGTAACGATGCAAAATTCCGGGCTTTTCATAAAAGAACCGGAGAGCTGTTATGGGAGGCTGAACTGCCTTCCAGTGGTTTTGCTACCCCTGCTGTTTATGAAATTGACGGAAAACAATATGTAGTCATTGCTGCCGGTGGCGGAAAGATGAAAACAAAATCTGCAGACGCTTATGTAGCATTTACTTTAAAAACAAACAGATGAAAATTACCCGTAAACACTTTTTAGCTTCCGGTGCGATGGCGACAGCCGGGATGGCATTTAATATGAAAGGTCTTGCACAAGCAGGGAGAAAAGATAATAACAAGATGAAAGTTTGTGTATTCTCAAAGCACCTGCAATGGCTCAACTACCATGACATGGCTATGGCGGCAGCGGATATGGGTTTTGACGGAGTAGACCTTTCCGTCAGGGCAAAGGGTCATGTGCTGCCTGAAAGAGTTGCCGAAGACTTGCCAAAAGCCATTGCAGCCGTTCGTAAAGCAGGGCTCGAAGTTTATATAATAAGTACGGATATAGTTGATGCGAATGATCCGTTGACTGATAAAGTATTGAAGACAGCGGCAGGTCTGCAAATTGTCAATTACCGCACAGGTTGGTTTACTTATCAGAAAGAGCTTGACATCCCTGCAAATATTGAAATTTTTAAAGCAAGACTTTCGGGCCTGCAGCAAATTAATAAGAAATATGGATTACATGCCGATTATCAGAACCATTCAGGGGAAGGGTTTGGCTCTTCTATATGGGATTTGTGGTTAAGCATAAAGGAACTCGATCCAAAATATATCGGCAGCCAGTATGATATTTATCATGCAACGGTTGCAGGCGCCTATTCATGGCCGGTAGGTCTTGAGTTGATCCATAAGTATGTTCATACTACAGACATAAAAGATTTCAGGTGGGAAAAGAAGGAGGGAAAATGGAAACTTACCCCGGTTCCTTTGGGAGACGGTATGGTAGATTTAAGTAAGTACCTGGGGCTTGTTAAAAAGTATAATATCCCGGGTCCCGTTACACTACACTGCGATTATAGTTCGGGTGGTTCAGAATCCGGGGCAGCCACTTTAACCATTCCCGGAAGCGATGTTTTGAAAGCAATAAAAAAAGATCTTGGTGTATTAAAAAATCTGCTTGCGGAAGCCGGGTTATAAATGCAGCATCTTACATTGCTCAGGCTCTTTACCTAAAATATTTACAATGCCGGAAGTATATTCTTCCTTAAAAATACCATTAAAATAAAAATAAAAAATGTATAAAATAAGCTGCTGTGCTTTCTTGATATTGATAATAGCAGGGGTGAATGCGCCAGCTCAAAAAATAAATGCTAAGGGCAATGTTGCCGGCTGGTATAAAAAGTATGAATCAATCAAAGCGCTCAAAATTTATCCTGATGAATCAATTGATCGGGCGGAATTTATAAAGCAATATGCAAGGAGCAAAAAATGGTGGGACGAGGCTTTTACTTATCTTAAGATTACAGATCTGTCAAGACTTGTTCCGGGAAATTATCAAATAGATGGTGATGATGTTTATGTAAAAGTGACAGAGGCGATCTCAAAAGATATTGATTCTTCCAAATGGGAATCTCATCACAACTATCATGATATACATTGCCTGGTCTCAGGAAAAGAAATGATTGGGATCACACCTGTTACCAGGGTAACTGCTATCACACCTTATGATAGCGCTAAAGATATTTTATTTTATAAAGGAGATGGACCTTACTTTTTAGCGGCACCCGACCGGTTCTTTATTATTTTTTCCAATCAGGCACATCGTCCTTTTGTAAAAGTGGGCGGCTATGAAGAAAAGGTAAAAAGAATTGTGATCAAGGTGAGAAACATTGGTTATAAAGAATAAAATTTCAGCCCCGGATTTTTGAAATTCAATACAAGTGTCATGTCAATCTATAAATCAACAGTTTTGCCTTCAGCGATCAGCTGGCAGCTATCAGGCGGAAATATAGTCAAGCATTGGTTTTCCTGAAAGCTGACAGCTCTTCTATAACTGAATGTTTTTGAAGAAACTCTTTTATATAATTACAAAGTTGCCACTTGCTTATGATTTAGTGCAATTTCAAAAGTTATTTTATGCGAAACATAACCCCAGGGTTATACTATGGCTGATCGCTGACGATAAATTTCATGTCATTCCATTTCTGACATGTTACTAATTATAATTAATACAGGAGGCATCAACCTGGATGCGCGAACAGAATAGCTAATCATAATTCTATTCCTGAATTCTTCTGTTGTTATTTTTTTTTCCTCATGTAGGGGTAAAGCTATTTTCGTTCGTATTGGTTATAGCGGTTACAAAATCTCTTTAATCAAACGATTGCAACGATCTTATAACAGATGTTGTTAGAAGCTTAATTCAAACTTTCTCAAAAACAAAATGCTGCTGTATGAGAATAGATCATCTTAACTCCAGGACTAAATTTGCTGCTTTTATGTTCCTGCTGTTTATCCTTCCTTCTTTTAATTTATCCGCTCAGTCTAAAGCAAGCTTAGTCAAAGGCGTTATTCAAAACACAAACAATGAACCCATTGCAGATGTTACCGTTATCGTTAGAAATACAAAAACAAATTTTACATCCGGTACGAGTACAGACAGTGCAGGAGTTTTTACCTTTTCAAAAATTAATTCCGGTGGTCCGTATTCCTTCACCTTTACAAA
>Ga0123337_10001268_pt1 | contig 33638 bp, 26 predicted proteins | sample frozenSSSSmetaG_FD_89792 | JGI IMG/M metagenome (GOLD analysis project Ga0123337, IMG submission 89792) | Glacier valley bacterial and archeal communities from Borup Fiord, Nunavut, Canada, to study Microbial Dark Matter (Phase II) -... | ecosystem: Environmental > Aquatic > Freshwater > Ice >...
AAATCCATTATGATCGTACCAACCAGGATCTCAGCTTTAGCTCTTATCGGCACTCTGTTGGCATCAGCTGTGATCCAAAGGTACATTTTGCTATCTTTTCGAAAGATGCGGCCAGCCTTAACTGAAGGGCTGAATTTAAAACAGGAAAAGGTTCCCATAGGAGTTGAGATCTCTTCTTTACCCTCATAGGTAATTTTAAGTCTGGCAACTTCCCCTTCAAGGTAATAATCGATATCTATTACATCCCCTTGACTTACACTACTGAGATCAAGAGAACGTGCAAAATAGAAAGCTGATACAATATCGCGGGTATCGGGTTTTATCGGAATTAAACCCTTAGGTGACTTAACCTCTTTTTTCTCAAAGTCGAATTCAGCTGCTCCGCTTCTTTTATAACTATTTTCACGAATATTCTCTTTATACGTATAGGGGAGAAAAGTCTTGGGGTCTATAAATGAGTCATATCTGTTCCGAACTTTATAAAAGATATCAAAAGTGCCTGAAGTCTGACCAGTTGCTGTGAAATGTATGGCTTTTTTACCATTGTAATCCATATCAGTACTGAGTACACTTAGATTAGCCTCACCACATTTAAAAATACCGTATTTGATAGCATACTGTAAAACTTCACCCTGCTTAAAAAAAGGCTTTAAAAAGCGCGGGCTTTTCTGTGCCAGAAGGAGTGAACAATTAAGAATTAAAAGGATACTGGTAAATAGAACATGAAGTTTGAATTGCTGGATGATAGAATAGATCAATTTATACTTCCTGCTTAACACGTATACCATGGTGATTTGCTATTTTTAAAAGGTTGCAAAAAAAGGGCCGCCTTACAAGAGCAGCCCATTTTGGAACATACCAAACGTTTAATCAACCTTCAAAAAAAAGGTGAATCAGGCGTTTTTAAATATCGGTACTGTTGAACACGGTTCTCCAAACATCAGACTTTTAACGATAGGTTTGAAAAGAACTGCAATCTCAAGATATACTGAATTGGGTACAGGAATACTGCCACACCCTTTAACGACCACTCGTTTATCTCTAAACTTATCCAGGTTCAAGGCGTGTAGTTTATCATGGTAGGCTAACTGCAGAACAGCATCAGGGCTACCATAAGCAATAATTTTTGCAAATGCCTGCAGGTACGAACCTACCAACATATAGGCCCAGGTTGGTATTATCGCATCAGCTGAACAATGAACTGCAACCATAGCACCTGTATATTGTTTCCAGTTATGGGCTTTTAAAAAAGCTCTGAAATCTTTTTCTTTCAGGATAAGTTCTTGAAACAGATTGTCTTTCAGATCAAATGATAAAATACCTGTAGGTTCAAGCAACATTGCCGGATCAAAGGTAACCAGAACACTTTCAGAAACCCGGTTTATGAGCAGATCATTTGTTTGCATACAGTTTTATTTAAAAAAACTTTGAGCGATTGTCTTGAATATTTGCAGCGTTTTTGAGTGCTTCAATTGCTGATCCAGCCGCCTGTGATTTAAATGTAGAACGAATACGTTCATTTCCTGTTTTACCAGCTGTGATATTCAATGGATGAATTGCAACTACTTCAAAAGCATAAACACCGCGATCGCCTATGACTGGCTTCCCGATTTTGTTAAGTGCACTACCAAATGCAGCACCTACTAGTTTAGGTTCCTCAATATTCTGTCCAATAGCTCCATTTTCAAAAGATAGGCTGTCGGTAGTAACCGCAGTAAGTCCTAATTTCTGAGCAAGACCATCTAAATTTGGTACAGATTTTTGAGCATCGCTCAACTGCGTGCTTAGCAAATCACCCTTACGTGCTTTTAACGCATCTGCTGAAACTAACCTTTTCACCTGCTCAAAAGGGATAGCTCCTTTTTTACGGGTTGAAACCAATCTGGCGACTACAAAATTATTTCCCAGATCAAAAACTTCTGATAGGTCACCTGGTTTTTTACCAAACGCCCATTGTATAACCTTTCTGGCATTATCCAAGCCTTGTAATGACTGATCATTGCCCTTAATGTCTTCAGCAGAATGAACTATCGTACCAATTTTTCTGGCCTGAACTGCTAGTGTCTGTGGGTCTTTCGCATCAAGAGAACCTAGAAATGAGGTAGCTTTTGAATAACTATTCTGTACAGTCTTGGAAGACGGGCTGAAAGAACGGTCGATTTGTGCCACTTGCATTGCTTTGGAAATATTTTTCTGATCTTCAATTTCAACAATATGTACCCCATATTGAGTAGTAACAATAGAGGTCTGACCTTTTTTACCGTTAAAGATGAAATCTTCGAAAGGTTTAACAAGACTGCCCAATGCTATGAATCCAAGTTCACCACCTTTAACGGCTGAACCCTTATCAGCAGAAAATTTCGATGCAAGTTCTGCAAAACTTGCACCCTTGGCCAGCAAACTTTTTATACTGTCAGCACGCTTGGTCAGGGTCTGAATATTTTCATTTCCCTGTGGGGCCAGTAAGATATGTCTTGACCTGACTGAATCAGGCATATCTTTAATAGCAAGTAGTTTGGCCGCTTTAAATGAGCCATTTTCAAAGTAAGGACCATAGACTGTTCCGACAGATGCATTTTTCAGGTTACTATCAAGTTTTGCTGATAGCTGACCTTTCTTAAAAAAACGAACAGGCAATTTGCTATCAGAATTCAGGCTTACAAATAAAGAATCGCTTTTAGTGGTTTTAAAATCAGCAATAGCCTTATCAATATCCTTCTTAGCATTTGATGAATCTTCAGCACTGGGTTTTGCAGCCAGCGTTACAAAATCAATACTCACCGTATTCTCTTTACTCTGGTACTTGTAAATATTATCATTATAATACGTATTCAGGTCATTATCTGTCAAGGCAACTTTATTGTCTGCAATTCTTGAATAATCCAGGAGGGCATATTTAATGCCAACTTTCTCGGGTAAAGAATAGGCTGTATTTATTTCTAAGCTGGTGACATATACACCTCCCTGAATCAGGGTAACATACTTTTGAAGGGCATGAGTATCACTGATCTCCTTTTCAAGATCTAACCAGCGTTTTTTAGTATCGGCATTGCGATCAAGGTTGCGAAGAAAATTACGAACACTTGACGGATCAAATGTTCCTGTCTTTGGATCGGTGAATGCCTGTTTAACCCGGGCATCCGGATTTCTTCCAAGTATCAGATCTGATAGTTCAGCTGAACTGGTTTGAAGCCCGGCCTTATTGATCTGGGTGGTTAGAATCATCTGAGTAACGACCTGATTCCAGGTCTGCTCATTGACATAGCCCATCATCTGAGGTGGCAGGCTTGACTGTCCATACTGTTGTTTAGCCTGCTCTACCTGTAACTGAAGCTTGGTATTAAATTCTGCCTCAGAAATTTTTTCGCCACCAACAATACCGATGGTTGTACCATTATCCCTGAATAATGACCCTCCCATTCGGGAAGCATCACTGACAAGAAACGCTACAATAGAAAGCCCGATCAAACCTATCATTAATAATCCTGCGCGTTCCCGCAAAAAAGTCATCACACCCATAATCTAATTTTGTTTCAAAGCTGACGAAATTACAAATCTTTTATACAGCGACAAGGCATTATCTTCATTTCGGAAGCGAATCATTTTTCATTTGTATCTGCCCCCTGAACTTATGCCAGTGTACGATACTGAAATTCTCGTCAGCATCCATACCATCCCCTTCATATACCCCGTCACTTTTTTGATATTTAACGTATTTTTCAGTGTAAATTTTCTTTTTATTCTCATCCCAGAAAAGCTGCTCGGTATTAAGCTTCTCCCCAATTTTATTGACTACCCTAACATCATTTTCTACCATGACCCGGTGTTCGTTTTCATAACGAATACCGTAGTTGGCATCAAGATGGCTTTCAACCTTGCCGGTAATAGCACTGTAAAAGTCTATATGCAAGCCTTTTGGTAGTTCCTGATAGGGCTTATCAGTTTCATATTGCATGATAACCGGGCTAGTAAGCACAGCCTTAACTCTTGCACTATCGCTAAAAGTAATTGATACATTTCGGCTAACCTGTACAGGTTTTGCCGCAACCTTAGCAGAAATTGCATTGATTTTACTGAGGTCATCATTACCGCATGCCTCGATAAAAATAGTAAGTAGTAATAAACATGTCAGGGAATAAAGCCTACACATAAAAGTTGTATTCATCCAGGAAGACTCAGTTCGGTTGTTGACTATTGGTATCTCTTACGGTAAAACCATAACTGGTTCAGTACATAACCAACATGTATATTCAGGTAATTTTCTTTGACCAGGTTGCTGGCAATCGTGCCACGCTGTCCGTATTCAAAACCTAAATTCAGTTTTGAACTGATCTGGCTGGGATTATATCCCCCACCGGCCCTTATGGGCAAACCAAAACCCAATGTAACGGCATACTGATTAATCTGTGTTCCATTTAAATTCAGATACGTCTGGCCGAAATTGCCACCAATTCTATAATCAACCAGCGCCAGATAACTTGAAACAGAGGTAAGATCAGGGGTATACTGAACACCTAAAGCTACCTGGTAGCTATTTGTAAAATGCTGGCCTATCCCCTGATATTGAAATTCAGACCATTTTCCAAGTTTATAATCAGTTGTTACCAATAACCTGTCTCTGAAATGGTAGGCAATTCCAAAGTTATGAGTAGTTGGCAAGACAGTATTAGATTTACCGTTGTTTATTGTACTTACTGTATCAATGATTATCTCATTATCTTTTGAACTGCTTGAATAACGCTGAGTGTAGCTTCTGTTGCGGGTAATAATGTTTGTTTTATAGTTTCCGCTATAGGCCAGTGTAAAACGTGAATCTTTACCGATATTAAACTGATACTGTATTCCATATCCAAATAGAAAACCTCCTAATGAAGTTTTTCCGCTGATCCGGCTATTATAGATTGTGTCGCTGGCTGTTCCCCTTGAATTGACAAATTCTAATGATTGTATTTGTGCCAGATTACCAAATACATAACCTGCGTTAAACCCTATCGAAAGACCCTTGATAATTTCATAACCTGTACCGATATAACCCTGGGTCAAACCACCTTCACCCGAATAAATCGCGTTCTCAGGACCAAGAATATTATCTTTCTGAGTAAGACTTTGAGAATATCCCATATTACTATATGGCAATAAACCCACGCTCAAACCCCATTTATTGGTCAGTGGAAATGCAAGCCCCAGATAACCATATTGTGCATTAATATTAAACTGCTTGTCATTCTGGCTCTGTAACTGGGTAAGATTCATACGCAGACCTGATTCAAGCGTTGTGAGTTTGATGGCTGAATAGGATGCAGGGTTGAAAAAGTTTATAGAATTATATTCCCGTAAACCTGTGGCGGCTCCGCCCAGGGCTCTGGTTTGTCCGAAATATGTCGGCTGAACATCACCAATTCCAAATCGTGAATAAGGCGAATTAATATTGGCCTGTGAAAAAGCAAACTTTGCAAAAACTAAAAGTATGAGTACTAGACAGGTTCTGATCCGCAAACTATGCATTGTTAAAAGTTAAAATTTGATTCAGGCCAATTAAAACGAGATCTGGTTGTAATTCCAAATGGTCGGCAAAGATGCTATTTTTCAGCTGAGTAACAAATGTTTTTGAATCGCCACCGCACATGCAAATACTTAAATTTTCTCCATATAAATTCCGGTAGGCATTAATTACTTCCTTTATTTCAAATAAAGTGTTGAGTTGAACCCCAGACCGAATGGCTGAAACAGTATCAGTACCAATTAATTCGGGTAAATTTTCGTCCAGTTCTACTAACGGTAGCCTGGAGGTAAAAGTATGGAGAGCCATATACCGCATATTTAAACCCGGTGAAATTGACCCACCAAGGTATTCTCCTTTATGATTTAAAAATTCATACGTAATGGCCGTGCCGGCATTAATAATCAGCACATCTTTACCTAGGTATAGGCTCAGCGCACCTGCTACAGCGGCAATCCGATCTGAACCCAGACTCAGAGGGCTCTGGTATAAATTTACAAAAGGCAACGCCATATAATGATCGAGCAGATATACACTCGACTGTCCTTTAAGCCAAGTCATAAATTCTGCCTTCAGCTTTATGACTGATGAAATTATTACTTTAATAGGTACAGATGCGAAAGACTGAGAATCCCTGACATTGGTTAAAGGTGAATAATTTAAATCCTGGTTACCAGAAGTATTCGGATGTGACGAAGTACTATTTTGTTTGATAAAGAGAGCCAATCGATGCCGCTCATCACCTTCTTCAAGTGCAGCATGACTAAATTTTGTGACTGAAACTAATCGGTTTCCAATAAAAAATCCCACTTTCAGGCGGGTATTTCCAAGGTCAATGGCAATCATTGGCATTTAGACTTTCGAGAGAGAAAGAATTGATTCAAAAATCGGTAATCCATTTTTATTACCCAGAATTTCCATAGCTGCACGCTCAGGATGTGGCATCATACCAAATACATTACGGCCAATATTACAAATACCTGCTATATTTTGAATACTTCCATTTGGGTTGCTCTCATGGCTAACGATTCCATTTTCATCGCAGTACCTGAACAGTACCTGATCATTTTCATTCAGGTCTTCCAAGACCTCTTTGGCAGCAAAATAATTACCTTCTCCGTGTGCTACCGGAATCTTTATGACTGAATCAACTGAAATTTCTGATGTTAACAGTGAGTTTTTAGTTTCGGCCTTTATAAAAATATTTCTGCACTCAAATTTACGTTTTTCATTATGGAGTAATACTCCTGGCAATAAACCTGCTTCTGTGAGTATTTGAAACCCGTTGCAAATACCAAGAACATTACCGCCTTTATTTGCAAAATCAATGACCGATTTCATAATCGGTGAAAACTTTGCTATTGCTCCTGAACGCAGGTAATCTCCAAAAGAAAATCCTCCTGGCAAGACTATAAAGTCACAATTCTGCAGGTTATGATCTTTATGCCATAAACGCTGAACTTCCTGACCAACAACAGCTTCAAGAACGTGAATTATATCTTCATCACAATTTGAACCCGGAAAAATAACAACACCAAATTTACTCATGTGAAATAGATCAGCTTTTAACTTAATGGATCTGAAAGAACAATGTTGCCCCCAGCCAAATAATAAACAGGCCTTCGTACATCCATTTTTTCTCTGCAAATATAAAGAAATAGCTTGAGTAAACTGAGAGAGGCACTGCCCAGACAAGAAAATGAAGCAGAGTATACCTTGGTTTCGCCGAAATATACTGCCCCGAATATTGAATAAGGAATGGTTGCAGATAGAATCCTGCACCAGAAAGAACAATCAGGAAAAATAAAAACTGTATAGACTTACGTACCTGGACTCCATTTTTATGGTAGTTGGCTCTGTAGTAACTTACCGATAATACCAGAATCACCAGTAAGGGCAAAAGATTGAATACCGTTAACAATGGAATATCCAACCTTGCCCTGAACTGCATGTCAAAAGGTTGAAAAATACGGATGAACCCATCCAGATTATCGGTGTAGAAATAATAAACAGCAATGAAAAAATAAAGAATCAGGAACCCAAACAGACCAGATAACCAGCTTCTCCAGGAAAATGGTAGAAATACAGATAATCCTATCCATACCAGGGGTAGCAGTACAATAAAAGGAAAATAGACGAAGGTACCTGCGGCAATAATAAGACCCAGATCAAAAGCTCGGGCAATAGGCTTATCGGTTTTATACATGGCAAAAATTCGCTCAAGCAATAGCAGAACAACAAAGTTGACAATCAGTACAGGCTGAATGCTGAGGAATTCAATAAACATGCTACTGATCATGATATAGATCAGGGCAGGTATCATTGTTGGCTTACTGAAAATAGTATACCGGTGTAAGATCTGATCGAGTATCAGCGCCTGTACATAAACTATTAGCCCCCCTATCGCCAGATTTACAAGATGGTTTGATAGAAAATCAAATCTCAACGGTAAAAAAGTTCGCATATAGGGTTCAAACATCAGAACCTCTTCAGTATGAACAGAATGAAATGCAGGTATTAACCTTAGTATGTAAGTTAAAATCAGCAGGTAGATATATGTAAAATTCTGATGGTTACGAAATGCCGAAATGAACATAGTATAAAATTAGGCGTTTTTCCCGTATTTGAGAATGAGCTTTGAGACAATCTCTGCTGTCTGATCGGGAAAATCAACTTTCAGCGGAGCCTGATTATAAACCCAATTTTTTAGAATTTCATCAAATCCAGTTCCTATAACAGGTATTACAGGAATACCCATCAAACGCATGGCTTCTACATTACATTGCTGCTCCCATTGCCCAGTCATCGGGATAGCCAGAATTTTTTTACCTAAAAATAATGCTTCTGCCGGACCTTCAAACCCTCCTCCGGTTAAAAGTCCTTCACAGCCTATCACACTTTTATTATAAGCAAGATTTTCAATTGGCCTGATATGCACATTACCATGCCGTTTCTCGGTATGTGTATGCTTTGAAAAAACTTCCCAGTTTACATGTGGTAATTTTTGTAACCAGGGTAATAAGAAACTGTCTGCATACGCAGGAAGATAGACCGTATAATGCCCATTGTTTACCGGGCCAAAAGCTCTTATCTCTGAGCGGATTACTGGAGTATGAATAAAAGTATCATAGGCCTTAAAATGGAAACCTATGGCTGCAGTTGCCGGAGCATATTGTGTCAGAATTAGTTCTGAGGGAATTGATATTCCGGCTGGACGGGGGGTAAGTTTTGACAGAAACGAGCTTTGGTGGCTCAGGGCAATGCATTGTTTTTGCCTGAGTTTACAGGCCCAGGCTGTTACTGGTTCAAAATCATTAATGATAAGATCGTAATCGTCAAGTGGAAAATACCTGATATCATGATAAAGTTGTCTTAGATCGAGGGTCTTATAGGTGAGCCATTTATCTACCCCTCCTCTTTTTCCAAATATAAAACTCAGTCCATGGAAGCGAAACATAATAGGGAAACCCAATTGAACATCAGCCTGGGTACCGGAAACGGCAATATGAAGATCTCCATATTGCTGAAGATGGGGAATGATTTCACGTGCCCGGCTAAGGTGTCCATTACCTGTACCCTGAACTGCCAACAAGATTCTCATACAGGTGATTAATATTAATTTTTGAATTCAGATCTTCATTATCCTCTGTTGAATGTTCTTCTTCTGATTGCACAAAGTCTGCCGCATTATAACTAAAAATCTTCCATTTTCCTGCATTGTATTCTAGTGCTGTCAGGTTTTCAATCCAGTCTCCAGAATTTAAATAGGTAACCGTTCCCTTTTCAGTTTTAATTTCTTTGATTAACGGTTGGTGAATATGACCACAAATTACATATTGATAACCTTTTTCTGCTGCAAGTAACGCTGCGGTACATTCAAAGTCATTCATGAATTTGACTGCGTTTTTAAATCCCGATTTAACTTTTTTAGAAAAACTCATTTTTTCACGTCCTGCAAGACCAAGTAGAAAATTGACAAAACTATTCAGGAGTATCAAAAAGTCATAACCAGCAGCACCCAGTTTAGCCAACCACTTAGAATGCTGCATGGTAATATCAAATATGTCGCCGTGAAAAACCCAGACTTTTTTTTCTCCCAACGGAAGAATTAATTTGTTCAGCAGTTTAAATGACCCAATATTGATATCAGCAAACTTGCGAAGCATTTCATCATGGTTACCTGTGAGATAATAAACGGGGATACCCTCTGTGATATATTTCATGATGCGTCTTATGACTTTAAGATGAGCTTCCGGGAAGTACGATTTACTGAATTGCCAGATATCGATAATATCACCATTTAATATAACCATCCCTGGTTTGATACTTTTCAGGTATCTGAGCAGCTCTATTGCATGACAACCATAGGTACCCAGATGTACATCGGAGATGACCAGTACTTCAACAATGCGCTTAGACATAACAGAATTTTTACGAAACTAGCAGACTACTGTTACCTTTTCATTAATTAAATGTTAATAACGAGCGCTTATTCATGTTTTCATTTAGCGAATAGACGCTGATTTTAAATCATACTTTTTAAGAACCATGTTCCCTGCAGGAACGTATATAATGGAGAATCTTTATGATTCTTAATGGTTAGGTTAGTGGGGGAGGAGGTGCCTTGCACCTCCTTTTTTTATATCTTTAGCGATGCTTTTTCAGCTTACTTCTCACTACAAGCCTACAGGCGATCAACCTGAGGCAATCAGGCAACTTGTTGACGGGGTGAACCGCGGCGATAATTATCAAACCTTACTGGGTGTAACTGGCTCAGGTAAAACTTTTAGTATTGCTAATGTGATACAACAGACCCAGAAACCAACACTCATTTTAAGTCATAATAAAACGCTAGCGGCCCAGTTATACGGAGAGTTCAAGCAGTTTTTCCCAGATAACGCCGTTAATTATTTCGTTTCTTACTACGATTATTTTCAACCAGAGGCTTTCATTCCCTCATCCAATACCTATATAGAAAAAGATCTTAAGATCAATGATGAGATTGAAAAACTAAGGTTACGGTCTTCATCAGCCCTAATGAGCGGTAGGAGGGATGTAATTATCGTATCTTCTGTTTCCTGCATCTATGGTATGGGAAACCCTGAAGATTTTGCGGCCAGTGTTTTTAAAATAGCCGTAGGTACCAAAATCAGCAGGAATGCCTTTTTACACCGTTTGGTAGAAATACTTTATTCCCGTTCAACATTAGAGTTTAAACGTGGAACATTCAGGGTACAGGGCGATACCATTGATGTGCATTTGGCTTATGCAGATTTTGCCTACCGCATCTCATTTTTTGGTGATGAAATTGAAGAGCTGTCATCAATTGATGTTGGATCAGGCAAGACAATTGAAAAAATGGATCAGATGGCAATTTATCCTGCTAATTTATATGTTACCCCAAGAGACAGACAACTGGGGGCCATCTGGCAGATTCAGGCTGAACTTGAAACCCGAAAAGCTCAATTCATTACAGACCAGCGCTATCTGGAGGCAAAACGTCTTGAAGAAAGAGTGAATTACGATCTTGAAATGATGCGTGAGCTGGGATATTGTTCTGGTATAGAAAATTACTCCCGGTTCTTTGATGGGCGCGAACCTGGTGCCAGGCCGTTTTGCCTGCTTGATTACTTTCCTGATGATTACCTGATGGTGATCGATGAAAGCCATGTTTCGATACCTCAGATCAGGGCAATGTATGGTGGAGACCGGTCAAGAAAACTTTCACTTGTTGAATATGGATTCAGGTTGCCCGCAGCACTTGATAATCGTCCCCTGAATTTCAATGAATTTGAAAGCCTGGCACCTCAAACAATATATGTCAGTGCTACTCCAGGAGATTATGAACTGGTCAAATCTGAAGGAATTGTTGTTCAGCAGGTTATCAGGCCAACTGGCTTACTTGATCCGCTGATTGAGATCAGGCCTGTTAAAAATCAGGTAGATGATTTACTTGAACAGATCGACCATACCATTAAATTAGGTGACCGAATACTGGTGACTACATTGACCAAGCGTATGGCTGAAGAGCTTAGCAAATACATGGATCGTCTGGGAATTAAATGCCGTTATATACATTCAGAAGTTAAAACGATGGAGCGGGTTGAAATTCTGCGTGGACTACGTCTGGGAGAATTTGATGTGCTGATCGGAATTAACCTGCTGCGCGAGGGTCTTGATTTACCTGAAGTATCACTGGTTGCAATTCTTGATGCAGATAAAGAGGGATTTCTTAGATCTGAAAGGTCTTTAATTCAAACTATTGGCAGGGCTGCAAGGAATGACCACGGTAGGGTTATCATGTATGCTGATTCTATTACTGAGTCAATGCGTAAAACTATTGAGGAGACAGACCGAAGGAGAATCATACAGATTGCATATAATAAATTGCATGGCATAACCCCAGTCACCATTAATAAAAACAGGCAGGAAATTATTGAACAGACCTCTGTTATGGACTTTAAAGACGGTGTTCAGCAAGCCTATATTGAGCCTGATCAGTCGAGCATCGCAGCAGATCCGATCGTACAATTTATGAGCAAATCAGATCTTAAAAAAACGATTGAAGAAACACGGAAAACAATGCTTGTTGCGGCCAAGGATATGGACTTTTTGCTGGCTGCAAAACTTCGGGATGAAATGTTCGTGCTTGAGAACATTCTCAAAGACAAATAATTCAAAATATTTAGCCGCTGATAAACGTTATATTCTTTTCTTTGTTGTTCTATTATTACCCGGATTATTGCTTTACCAAAATCCATAAAAAACCAGTTTTATATGGGCCAGTTTCTCGAAGATCTTATATTGTTTGCCATATTCTTCTATATCGCTAAAAAGGTGTTGCGAATAGTATATACTTTTATTAGCGGCAACACCGTAGGCAGGGGTAATCAGGGGGGGCAGGGCAGTGCTGCATCCGGCAGCAGTGAAAAGCGGAGACCTGAAGGCAGCATAAACATTAAATTTTCTCCTGAGAAAAAGAAAAGTACAGTTTCTGACAATGAAGGTACTTTTATTGATTACGAAGACATCAAACCTAAGTAATACCCAAAATAAATCCGATTATTGTTTTCTTGATTCTGATAAAGAAGAAAACTGTATGCTTAAAGAAGATTCTCTGTCATCAATAACCGAATCATATGCTGATTCATATACTATATACGATCAACAGTGGAGGCTTGAGGGCGGAAGAAATAAAGCAGCCAATATCGTATCTCTTTGTGCTTCTCTTAAAGTTAAATCACTTCTCGATATAGGTTCAGGTGATGGAGCAGTATTGGAATGGTTATCAAAAGAAAATTTTGTTCCTGAAATTTATGCAGTAGAAATTGCTGATTCAGCTATTGAAAGGCTTATTGCAAGAAAGCTTCCTCACTTAAAAGAAGTCAAAAAATTTGATGGCTACCATATACCTTTTGCCGACAAAGCATTTGAACTCAGTACCTGCAGTCATGTTCTTGAGCATGTTGAGCACCCAAGATTAGTACTGAGAGAAATTGCACGCGTATCGGAATACCAGTTTTTTGAGATCCCCATTGATTTCAGTTTTTTTGTAGATAAAAGAATTGCACATTTTCTGGCTTACGGTCATATAAATGTCTTCACACCATCTCTTTTTAAGTTCCTGCTGAAATCAGAGGGTTTTGAAATAATTAAAGAAGATTTCAGATTTTACTCAAATGAGATCATCAAGATGACTCATGCAAGCAAGAAAAAACAGCTTATCAGCCGCATTAAAAACGGGTTGATCAGGGCTATTCCATTTCTTAAAAAGATTAAACCGAATGTTTATGTCGTGCTTTGTAAGAAATCGACAACGACCCTGCCGATTTTTCATTAATTACTTTCTGCTTCAATATTGAATTTATTTAAAGCTAAACTCTATTTTAGCGTAGAATAGAACTGTCACATTTACATTAGCAATCGATACACCAAAGAACTGAAATGAAACAAATCAATACCTGGTTCAAGCATAACCTTCCCCATATACTAGCTGTTGCATTTTTTATTGTGATTTCTTACATCTACTGTAGTCCCCTTTTGCAAGGTAAGGTTCCATCACAATCAGATGTTGTGCAGGCAAAAGGAATGCAAAAAGAGGTAAATCAGTACCGTACTAAAGACGGGCATACTCCTTTATGGACAAATGTTATGTTTGGCGGTATGCCAACATATGAAATCGGGGGAAATCTCTATACTTCTAATATCGGAGGCTATGTGATAAGATTTTTTACCATCCTGTTTCCAAGTCCGGTATTTTTGATCATGATTTATTTACTGGGAGCCTATCTCCTGTTTTCAGTTCTGAAATTTGACCCCTGGCTGGCTGTAGCTGCCTCACTGGCGATTACATTTTCTACCTATAATTTCGTCCTCATCGACGCAGGTCATAATAATCAAGCCCTGGCAATTGCGTTTTTTACCCCCGTAGTTGCTGGAATTTTGCTAACATATCGCAAAAGCTATTATTGGGGAGCCTTTTTAACAGCTTTCTTTTTATCCGTTGAACTTCGTTCAGGGCATCCACAAATGACCTATTACCTGGGCCTGATGATGGCGATACTTGTTCTGGCCAAGCTTATTGATGCTATTCTTAAGAAAACACTCAAACCTTTTTTTATTGCATCTGCCTATCTGGGAATTGCTTTATTTGTTGCCTTGCTGACCAATATTACTTCGATCTGGGTAAATAAAGAATTCGTTCAGGAAACCAACAGAGGTAAAACTGAACTTACTCTGAATAAAGCTGAGCCAAGAAATGGTTTGAGTAAAGAATATGCTTACTCCTGGAGCCAGGGCATTGGAGAGTGCATGACGTTTCTTGTACCCAACGCATACGGAGGTGCATCAGATGGTTACCAGCTCGGCCCAGATTCTGAAACAGCCAAAGCCCTGGCAGCAAATAATGCGCCCCAGGATTACCTGTCTGGTATTCCAACCTACTGGGGTGGTAAGCCTTTTACATCAGGACCTACTTATTTTGGTGTTGGTATCTTATTTCTATTTCTACTGGGTCTGCTAATTGTCAGAGGTCCACTTAAATGGTGGCTGCTTGCCGTTACAATCTTCAGTATACTTTTGAGTCTGGGTAAGAACTTCCAGGAGTTCTCTGACCTGTTTTTCGACCATTTTCCACTTTATAATAAGTTTCGTTCTGTTGAGTCAATCCTGGTCATTGCAGGGTTGGCTATTCCGCTTTTGGCCTTTATAACAATCAGGCAGATTTCAGAAAGGCCAAAAGGAGATATCAATTCTCTTAATAGCTTGAAAATCGCATTTTATCTGCTTGGTGGTGTGCTTATTTTTAGCATGATTTTCAGGTCGGCATTCTTTTCTTTCTCTGGAGCATCTGATGCTAATTTTCCGGTATGGCTAAAGGCAGCCATCATTACCGATCGAAGTAACTTATTCTGGAAAGACGCTTTAAAATCATTGATCATTGTCGGTCTGACCACTGGTTCAATCTGGTTGCTGATTGAACGCAAAATCAAGATTGCCCATGTATATATACTCATCAGCATTATCACTTTGGTTGACTTATGGTGGGTAGACAAACGTTTTATGAATGATAATAAGTTTGTTTCAAAGCTAGAACAACGTGATAATTTTCAGCCCAGACCGGTCGATGAACAGATCATGAAAGATTCAACGCTTGATTACCGCGTTTTTGATCAGACAATTGATCCGTTTAATAATGCAACGGGTTCTAACTGGTATAATACGGTAGGTGGCTATAATGCTGCCAAGTTGAAACGTTATCAGGAACTTATTGATAACCAGCTATCAAAAGGGAATATTCATGTATTCAATATGTTGAATACCAAATATTTTATAGTTGCCGATTCAGCCAAAAGGCCTGTTGTTCAACTAAATCAGGGAGCTCTTGGTAATGCCTGGTTTGTAAGTTCAGTTCAGTTTGTAGCTACTGCTGACGAAGAAATGAACTCATTAACGGGTTTTGACCCAAAAGAAGAGGCTATTATTGACCATCGGTTTCAGCCAATGATCAACCTGTTAAAGATGAATTTTGATCCAAATGCAACTATCACTTTGACATCATATAATCCAGAGCATATGGTTTATGCATATAATTCTGCAACCTCAGAATTGGCTATTTTCTCTGAGATTTATTATGATAAAGGCTGGCATGCACTTGTTGATGGTAAACCAGCTCCTTATTTCAGGGCTGACTATGTATTAAGGGGAATGCAGCTACCAGCCGGAATTCATAAGATTGAATTTATTTTTCATCCTGATTCATACTATACAGGTGAAAAAATCTCATTAGCTGGTTCAGCCCTGCTGGTGTTCGCATTTTTGGGTCTTATCTGGTTTGAATTTAAAGAATGGGGTAAAAAACCTGAACTGGCTGAAGTTGAATTTGACCAGCCCCTGACCCCTGCCGACCACATACGGCCGGTAACGACACCAATACCTCCTACACCTGCCCTGCGGGCCACGGTACCACCCAGAACATCAGGGGCGGCACACCAAAAGCCCGGTAAAGGAAAGCGGTAAATACTAGTTATTCTTTGAATGAGGTCCCTGCAGATCGCAGGGCTTTTTTTATTTATTAAATCCTCGGACAAATCCTGGACGGGCCTTTCATCTTACCAGCAAAAATATAAACCAGCGAAAGTTCGAATCCGCCCTGACCACTTGTTGCTGTGTTTAGTTTTGAGGTGTTAAAGTCGTAGCTGACCCCAATTGTAGTGTTTGAAAAGACATACCCGGCGTTGATGATACTTGCATCATGTACCCGGTACATACCTCCCAGAATTAAGGAATTACTGCGGCTAACCTGATATTCTGAATTCAAACCAGCCGCAATAATTTGATTATTCTGCTGCTGGATAAATATTAGGTGTGGAGTTAGTGTAAAGAATTCAGATGAATTTATTTTCAGACCGGCTTGAAATGTATACTTGAACGGAATACTACTGCTTCCGCTAAATTGGCCAAAAGGGTCGTGTGGCCGGTTTAAATGTGCCATGCTTATACCTCCAAAAGCGTTTGTAATATGTTGCGGGTCCTGGTCAAGATAAAATACCCCGAAATTTGCGTCTAAAACAGTAGCGTTATTTATGCTAAATTTTTCAAAGGACGGAAGATTTGGTTGAAAGCCTGAGGCTGAATTATACTGGTCATCAAGCTGGAGGCTGTTTGGATCAAAGCTCCTATTAATAAGTCCTGCCTGAAAGCCAAATAGTATGTTTTGATATCCGCTTCCTGAAAGGGTAATTTCATAACTTACTGAACTGTAGGCTGCAAGATAATTATACCCGGCTGTTCCTGCAGCCTGATCTATTATATTTATGCCTATCGCAATTTTATCGGTGGCCTTTATATCAGCAGAAATCCCCGCTGTTTTATACGCATTGTTTATTGTCTGCCATTGACTGCGTAAGTTTATCGCAACCCTGCCGTCACCGTTTATAACTCCGGTCAGCGCAGGATTCAGCCATAATGGATACGCGTAATATTGAGAAAAATGTGGATCAACCTGTGCAAGTGAGCAGTAAGACACTATCAAACAAATAACCAGGAGAAAGAATGATTTCATGTTCATCTTAAAAGTGTGATTGTTCCTTTTTTGATTAGTTGCTGTCCATCGTTCATCACAGCTTTCAGATAATATACATATACCCCAACCGGTTCTTTTGCTCCTCTGAACGTACCATCCCAGCCCATCTGTTGACTTGACGTTGTGAAGAGTAATTCACCCCATTGGTCATAGATATAAAAAAACATCTCCCGAATAGTCTTGCTGTGCACATAAACAAGGTCATTATGACCATCCCCATTAGGGGTAAATGCATTTGCAATAAATACCTGGTGAAGACTATCGGAAACGGGTGTTGGGGTCTGGCAATTTTTTATAGTAAGCAATACCGAAACTTTTCCGGAAATGCAACCCGCTTGATTTACAGCCTCAACCTGAAAGATTTTCGGACTATTTAGTGCGGGAGTCAAAAAAGTACTTCCGGTAAACAACAAAGAATCAGTAGAGGAATACCAGTTATAAATAACAGCAGGCAGTGGACTGACAATTGAAAGCGCCGCCCGACTGCCTTTGCACAAGGGTGCTGGTGGAGTCATAACCATCGGCTGGGCGGGGGCGCCGGCAGATTTTACAATAATATCATCGTCTGATGAAGAAGTTCCATCGAAATTCAGACCTGGGACCGGGCCGAAAGAGCTCACCGCATAAGTCGTATTCATGTTCGGAAATGCATTTACGATAGCCGTTATCTGGCGGAAAGGAAGGGTATAATCTCTTGTCGGGTCCAGGTACACTGCCTCGGCGCTCGCGTTATAAATACCTGACAATATACAGCCAATTTTCACCTGGACCTTAAGGACTACGCTATCTCCACCGGGAATATTAAATTCTCCCAATACAGGAGCGTAAAGTACGCTACTTTCGTTTGTGGGATTTATCTGGGGGCCGCTTGCCAGCCCAGTATATGATACTGATGACGACACATAAGAAAACCCATAAGGCAACCTGATTTGCGCGGTTGTTTTCCCTGAAATACCTGCGCCGGCTTTATTATGTATAACTAAATTATAAGAGGCTGTATCACCTGAGTTTTTTATTAGTAAAGGATTAGCATTTTTCAAAGTGACGGACAGGTCCGGAAAACAAACTGCACCACTACCCATCAGGTAGGGCGGCAAAAGAGAAATAGCAAAAGAGGACTGATAGCCATTTAGACCATTCTGGGCAAAATGTGTTATCCCATTTCCACTGTTTGTTTTGCCCGAAGCCCCCCCAGTGATATCGGCAACAAAGGTACCCGAAGGGATAGTGCAAAAGATTACTCCACCAGCCCCCCCGCCCCCAGGTCCATGTGGCTGAATGCCAGCTCCACCCGGATCATTTTCGGTGTTCCCTCCGACGCCTCCTATGGCATTTATAGTAATACTGGCGGTCGGACTAGCCGTCGAAACCTTAAGCAACACAGAACCTCCACCGCCCCCGCCGCCAGAACCGTCAGGATGAAGGCCATATACTCCAGGGGAACCTGCTCCACCATTGGCCAGGAGAGTTCCTTTTCCCGAAATGGTTCCAGCATTGATAATAATGATTCCGCCACCCACACCTCCTTTGACACCTGTCAGCGCATCGTTCGCATGTCCACCACCCCCTCCGCCGCCCATAATAATCCTCGTGATATCGGGAATGACTCCATTAAAGCTACTTGATCCTGGCCGCCCACTACTTGGATTGACTCCACCAATAGGCTCATATCCCCAGCCTCCCACGCCGCCACTGGCCCCATTTCCTCCTCCACCGCCACCGGCGTTTGAATCATTTCCCCCTCCACCAGCATTGGCAGGCGCTCCTCTTCCACATGAACCTCCAGGAAGCCCCTCGATCACATTATCGATTGCATTATATCCGTCCCACATAAATCTGGGTGTACCTGCAATACCTTCACCCTTTCCTGAACCCCTTGGGTCAGCTTCATCTGTTACATACAGATCCGAAATATTTGCAACGGAAACCTTGATCGGGCTGTAACCTCCTCTAAAACCTCTGGCAGATACATCAATCGTAAATCCATTAAAATTCATATTTCCTGAGACCTCGAATGCGATTACTCCGCCAGCTGATCCATTAAACGGGGGTGGTGAAACAGAAGATACTAACCGTAGGTTTGCATATTGTGGCACCCTCACCACCTGAAACGAGCTTTTACCCTTAGTCGGAGATGCAACAGTATTTATATACCTGTAGACTGTGCCATTTAGTAGCCCTGATCCCTTAAATTTCAGGAGACCGCCGGTTAGGGGAATTGTATTCGTAGCCACTACATATTCAAATTTGCCACTGTTTCCCAGACTGGTAAAACCGGTAGCGCCGAAATTATCAGGGCCTGATGAAGGGTTACCCGAGCCGTACAAAACTGTATTCGAAAAGTCGATGCCTGCATCCTGTGATTGAATAATAAGCAACAGGTCTCCTGAAGCTATAGGAACTGTTCCAAAATTATTTCCGTACCTGTCAGTTCCCGGAACGGCAGACAATTGTATACTGCTAGCTCCCTGTGTCAGGGTAACATTTTGCTGAGACGGGAAATAGGTATTGATCGAACTACTGATATTGGTCGTTCCATCAATTCCGGAGGTACCACACTGGGTATAGCCTGATGCAGGGATGGTCTGCGCGTTTGTTTGAAAGCCGGAAGTAATAAAAACATAAATGGTCAGAATAAGAAAAATCCTGCAGGTTACGATCAATTAAAACTCCTCCAAATTTTTATTTTAAATGCCTAAGGGTAATAACATACTCTCAATATAGCAATTAAATTTAGCGTGAAGAATTTTAATTAATTTTATTTAACCCTAATACTTTGCAATACAGCTCTATGTACTGATCTGCCACGTGGATGAGTTCGAAATTTTGTATCACCTTTTTGCGGGCGGCTTTTCGCAGGCGGGGACTGAACTCGAGGTCTTTGATCGTCCAGGCGATACCCCGGGCCAGGCTTTCCGCTGACTTATAATAGGCAAGATATCCGTTCTGCTTATGATCGATCATATCGGGCAGACCTCCGTTATTAAAGGCCACTACAGGTACCCCGAGTGCCAGCATTTCCATAACCGTATTGGGCAAATTATCTTCAAGGGAAGGCAGAACGAAGATGTCGGTAGCCTGACCATAGGCAATGATCTCGGCCGGGTCTGTCAGGTAACCGGTATAGGTAACTGGGTAAGGCAGTTCTGATAATTCAGTCTTGCCGGCATTCCCGATCAGTACCAGGCGGATGGGTTTACCTTGCATATCCTTATTCTTCTTCAGAAAGTACATGGCTTCTATAAAATAGGAGTAGCCCTTCCTGGGGTCGTTGAGTTTGAAGGCTGAGAGAGTCATGATGAGCTCATCAGGTGTAAAACCAAGCTTGATTTTTGCCAGCTTCATACTGGAGGGTTTAAAAACTTCGGTATCGATCGGGTTGGGGATAGTACTTATGTCAAAAAGGTCGAGGAGCTTACTTTTAATAGCTGTTTCCCTAAGCCAGTTGCTGCAGGTGACAATTACTGGCTTAAGTACTTTCAGCATATCCTGTTTACGTTTCCAGTTCATGGAAGAGAGATCAGCCGGACTGGGGCTGGAGAGCATAAAGCAGTTTCCGCAATACTGTTCGTAATTACGGCAGTCTCCGCTATAATGACAACCTCCGCTAAGCAGCCACATATCATGCATAGTGATAACTACTGGCTTACCCAGACGGGCCAGTTCTTCGAGATCGGAGATGGAAAGAAAACCCTGGTTGATCCAGTGGATATGCAGAATATCAGCGGAGACGACTTCCGCATCTGCTGCTATATTCCGGCCATATTTTGCGGAGGAGAATAAAAAGCTGTTTTCCTTTTTCAGACCCGAAGTACGGGCAGATAGGAGATCGGCCGCTGAACGGGCAAGGGTCCTTACTTTACGCAGCTTATCGCTGACCGAGAGGTCTTTTCCGCTTTCATAGGCGCTCATCAAAGAAGCTGTACCAGGCAACACTTCGTTCAGAGCATAGACAAGTCTGCCTGCCGCAATGCCTGCACCACCTGTTTGCCCAAATGTATTCAGATGAAGAATTTTCATAGATCAGTCAAGTCTTCTGCTGGTCAGGTAATAACCGGTGAAACGAAGGATAATTATAAAGTGGTAAAAGACGGATGTTGCCAGGCCATAGTGCTTTTTCATAACAGAGAAGCGTTCTTTCCAGGAAAGGAATGTGTTTTGCCTTGACAAGCCTCCTACAAGGTATTTTGAAATTACCTGATGCGTATTAACAATCACCGCTGCATTCTTCATGCAGGATATACACCAGTCAATATCAGCGCTGATTTTTAAATCAGTACGATAAGCAGCAGTAATTCGGCGCTCAGGAATAAATGCCTGATGGCTAACCAGCATGCCCATTCTAAAACTTTTCCAGGTTAGTTTTTCTGGAGGTCTATGACGGCGTTCACCAATACATTTTCCTGACTGATCTATGAGTTCAACAGAACCATAATATAGATTACCCCTTTTTTTACCAGAAAAAATCTCTGCAATAACAGTCGGATGATGCAACTCATCGCCAGCATTCAGAAAAAAAACATACTCGCCACTTGCTGCCTCAAGGCCTTTATTCATTGCATCATAAATGCCTGAATCCTTTTCAGAACGCCAGTAATCAATTTTTTCTGAATAGTTGAGGGCCATTTCAAGCGTCTTATCAGTTGAGGCCCCATCTATGAGAATAAATTCTATTTGCTGATATGTCTGGTTAAAAACACTTAAAAGTGTGGGTATGAGTATTTCCTGGGCATTATAAACTACTGTGATAATACTGATCAGGGGCTTTTCTGATTTTTCTACTAATGGGGTTTTTAAAAACCGGTTTCCTCCTTCTGTCATTTATTTTGCATGCCTTGAAAATGCCATAAAAATACAAATTATTGATATTATGCGTATTTTTAAAAGTTTATGGTAAAATTGAATGTGAACAATGGTTGAAGAATTGATTGAAGAATATTATAATACCCATATAGATGGAAAAATTAAAGGATTTACAGACATAAATCCTAGAATAGAGCTTGCTTGGAAAACTATTCTCGCCTATGCTCCCGATAAACCAACTGAAATCCTGGAAGTTGGTTGTGGTATTGGCGATATCTGCCATCGGATGGGGAAAAAATGGAAGCGGTCAACCGTTACTGGTATCGATATAAGTTCAAAGTCAATTGAGATAGCCACCAGGTTATTTGGCAATAGTCAGGTTAAATTCAAACAAGGATATCTTGAAAAGGATTCTTTCAAGAATAAATTCGACCTGATTGTTTTAATGGATGTGTACGAACATATTAAAGCTTCAGACAGGGTGGTATTACATGAGGCATTAAAGGCTGCCCTAAAACCAGGGGGCAAAATCATACTCAGCTGTCCAACTCCAAGATATCTAGAATACCTGCGCAACTTTGTAGAGGGTGGCCTGCAACCTGTTGATGAGAATATCACGTCAAAAGTCGCACAACAACTTTCTGAAGATACGGCTACAGAGCTTATCCTATATAAGCAGGTTCACGTATGGCATCCAGGAGATTACGTGCATATTGTGCTAATAAAGGAAACGGCACCCTGGAAACAGGAATCTTATATAGCTGGGTCGAAACGTTCAATTATAACCCGACTTATAGAAAAGGTGATTAACCCCATTATCAACAACCCCGTCTTATCAAAAAAGGCAAGCCGTATACGGTTTATAAAAAGCCGGCTGAAAAACATTTACTAAAATCAATAACCAATATATCTATAACAGGTATTTTTCCATTTTAGCAGTTGATGGTTGATATCAGGAGAGATTTTAAAAACAATAACCAGCAAACCAAATACCAGGGTTATAAGGGTACTTCTTACTAAAATATCAATGAATATATTGCCCAGATAAGGGAAAAATGAAAACAGGGCAATTGTGAAGGTTGTTATGAGCACCATAATCAAATGCTTTGAAGTAAAGGGTTGTAGTTTGAAGCGCATTCTGATATAGAACCAGTTGGTGAAATTCAAGAATGCGTTTGAAATAAAAAGGGCCATGGCAGCTCCCATACTCCCGTAATATGGAATGAGCACCCAGTTCATAACCAGACATAAAACAAAAGAACAGATCAGAATCAGGGTACTGATTCTGAATTTATGAGAAATTGCAATAATATAAGTATTCAGCCCACCAGTAATATCAATCAGAATTGCCAGCCCTAACCAGTAAAACGACTTGAATTCTGTACGAAACAAGGGTTTATGGAGAATCAACAATAAACTCTCTTTATTAAGCAATATTCCCGTAAAGATAAAACAGCCAAGAAGCATTTGTATAATAGATGTACGGCTATAGATTACGCCAATTGACTTCAGGTCATTTTTGACAAAATGATCTGCGATCAAGGTATAAGCAAGCCTGTTTATTGATTTTGATGGTATCAGGATTACTGAACTTATATAGATAAAAGTAACATAGACTCCCACAATTGCCTCATTGGTGAAATGGGCCAACATAATAACATCAGTCTTTTGAACAAGAATTAACGTTGATCCGGCCAGCAGGTTATAGAATCCGTAGCGTATAAGTTCAACTGACTTTTCTTTCGGGATATCCAGTTTCAGGGTAAATTTAAATTCATTCATCAGCCATAACTGGGCAATTATAAGAAGGCCAACTAAACCACTTGAATAAATATAGATATAGATAAATTGGGAAAAGCTAATCAGGCCGAAGTAGAAAAGCAAAATTCCTACTGAAGTAATCAGCTTTAAAGCAATATCATTCAGAAAGGCTGAAAAGATACTTTTATATAATGACCGGGTAATCGTATCAAGGGCTGCATAAAGAATTGTAAAAAATGCGAGCGGAATTACCTGAAAAAAATAAGGAGCAAAGCCTGAAGATTTATCAGCATAATAATTTAAAATCTGAGACCTGAAACCCAGGAAAACGCCTGTACAAACAATAAATGAAAGCAAGCCCAGAAGAGAGATCCAGGTAATGAATCCTGCATGTAGTTTATTTTCTGTTCTAAAAGCCGGAAAGAACTTTATAAGAATAGAAGGTATACCTATCTGGGAAATCTGAGAATAGATAATACTGATAGCAACCAATAGATTCAGAATTCCGTAATTGGACATTCCCATCAGGCGGGGTACCAGAAATAGCACATTTATAGCTCCCACTATTATTCCCAAATAGGAAATTAACGTGAAAAATAAACCCTGACGTGTTACTATGCCCATCTTTTCCTGGAATAATTAATATGGTTTAAGAGTAAGACGGCTGCAATGATCATTCCTGAACTATCTTCAATTGCACTATTTATCAAGAGTACCTAAGTCCCTTAAGCCCACCGCTATTAATACAGCTGCGAGTTTTCCAATCTGAATAGCTAACTGATAATTCAATTCAATATGCCTCCGCGCGGCAAGGCCCATCTTATCACATAATTCAGGATCAGCAGCCAGCCTACACATACAACTGACCATAGCATCAATATCATGCTCTTTTACCAGCAAACCTGTAACCTGATCAAGCACAGCTTCTGGAATGCCTGCATGAAAAGTACTGATCACGGGTAAACAGCTTGCAGCGGCTTCAAGAATACTATTAGGTGTACCTTCACTATCACCCCCTGGTGCAATAACACTGTGCTGTACAAAGACTCTTGAAGTTCGCATAAGGGCTGCAACCTGGAATGGGGTCTGTACTCCAAGAAAACAGACATTGCTACTAATTCCAAGCGATTTAGCCATTAGTTTAGCCTGTTCCCAGAGAGGGCCTATTCCTGCCATTTTTAATTTGGCCTGAGGAAACTGTTCCAAGACCTTCGCAAATGCTGACAGTGTTGACAACGGAGATTTCTTTTCAGCAAAGCGTGCAACTGCAAGAAATACAAGGGGGTTTTCAGACGGTCTACACTGGGTAAAAAGGCTTGCATCTACTCCATAGGGTATTAATAATACTTTCTCAGGGGGTGCTCCCAGTTCAATTAGGCTTTGTCGCATGGGTTTTGACACAGCAATTATTTTATCCGCGTAGGCAAATGCCTTTTTGTACAAGTTGGCATATTCATCTGTCACACTTCTTACATGTGCATCAAAACCATGGAAATGGATAACCATAGGAACATGTGCGATTTCACATGATTCTCTGATAAGAGCTCCTGTCAAACCATATTCAGCAAGTACCACCTGAATTTTATTTTCAGCCAGATATTTGGCAAAGGCTTTTGTACGAACCCTTATCTCTTTTTGATGAAAAATCCGCTTCCTGATCAGGTATTCTATCAGATTTGTACGACTTTTAATAAGATAGGTTTTCTGATGCCCGAATAAAGGGAAAAACCCACCATAGACTACTTTTTTATTTCCCGGTAGTAAATTTATCTGAGAATCTATAAACGTTTCTGAATAATTTATTCCGTTTGGCTTGGAAATACAGAGATTCAGCCTAGTTGACATCGTGTCAGTTTCAGTCATTTCCTGAGTTTAATTTTAAATTATTGGTCTTATATGAAACCCGAGATTTGTCAGGTTTTCTTTTTTGCAATAATAACATAGAGTGAAGCATCTCTGTCTTTTTGTTCCTGGGTACTGACTTTATCGAAAAGGCTGATTAAAACCTGCATGGTAAAAGAAAACACCGGCCTTAAAAATTTTGGCATCTTAAAAATCAAGCCATCCTGAAATAATTGAAGTCCACTGGCAGCAAGACCCATAATACCGTGAAACTTTAGTATTTCAAACCCTTCTGCTTCTATTGTCTTTCTCAATCCTGCGCTGGTCCATCTCCAATAATCGTTTGGGGTTGGGTGATAAAACCAGTACCCATGTGTTGAAAGTAAAATTCTGCCGTCTGGTTTTAGCAGACGATAAGCCTCTTTCAGATATCCAGAAGGTGAATCGACATGTTCAAGAACCTGATTCGATAAAATGATATCACCAAACGAATCTGGCAGGGTCGTTTTACTATCAAAGTCAATAGGATAATCAGCTTTAGGGTTCATTTGTAAATCAATACCCAGATAAGCTGCTACCTTTAACTGTATCACTTCTTTATACGGCATATCACCACAACCAAAATCAAGTAAAACTTTATCAGACCCTGTTCCTGTCAATTCATCGATGAATTTAAAAGTTTGATTCTTCAACCGCGTTAGATGTACATAACGGGGTGAATGGCGTTTCGGATAAAGCCTGTAGTTATCTTGCATAATCAATTCTTGGATTCGGGTACGGTAAGTAGATAAGCATTATTGGTCGCAAAATTAAAGGCACTGATATACTGATCGATCACAGTATGAATATTTATTTCGTTTTTAATAATTTCATGAGAACGAAAGCCAAATAATTTGATTTTTTCTGGGTCTGAGAATAAGATTCTGATTTTTTTGGCAAGTTCAGTAGCATCACCATTCTTAAAATAATACCCGTTAAACCCTTCTCTGACCAAACGCTTTTCAGTGCCATCGGCTTCTGAACAGATTACGGGTTTGGCAAAACACATGGCATCATTAATTGAAAGCCCGCCCATGCCTGCCAAAATATAAATGGCTGATTCATTTAGGTAACGGCCAAGAAGATCAGGTTCATAAATTCCACCTAAAAATTTTACTGCTTTTTCTAGTCCCAGACTTTTAACCTGATCTTTCAGCGCATCTTCATCAGGCCCAAAACCAGCAATGAGTAATTCTATTGAAGGAAAATCATTTTTTAGTTGAGACATTGCTGTAAGAATAAGATCTACACGTTTCCATTTCACCAACCTGCCAATATGGATGAGTCTGAATTGATTTATGGGTAATAATCGGGGTTCAAGCTGTATCTTTTCATTTACCCCGAGCAACATATCAGTATCAGGAGAATTAGCGGAAACAAAAATGGTGTTCTGGGCAATTCCATAACTGCCGATAATCTCACGTGACTCATCTGTATAATATAAGTGGGCATCTGCCATCCTAAAATAAATACTGCGAATCAATGTCAGGGCCATGAACGCCATAAGCCCGGTGAAAGAACCAGGCTCTCCCTCCATATTTTCCTGCCTGTTCAGGTTCTGCCGATAATACTGGATTGTTTTGCCAAAAACAGGGGTATTAAATGGAATATCCCTATGAATTATTTTTATACCCTTACTTTTCATTCGGAAGTATAATACTGGATTAAAAGCGAAATGCATCATATAAGGCCAGCCTAATACAATTATTGCCGGATCAGCTTCTAATACAGTTGCTTCGAAATTTTTGAAAAAAGACTTACCATACCAAGCTTTGTACTCTTCGAGTCTGTAAATTTTAAAACTCACATTTGCTCCGTCTTCTTTAACTCCCGCACCCAGGGTTGAACCTTTTCCTGAGGGAATAATCTCCATTATCTCTAGCCCGGGAATACCATTCATCCGGTTTAAAATAAACTTGAAATAGGCTGGTAGTCCTCCCTGAACAAAAAGTACTTTCAGCATCATTATTTTTTCAGATTACAAAAATCAAGTACCGTTTTACCTTCAAGATTCAATGTTTTGAACTGCTTGTGGGCAACCAGGAATACATGCAAGTCTGCCGAATCCAGCGCCTGATTTAAATCGACCAGCTTAATCGTGGCATGTGACTTAACATGAGGCTCTACAGCCAGAACAGAATGACCTGCTTTTAATGCAGTATAGACATGAATAGCAGGAGATTCACGCAGGTCATCAATATCTGGCTTAAAAGACAATCCATAAACGGCAATGACCGCTGCCCGCCCCAATACCAGTGAAATTCGTTTTGCTTCAAGGCTGATCTTTTCGATTACCCATTCTGTTTTATACGTATTGATTTCACGGGCACACCGAATCAGTTTACTCTGCTCAGGATAGGCTGAAATAATAAACCAGGGATCTACTGCAATGCAATGCCCTCCAACACCAGTACCGGGTTGCAGGATATTAACCCTTGGATGTTTGTTGGCCAGTTTTATCAGTTCCCAAACATCAACACCTGCTGCATCTGAAATTAATGATAGTTCATTGGCAAAGGCAATATTGGTATCACGGTAAGAGTTTTCTGCTAGTTTGCAGAGTTCTGCCGTTTTGGCTTCTGTTTTTAATACCTCACCTGAAACAAACTTTTTATAGAATGAGGCAACTTTATCAGTTGCTTCGGGAGTAAGACCACCAACTATACGGTCATTTTCGATAAGTTCTTTCATCACATGCCCTGGCAAAACACGCTCAGGACAATAGGCGATAAACAGTTCAGCAACATTTATGCCCTGGCTTTCGAGTAAATCTTTAATTTTCTGGGTAGTGCCGATAGGAGAAGTTGATTCCAAAATGACCAGATTACCAGCCCTCAGGAAGGGAGCAATCGCTTTTGCTGCACTAAAAACATAACTCAGGTCAGGTTCCTTATTTTCTTTAAAAGGCGTTGGAACAGCAATAATAAAAACATCAGCCAGTGCAGGAACAAGGTTTGCTGTGAGCTTTCCTGATTGCACGGCAGATCGCACGAAGGTGTCAAGCTCAGGCTCAATGATATGTATTTCACCTTTATTTATGGTGCTAACCACCGATGGAATTACATCAACACCGTGCACAAAAAAGCCCCTGTTCGCAAGTAAGGCGGCAGTAGGCAATCCAATATATCCTAATCCCGCAATGCAGATCCTTGTCATATTAATTAAAAAGTTTTGCTATAAAATCAACAATTTTACGAGCCGCAAATCCGTCACCGAAAGGATTTGCCTTTTGGCTGATAGTTGTATAATAGGCATTATCATCGAGTAGGGCAAATGCTTCTGCTATTATTGCCTCTTTACTGGTACCTACTAATTTTACCACCCCTGCATCTACACCTTCTGGTCGTTCAGTATTATCACGCATAACCAGCACCGGAATGCCCAGACTCGGGGCTTCTTCTTGAATACCGCCACTATCAGTCAATATCAGGGTGGCCTGTTGCATCAGGTATAAAAATGCTTCATAAGGCTGTGGTTCAATCAATACTATATTAGGTTGGTTGCCCAGGAGTCTGAAAACGATCTCACGTACATTCGGATTCATATGCACTGGGAAAACCAATTGCACATCTGTTCTTTTACTAATAGCGAGCATCGCCTGACACATATTTTCAAATGCATCACCAAAATTTTCACGCCGGTGGGCAGTAATAAGAATAATTTTGCGTGAAGTATCGAGAAGGGGTTTTATTAATTCAATGGCGGGGCTGTGCCTATGGTTTAAAATAGATAACCCTGAAAATAAAGCGTCTATAACTGTATTACCACTGACCAGTATAGCTGCATCAGCAATATGTTCATTCAACAGATTTTGACGGGCTAACTCTGTCGGGGCAAAATGATAGCTCGCAATTCTGGTAGTAACCTGACGATTAATCTCTTCAGGATAAGGAGCGTATTTATTAAATGACCTTAATCCTGCTTCAACATGGCCAACTGGGATGCGTTCATAAAAAGCAGATAGCGAAGCTGCCATGGTCGTCGTCGTATCACCATGCACGAGAACCAAGTCAGGCCTGAATTCTTCCAGAATCGGTTTAAGTGCAATCAGAACGCTCGCCTGGATCTGATTTAAGCTTTGCCCGGCTTTCATCAGATTCAGGTCGTAATCTGTTTTTATTGAAAAAAAATCAAGAACCTGATCAAGCATTTCCCGGTGCTGGGCAGTAACACAAACCCGGGTATCAAATAATACGGTATGTTTCTTTAGTTCTGCATAAACCGGGGCCATTTTTATGGCCTCGGGCCGGGTGCCGAAAACTAAAAGTATTTTCTTCATGTAGATTTTAAGCTGTAGCTGCCTGTAACTAAAAAGAAGCAATCAAGAGCTAAACTTAAGCTATTGATTGCTTCTTTGAAACCTTATATAAGAAATAGTCTCTTATACGAACTTATGACTGTTACGCTTGCGTTCACCTTCATTCAAATAGATCTTACGAATCCGCATTGAAACAGGAGTAACCTCGATATACTCATCATTCTGAATATATTCCATGAATTCTTCCAGAGAAAACTTGATTGCCGGAGTCAGACGAACGTTATCATCACTACCTGAAGCACGCATGTTTGTAAGCTGTTTACCTTTTGTCAGGTTAACTACCAGATCACCTGCACGAATATGCTCTCCAACAATTTGTCCTTCGTAAACTTCAATGCCTGGGTCGATAAAAAACTTACCACGATCCTGAAGCTTGTCAATTGCATAAGCGGTTGTAGAACCCTTGTCCATACTGATTAAAACACCATTTGTACGATTTGGAATTGGACCTTTCCATGGCTGATAATCTTTAAATCTATGTGCCATGATAGCCTCACCTGCAGTAGCAGTCAGTACATTGTTTCGCAGACCAATAATACCACGTGATGGTATTTCAAACTCAAGATGCTGTAAATCACCTTTTGGCTCCATCACAAGCAGATCACCTTTGCGCTGGGTTACCAGTTCAATCACCTTACCGGCTACTTCACCAGGCACATCAACGATCAGCATTTCTATTGGCTCATGTTTCTGACCATCGATTTCTTTTACGATAACCTGAGGCTGTCCAACCTGTAATTCATACCCCTCACGACGCATGGTTTCAATCAGAATCGATAAATGCAGAATACCTCGGCCATATACAAGATATGCATCAGGAGAATCTGTTTCATCAACACGAAGGGCCAGGTTTTTTTCCATCTCTTTGAAAAGACGGTCACGTAAATGGCGTGATGTTACCAGCTTACCCTCTTTTCCAAAGAAAGGTGAGTTATTGATGGTAAACAACATGTTCATCGTCGGTTCATCAATTTTAATGAACGGAAGAGCCTCAGGAGCTTCATTATCAGCAAGCGTATCGCCAATTTCAAATCCTTCTATACCTACTACGGCACAGATATCACCACAATGAACTTCTTTAACCTTGACCTTTCCAAGGCCTTCGAATGTATACAGTTCTTTAATTCTTGACTTAACGATTTTTCCATCTTTCTTAACCAGAGAAACTGCCTGATTTTCAAATATGGTTCCTCTTGCAACTCTTCCAACGGCTATTCGGCCAACAAATGAAGAATAATCAAGTGAGGTAATCTGCATTTGAAGTGTGCCTTCAACTGTTGGAGCCTGTGGTATATGCTCAAGAATTGTATCGAGCAATACAGTTATATCAGTTGTAACATTATTCCAGTCAGTACTCATCCAGCCTTGTTTAGAAGAACCATAAATGGTAGGAAAATCAAGTTGATCTTCTGTTGCCTCAAGATTGAAGAACAGTTCAAATACACCTTCCTGAACTTCGTCTGGGCGGCAGTTTGGTTTATCAACTTTATTAATTACGACAATTGGCTTTAAGCCCAGTGCCAGGGCTTTCTGAGTAACAAACCTTGTTTGTGGCATCGGACCCTCAAAAGCGTCAACCAGTAAAATAACACCATCGGCCATTTTTAATACCCGCTCAACTTCACCACCGAAATCGGCGTGTCCAGGAGTATCAATGATATTGATCTTAGTGTCTTTGTACTGAACGGCGACATTCTTCGATACAATAGTGATTCCTCTTTCTCTTTCAAGGTCATTATTGTCAAGAATTAGATCTCCAGTTTCCTGATTGTCACGGAAGAGATTGGTCTGATGAAGAATTTTATCAACCAGTGTAGTCTTGCCATGGTCAACGTGGGCAATGATTGCTATGTTACGGAGTTTTTGCATGTGCTATGTTCAAAGAAAGTGCAAAATTACCAATTCCAATTGGAATTAGCAATTGTACTTTTATCATTGAGTTTCGAGATTATTTTATCTGGAATAATTCTTAATAGTGTACCTTTGTGCTATGGTTCAGCACTATCTGGTTATTCTGATTTTTACCATCGCCGCTATTTACGTAGGGCGCCTTCTTATCAAGCCCTTATTGCCTGGTAAAAAAGGGGGTTGTGGTGAAGACTGTCATTGCAGTTTTGAACCTTCAAAAAAGAAGACGAAGGCTTAGCCTGTTTCTTCAGGTAGAAATATAAATAGTCGGAGGTACCCAAAATACTATAAGTAAGGTTGTAATTTCTCAAGCTTTATGCCTCTCGATCCTTTGATCAGGATGAGATTGTCTTCTACAAGATGCGCCTTAAGGTAAACTTCGGCCTCAGCGGCTGATTCAAAAAATATCCCGGCCGGCAATAAATGCTTCAGCTTCAAAAAAGCCGGACCGATGAGTAATGCCCTACCTAAATTCATATTCCTTACAATACCCAGGATTGCCTCATGCTCTTTCGCACTTTCTTCACCCAGTTCGAACATATCGCCCAGAATCACCATTTTTTGCGGATGGTTCAGTTGGTCAAGATTTTCAAGAGCGGCTTGCATACTACTCGGATTGGCATTATAAAAATCAAGAATCAGGTCATTATGGGCACTTTTCTGAAGTTGTGAACGATTATTAGCTGGCTGATAACTGCCTAGGCCCTGATTAATTTCTTTAGGGCTTAGCCCGAAGTATACCCCGATACTGATTGCTGCCAGCAAATTTGGCAGGTTATACCGCCCGGTGAGCTGGGTTATGACCTCAAAAGTATCTTCAGGGCTCTTGACCCCGTTAGTTCCCGGGCTGTTAACCCCGCTAGTTTCCAGGCGTTGTACTGTGTTGTTTGAAGCTGCCTTGGGGGTTGTTAGATCAGCGCCAGGCGTATGCTGCTTCCACCTGATATGAAGAAAGGGATCAGCACTTAAGACCTCACCCTGAATCTGATCGCTTACGCTTGATCCATAGAAGAAACGATTCTTCAGTGCCGAGCTCATAAAAAGCAGATCGGTTGAACCTGACCAGACAAAAGCCTGGCGCTGCTCTTTGGAAAGGAAATCATACAGCTCTTTCTTACCTTTTTTTACCCCTTCGAACCCACCGAAGCCTTCAAGGTGAGCATACCCGACATTCGTAATCATTCCGCAGGAAGGCTGGCAGATAGAACTGAGCAGTTCAATTTCAAGAGGATGATTTGCGCCCATTTCGATGATGGCAAACTCAGCCTCCTGTTTTATAGCAAGAATCGTCAGGGGCACTCCTATATGATTGTTCAGGTTGCCCTTGGTGGCATGGGTGTTAAACTTTTCAGACAGCACAGAATAGATCAGTTCCTTAGTGGTTGTTTTACCGTTTGAACCAGTGATTCCAAGAAAAGGGATATTCAGCTGCAGGCGGTGATACCTTGCCAAATCCTGCAAAGTCTGCAGGCAGTTTTCAACCTGAATAATCCGGTCATCTTCCCGGGGGGCATTACTGATCAGCTCATCAACAATCACGTTTGCCGCACCCTGATTCAGCGCCTGCAACGCAAAAGTATTTCCATTATAATTATTGCCTTTAAGGGCTACATAGATACAGCCGGAGGTGATCGTTCTGGTGTCAGTTGAAATTTCGGGATAGGCCAGATACCGCGTATAGATTTCTTCGATATTCATTGCTCTAATGTAGCGATAGTTACGATTAAGCTCAAAAACGAAACTAATTTCCAATTGTTAAATAATAAGACCACTAAGCCTTATATTAAGGCCGTAACACGATACTTATGGAAGAAACATCCTGTAATTTAAACGAATTACCCTTTCAACCGATTAAGTCAGCACTTAACCTGAACGGGACACCG
>Ga0123337_10001269_pt1 | contig 33633 bp, 42 predicted proteins | sample frozenSSSSmetaG_FD_89792 | JGI IMG/M metagenome (GOLD analysis project Ga0123337, IMG submission 89792) | Glacier valley bacterial and archeal communities from Borup Fiord, Nunavut, Canada, to study Microbial Dark Matter (Phase II) -... | ecosystem: Environmental > Aquatic > Freshwater > Ice >...
AAATAGATTTAATCATTGATTTGTCCATTAGGACAATTTCAGAGATTAAACTGAAAAGAACAGATACTACACTTGATCTAAGCCAATAGGCAAAGAGAGCTGGAGAGAAAGGAAAAAGAAGAGCAGAAGGAGGGAAGGTCTGGGAGATTATATAGTTTTTGGGACCTTGCTGCGGGAGTCATGCGCTTAGCTGGATTGAGTCATGGAATGCAAACATGCAAAACAAATGTCGATCGATGTCCGATGAGATCCCAGCTGTGGCGCATGTATTCGTCACCCCCTTCCACCCCTCCCTCATTCTTCGTCGACAAACAAGGCAAACAAGGCCAGGCTGTATGCCGTAATGCCGGGACTATGACGCGCCACGCCCCGCTGTGCCACAAGTCGTGACTTTTGGCTCCCTCTGTCTTCTTGACACAGGTACATCAAGCCATTCTTTGCAAAGCATAGCGAAATCTGATCTCATTTCGCCCTTGAAGGCAGTTCTGAGATGGGCATAGCACATAGAGAAAGTCTGCATGAGTCGACGCCAGCCATGACTGCGCTGAGCACAGGTAGAGGTTTCCCAGGACAGGTTGTGGTTGGTGGTTGGTGGTTGGTGGCTGGAGGTTGGATATTTGCCCTGCTCGTCACGGAAGAAGAGCTCTAGAAGGTGCTCTCGTTGGATTAGCAGTCAATACCGAGCTCCAAGCATGGCATTCGGGGCAATCCAAGCTGCGTTGATCAGCGACGGAACCATCCCCTCATCACGGTTTCTCGAGCATTCCGCGTCCCCTCCCTATATGTAGCACACGTAGTACTGTACTTAGTAACTGTATAGTTCTCACGGCACTTTGTGATTTCGGAAAGTGGAGATGGGAGATGGCCGCAGTGGCTCGCTGTTTGCCAGAATGACGTCGTCACGTCGGGGGGTAAGGGACAAAGGAAGCTGTAGACTCCTAGACTCGTAGACTCGTAGACTCCCCGACGCAACGGGATGATGGTAATTCTGGTGTTTGAAATGGGATGTTGATGCTGGCTGTAACGGCTCAGCCTTCCTTCGATTCTTGTCGGTTTCGAGATGCATTGCTGCCTTTCTGTTAGTACGGCTTGTCATTATTCATGGAGGAAAGAACCCCGGTGCCGAGGTATGTAGTGACTTATGTAAGGCTGTCCTCGTCTCTCCACCAGTTGTAAAAATAGCCTTTGTGGATGCGACGTTGTGGAGATGCTCGGAGGGCTAATGAAGCTTGAACAACCACAGTAAGAGCAGCGTGGATGGAATGTACGTCACCTCAGCAGATGCATGATGAGACAACGAGACAACGAGACAATCGACAGCTCGTACCTCGTCCATCAGTGGCCAGTGGCCGGCCAATGGCCACTGGCCTCTATCAATGCCAGCTGTGGTTCTCGGTGGTACTCAGTAGTGGTATGCGTGGTATGCGGAGGTGAGGATGAACCGTTGTGCCTTCCAGAGCTGATATAAAGATGATCGTCCCTTTGCCCCTTTGCTCCCTTTCCTTTTACTATTCAATTATCCATATTGTATAACGCCTTCCAAAGAACATAACATCATCCTCGTTGACAATTGTCAACCGATCAAAGGATTCCCACATATCCTCGGATTGAAACAAGAGTATATTACCTATACCGCTTTACATGTTTCGTTATCACCGATTTCACGCCGGCATCAAAGGCCAAAAAACAAACAGCAAGCTCGGTACAAGTACAAGCCCAAGTATACGTACAACTACAACCACGAAGACCTCAAACCAACGGTTACATCTACATTGTTAAAGCAACCCCGACTCCGCCACCTCTCTACTGACACCAATTCCAACATCAAGCATCAAACATCAACCGCGATGTCCACCAACCACAACCCCCTCCACAAGCCTCATGAGCGAGCATTCACCCTCCAAAAATACCTCCTCCTCAACTCCCAACACGACGCGCTGCAATCCCACGTCGCCGCCCTCTCACACAGCACGCCCAGCTCGCCGACGTCCAGCTCGCCCCCCTCCCCGCCCACGAACCACTCCACACTCGCTCCCGTGTCCTCTCGGCCTCCTGTGCCGAAACGCCGCTCCTCGCTCCCCTACTCCTTCCCCGACACCTCGCTCGCGCCATCGGCACCGCGGCACAGCCCGACCTCAACCTGCGCCTCGGACGCCAGCGCCTCGGACGAGGCTCTCGAGGAGGAGAGGAAGCTCACCCAGGTCAACCAGCAGATCAAGACCACGCTGACCGAGCTGCTGAACTGCGAGAGCGTCAAGCAGGATCGGCTGTACAGCGTGTGGGTGCAGAGCAGGCTGATGGATGCGGAGCGCGAGCTGAAGGAGGGGAGACGGCACAGTGTTGCTGCGCATGGGGCCGGGAGGAGGGGGAGTTGGGAGGGGGTCTTGGAGGGGTTGAAGGTCTAAGTGGGATTATACGATATGATGATGGTAATGGGATCATGGAATAAGGAGTTCTGGGACGGTGTTGATGGTGTTATGGTGTGATAGGCATTATTAAAGACAACACTGCCATTTTTATCGGCGATACAGAAACACAGGCTTAGCAACTCAACCACAAGTTCCTGCCTCCATGTCTTAGTCCAAAGGCAATCCGCCACTATACGCCTCTTATGCAGAACACCGTTCGAAGGTCATTCAAGGTCTTTGACGAGATCAATGCTGCCAACGAGATATGGAACGTCTACCAGTACATGCTTAAGCTCGCATCTCAAACCATCGGCAAGTTCTGCTTAGGCCTCGATTTCGGCCATTTCAACACTCTAGATTCTCCGGTCGATCCGATCATTCATAATATTGCAGCTATGCTAGTCCTGAATAAGAGAGTTACCACCCGTGGCGAGTGGTACAGGGCTTTACCTTTTAGAGATCCGAAAAGACTGAAGGATATGCAACGACGCACCTATGAGAGACTACAAGGCGCAATGGACAAGATTGACTCACGCGACCGACCTAACCTTCCTCTCGCTAACGCCGCCCCTACAAGCAACATATATAGTCGACTACCTTAACTATGGCGGCGATTTTGGCGGCGTCCTTGCCAGCGCTGTGGAGGATGTTCTCGGCGAGGTTAAGCTTCACACCGTTGAACTAGCGTAGGATGGAGCTCTTTTAGCGGAGAGATCGACGACCTAGTTAGGCTTAGCTAGCTAGGGGGAGTGACTTGCAACATAGCGTGACGTACCCTGCTGTAAGAGCTAGTGTAGATGATGCGGAAGTAGTGGAAGACATCTTCCTAGAACTCTACATAGCGGGTTGTGGAATAAGCATAGATCTTGTATGTCTATTATGAGAAGTTAGTGCTAAGTCTCGCAAGGCAGCTTAACCTTTTTTTTTTTTTAAAAAGGCGACGTACTTAGAGATTCAGATTGTGCCGTTTATTAACAAAAGCGCGAAAATACTCTAGATATGTCGTCTCGGGGTTTGGATGTCTCTAAAGCTCCTTGCGAGCCGTTGTGGTGGGGACAGCCATGATATGATGATATGATGATTCTGGAAATGAGAATAAGATGTTTTCGATCAGAAGAGGAATCGAGAAGAATTCAGCAACATCACAGGAGGAAGAACTTTTGATTTCGATCTATGAGACAGGATCTTCAGAATTCCATCTTATAGCCAGATTTACTCGAACTGAAATCGAATTCCGCTTAAAGAGTTATCTGGTTATTGCCTAGGTACTGCCGAGGATGGAAAAAGGAAGAAGCGCCGTTTAGGAAAGGTTTCCCTGGGATGCTGGCCCGGCGGCTACAGTGGGATCGTGTAGGGAAATGGAGAGCGGGGGTGTATGCAACCCATCCAAAGGTGAGAAAAACTCTCTAAAACCCTCTCAGATCTTAAAATAAATTTTTAATTGTACTACCTTATTATAAAGATATACCTGCACATTTAGATATTAACTACCTCCTGTATGCCCTTTACCCTGTCAGGTACTACACGTGACAATTGACAAATGTTAAGGTTTTAACTATATATAATCTATATAATATGCCCACTACAGTCTACGTCTGTCACATACATCACCACCACAGCCTAATTACCATCAAACCCCACTGTCTACATCAATTTCCTTTTCATTATACAGTCGCAGTCCCTGGAAAAATATCTTCAAAATGACGGATCCCTTCGCAAACACAACTACAATTACACAGTCGCCAAGCGAAATGCTGCGACAAGTCGCTCGATCCATGTATGGCAGAGAGGCAGATACCACGATAGCTGTGACGGTCCCGGCCTCGACTACATGGCAGTCGGTACTCCATGCCACTCAAGAAGCCCTCGGCGAGGTGGATGGGCCCATGACAGTAATGGCCCCGCGCACAGAGGCGCAACGGCGTCGTCTCCGTCAGATCGCACTCGACAATGTCGCCGAGTGGAATTCGAGTTCGTCAGCGGCAATGACACCCATCGGACTCCCCATACATACACGATACGACGTGTCTACTTTACCTATGCCGAAGCCCTCATCTGACGCGACACGGCAGAAGCAGAAAGAGAATATGCCGCCACCGACTGAATTTAGAGAGCCGTATCCGATTCGGCTGGTCGCCTCCATCACTGAAAAGACACTGCCCATTGTGACGGCAAACTTGGTTTTGAATGGAATCGATGAGGCGTATAAAAGCGGCGTTGAGGAGTTGAGAGAAATGGAGATGCTTTGGGACACTGGGGCGCAGCAGACAATTATTACGGAAGATCTACTGTCAGCACCTTTCCGGCAATTTCTTCAGGAGCCAATACACGACCCTTATCGCTCTAGGGATGCTCTGTGTGTCCAAATCGACGCCGTCATTGGTTTTTCGAATGCTCCAATAAAGATATCTGCTGTCGCCTTCGTCGTGCCAAAGAGCGTCGTGCCAAATGGGCGTGTTGGCGTTATATTCGGACAACAACAGTGTATAGAATGCATCACCTATTCTAGTGTTCCACGGCGCATCCTAAAGGCAAGGGGTGATGACATTAGCGACGAGGTATGGGGAGAACTTGTTGTGGATGGGTTTATTAACGAGGACGAGGAGTTGGTGTCCCTTTAAGATGCGATGCTGGTTTTCTCTTTGCTTTCGTCATACTTCTTGATCATGCGTTATGTCGTCGTTGGTTCAAATTAATGTTGATGCGGTGGATCGTGGGGAAGATGATGAGGAGGCGGCGGCAGAGACGATAACGATAACGATAACGATGACGATAACGGTGATGCTGAATGTATTTCGCAGTGTATTACGGGAGGAGTAAAAGGAGTAAAAGGGCATTTTGGCGCGGTGCCATTACGACTGCGGTCGCTGACTTGCTTGCATGGACGAATGACGAAGGTTGTGGGTGTATCAATACTGTATCTTACCATTACTCCGCTCTAACAGAGCTTGAGTTGTCGATCGATTCATATATTGGCAAGAAGTAATCATTCTCGCAATGCGAGATTTTCCAAACAACCTTTAGTTTGTCCTTTGTCCCTGCTGATTATTTGATTGAACTTGCTTTCCGTCTGCTCATGAGTGAGTGAGCTGCTTTCGAATGACGAGATGACGGCTCCGCCTCGATCAGGTATAAAACAGCAGCAATCATCAGCTCTTCTTAGACTCCTAGTTTGCTTTCGACGCATGCATCGATTGTGGTTTCTTTGTTGGCATACAAATACTTCTCTCCACAAATACTTCTCTCCTTACCCCCCATGTGCGTCCTCGAGACCATCAACAACTTCCCCTCTCACAATTGTCGTTTCTTTCTTAACCATCTCTGCTGATCCTCCATCTGCGTCCTCCTAAGCCTCAACTGTTGAATAAAGGGGGTTTGGGTTTGGTGCCTGTAGGCACCCGGGGATTCTCTGTTTGGAGAATTCATGAGAATCCTCCGTGCATGGCTCTTTGAGCCTTTGTTTCTAGTTCTCTATATTATGAGAGCCTTTTCCTAGTCTAGATAATCAATCAATTCAAGCATTTTACATCATCCATTTCTACATCAACAACGTCTCCCGCTCGGAAATCGAAAGTATGCCGCCAAAGCAACCCACTTGCACAAGTACAAAGGAGGAGCATCAAAAGGTGAGTCGATCTCGAATGTATTGCTGACTCCGCTGACCTATTTTTAGATGAAACAGGCGGTATCCGACTGGGTTAATGGTTATGACCCACAAGGGATTGAGCTTGAGCGTATGCGATTCGAAGGTATATAGCATCCTGATCCTGTGTCGACTAGTATTGACATAAGCAGCGGTGCACAAATGGAGCGGTGCGTGGATCAGCCATCTGACCATTGACAACGATATGGTTCAGTCTATTGTATCCCGTGGAGGCGTCAATTTCGGATCCACTGCCACGTCCATTAAGGTATGCATTCCCGCCTTAGCTTGTTCTTGATATTAGATTATAACTCCTCCATCTAGAAGTCTGTCATGCCAACGATGGCCAACGACGTTGGAGAATCTTCTCAACCTCTATATAAGCCCCTGGTGTTTCCTACGACGAGCGAGCCCCTGCACCACGCCAATCCCCAACAATCCGAACCTCTATACAAGGCCCTGGACGTTCGTGAGAGGAGCCCGCTGAGCAGCCTGCCCCTGAACCACTTGGATGAAGAAGCTGAGCCGCTGCATAAACCACTGAGCTTTGTTGAGAGCAGCCCATTGAGCAGCCCACCCCAGGTCCTCGATAGTAGTCCATCTTCATGCCGGCTGCTAAGAATGCAAGTCGCAAGAAGGCGCGCATCGAGGGGACCCCGCAGGCTGCACACGTCGAGAAGTTGCAGAAGGATGATGAAGCTGAACCGCTCCATAAGCCACTGAGCTTTATTGAGAGTAGCCCATTAAGCAGCCCGCCAAAACAGCCTTAGTCGGCATGCATACATCGAGATATGATCAACTACTGGTCGTGCAGGGCTGCGCGGTGGTGAGACTGTTGCGTCAACATCAGTGTCAGCGTCAGCGTCAGCAATGGCGGTGATGGTGATGGTGACGGTGATTGGAGATGGTGACGCGAACAAGTTGAATCCTGCGGGTTTGAAAAGGGTGAGGATGCCAACGGTGAAGACTTACAGATTCTAATCATCTCCTCCGCCTGATACGTAGATGGCACAAATGCCCACTCATTTTGTGCGAATGCAAATGCGAGATCTATTGATACCCCTAAGGATATGGAGACCCTTCATCTGTGTCGAGGTGCTGCTAAGAATGCTTCCTGGCGACTGTTCAAGTGTTCGTAGCGACAAGACTACAGACTGAAATGATAATCCTAGGCAAAACAACGGATGAACATTTTGGATGAATTTAATGTCTTGCTGTGTTGTCTGGTTCATCGCCATCTTAAACTGGTCAACAATAACTGCAATGTCTGCCATAGTGATTGCTGCACCTCTAGCTTCTGGCTCTTGGATCTCGAGCTGATATAGTGAGCGGGCATAAGAGGCGGTTCGGAACAGTAGCATATGTGGGTGGTTCCTGTGTTTCTCATAGGATTGCTGGTACAGACTGATTCTTTCTTCTCTGATATAGCTCGTCCTTGGTGTTGCAGATGAGTTGGGTTTTAGTATGGACATGCATGCTCATTGTTAGCCCGTTGCCTTTGTTGCGGCCCCCTTGTTCAGCTCCGCAGCTGGCAGCTGCTGCTATTTAAACGCACCCAGATGGTAAGGTCTGAAGGTGGCGGAAAGGGAAACGAGGACGGGGTTTTGGGGGTGTGTAGCTCGCGTCTAAGTATCGTGAGATCTGATTTGTTCCTGTCCTGCTGATACTTGACTGGAATGGGACGTGTTTTCGTGTTTATATCTCCGCTTCTCCTTTCCTAAGAACTGTTGCTGTTTGGCCGCGGCCACGATTAAGATTTATCCACATTCTCTTCCTTTCTCTCCTCTTTCCCATCCCTCCCATCTCACTCTCGAATTCATTCTCCATCGCAGAATCTCGTCGAGGGTATAAAAACAGTGCACGATCCGGAGAAGTGGCTCAGAGAGCAAGAGTCCTAGTAAAATGGATTCCCCTTACGAGTTGTAGCATCCGTAGCCGCACGTTGTTGGATTCGGACGTCGATGGAGCAGAGGTGGATGGGCGGTTTGAGAATGGGTGCAGAAAGGAAAGCATATCTGTAATGGGTGGGAAAGACGGGGGTGAGAGTATTGGTAGTGAGGCGAGATTGGGGAAGGAGAGGTAAGACTGGTGTGGTGGCAGGAAGAGTCCCGAGGAGGTGAAGGTCGCTGTCTAGGACAGTCTGAACCAAAGATCCCGAGTCGTTCACAATAGTGACATCGATTATTACATTGGGATTGCCTCCATAGAGTACAGCGAGCCTGAACTTGGCGTATGCGGTGAGGGGAGGCTTTAATAGCAACAAACAGTACACGGGATGCAGATGGAGGAAAATGGGGGGGTAGACACGACTCTGCAGAGAGCCAGAAACTATAATCTGAATCCCACAGTAGTCAAAACCTCACATTTGTCACACGCTGTCGTGATCTGAGGTCAGAATGTTTGCTTTCTCACATTCGAGGCATCTTCGCCGTATAGGTACCCATGAATCATCCTCTCATCGTGCAAATCCGTTTGAAAAGGCATATCTATCTCACACCTCCGGCACATCGACAACCAGAGTCCCCACGGCCCGACTTACACAGCTCAACATCCAATCCCTCTTCTCCTCCTCGCCCAGCCCACTCCCTCGATGCACAACCTCGCCAGAACACACTTTGACGCGACACGTACCGCAGTTGCCCACCTCGCAGGAGCTTTCGATTTCGAGACCTGCCTGGCGGAGGACCTGGAGCAGAGTTTGGTCTTCACCAACACTCAAGGTTTGCGGCTTTTCTCCGATCTTCGGATTTTTCAAGCTCGTCTTCAAACTCTCATCCTTCGGCTGCTGGCCCCTCCCAGCTACTTCGACCGTGAAAGGATCCCCTCCAACATCTGCGACGAATGCCTCATAATGCACCTCGCTCTCCAACACTCCCAGTTCCTGGGCAGCCAGCTTAACAGCCTCCGTCATCCTCGTCGGCCCACACACATAAACCTGACTATTCCAGCTCCTCCCCTCCAACACGCCCTTAACATCCAATCTCTCGCCCCTGCTCTTATCGTATATTCTAACCAGCCCTCGCAAACCTTCCACAATCTCCCTACACGCAACATCCTCCGCGCTCCTGACCGCATAATGCACCTCATAACTAAACTGGTCCGCTTCATACTTCCTGCACAGCGCCAGGAACGCCGTGATCCCGATCCCGCCGACGATGAAGACGTGATGACTCGCTGATCCGACTCCCGGCACGCTCTTGACGAACTCGCTGACGCGGAGCTCGTCGCCAATACGGAGTGATTTGTGTACATAGCTCGAGCCGCCGCGTGAAGACGGCTCGAGCGCGATGGCGAGGTCAAATCGGTAGGAAGTGCCCGAGACAACGGAATAAGCGCGGCGGAGACCGTTGGGGAGTTCGATGCGGACGTAGCTCCCCGGTTTGGCGTCCTCTTCCGCCGCAACTTTCTCCGTTTTGTCGAAACTCAATCTGACGACCCTGCCCTCGATCTTTTTCCGCGCGACTGTGTATCTTTCCCAAACAACCCTTTTCTTCGGCTTCTGGCGCTCTTCGAGCTCGGTCAACCGTCTTGCAAAATATCCCTTTCCTTCCGCGCCCAACGCCGCCAACTCTAACCCCTCCACCAAACTCTCCCTCTCCAAGCTCCTGTGGACCAGCTCATGACATCGCGCAATCGTCCAACTGGGATTCGGTCTCTTGATCACGCGCACCACCATCCCCGCCTCAATATACCCTTCTTGCAGAATGCGATAGTACCATCCCGTGCGATTGAGTTTGTGCGTCTGCGCTGCGAGGCCTTTGATGCCGAACCTCGTCGTGATCTTAAAGCACGGCTGTCTGGGAAGGGAAACCTCTAACAGGACTCCCTCATCCCCCCCCTTCTCCCCCCTCGAGATGCTCACAACATCCCCAACACAAACGCCCTCCTCATCCCACCCCTCCCCCTCCACAACGAGGTTCTCCCCAAACCCACCCGGCCCAAACTTCCCCTCGCTCTTGGGATACAGCGTCGCCCACTCAGCATAATGCCGAGTGCAGTACTGATGTACAGCCTTATCCGGCCCGCCATGGAACGTGGGGTCGTGCTCATCGTCCGCGAGACCGAGGAAAGAGCAGTAAATGGGGCCAGAGCGGGGGTGCTTGTTGATGCCGGAGAGGACAGCGCCGAGGGGGGCCATGCGCGAGGTGTGGAGGGAGAGGAGGGGGGATGGCGGGGGGATGGGCGGGGCGGGGTATTTGAGGAGGGAGGGAGGGAGGGGAGGCAGGATAGAGATAGAACCCATGTTGGTGATGGAAAGGAACGTGATAGTGTGAAAAGGAGCCTGATGAGGAATGGAGAGTTGGGATGAGGAAGGGAGGAAAGGAGTTGCGGGAACCTGAGTATGGATGCGGTAGACTGTGAAGAGTGATCGTATGTACGTACCGTCACGGCACAGCTATTTAACTGCTCTACAGCTCCAAATCAGCCCATGCAGATATAGAAATTAAGATGAAAAACGTGATATGAAAATCAGTGCCAGAAAATACAAGTATCGTCAGCCTTTCTCAGGACCTGCGTCTGTCTCGCAATTCAACACAATGAAAATCCACTTACTAGAATGCGCTTGCACAGTGATCGTCATATAAATGTGGTCTCTTAGGACATCGCAATAAAAAAAATACACCTGCACTAATTCTCAGTGCACTTTAAATCGTATAACCTTCAAGATGTAGAGCTAAAATAAGTGAGTCAGTAAGTAAGTGTCTCTTTATCGCAAGCTTCTACGATAAAACGGGAAGGTGGGGAAAGGTGGACCAACATCTTTCCCTTTTCATGTGATTTATAATCGCAATATCGCCATCTGCATCTCCATGAAAGAAGCAATGGTTATCCCTTCTGGTGATTTTGCACTCAGATACTTATGTACATATGCAAAGCAGCAAAGGACGCTATGGCACTTGTACTGCTCATATGCGGATTCAAGCACGTGACACAGTGACAGTGGTTTCTTGCATAAGCGACCCCTTTCCCAGACACCTGTGGGTTTCCTTGTGAGCGTCAAACTGATATAATCCAGTGAACTTTGCAGATCACCATTTTTGCCATCAGAAGCAGTTAAGAAGGGAGCAATCACAAGGAAATCATTGTCGCATCACAATCACAACAAATCACAGAATCTCAATATTAAGAAACGAACAAGTTCATTCTCAAAACTGCATATATAGTTTGACTTAAATAGGAACAGGAACCGTCACCTTTCCAATCCTACAAGGCACATTCCCTCTCCAGCACCAGAGAACACAGGCTTCCATTCCCCCAACCACGGCAAGCCCCCAAGAGACGCTTCACATCAGCCGCGCCTCCAGAACAAAGGTCTTTCCACACAGCCACACCGCCAAATCCCACTAGCACCAGGAGCCATGGCTGAGCAAAGAGCCATCTAGCGCCTAGGGCCAGTTTTCATATCCTGAACTTCCCTCTGCCTCTCGTCTAGGACACCCAATGCCTCCGCAACATCTGTGTCATATGGATCTAGCCATGCTGCTGATTGCTGATCGGTTGCTGGCCAGGTGCCGATGGAAGCCATGGCTGGGTGGGCCAGATTCGCGACCGGAATGGGTGTTGGAGCAGCAGGTGGCGGTATGTCGGTGAGAATTGTGTCCTGGGACGAAGCATCACCATTGTAGACAACGAGGACTTCGAGTGGGTTGGTGTCGGAGTAAGTGTTGACCAGCTCCCGAGTGTGGGTGCTTCTGGCGACTTGCTCAGTGGTCACGAGGAAGCTTCCTGTGGCTTGGAAGCGGGCGAATGCCCTCATGTGGGCAAGATGGTCTCCATGCGGAATACCAAGCGAGTTGAAGTCCCCGAAGTCGTTGTCAGCGAGAGGTGGGAACTTGACACCCAAAGTGAACGGTTGGACACTGTCTGCGGTTTCCAGGGGTGGAGGAACGAACAGTGGTCCAGAGATGGGAGGGATGCGGGCTTGGTGATAGGCAATGACAGCAGCGATGCTGCCATGCTTAGCCACGGCATGATCCAGGCGGTATGGATGGTCTAGGATTGGAGACGAGGGTGCCGTGACCATGACTTGAAGAGTGCCATTGTGGCTTGAAGCGGAGGAGGACCTGACAGACTCACACGCAGTCTGGTAGGCTGAGGAGGACGATACAGACTGCGGAGAATTGAGGCCATTCTGCTCGTTGACAGGAGCTTCAAAATGGCTTGCTTGGGTCCGATCCTTCATTGTGGCTGATGGGGATGGATTGCCTTTGTTGATGCAGTTCGCCGTGCTAATGCTCAGAATGGAATAAACGCGATCTATCTTTTACTCCGTGGGCTTTGATGACGCGGGTGGTCTCTTAATTTGAGCGACTCAGCAGGTCTGCCCCGTATGGTGCCGCCAACGGCGTAGCGAAAATGGGGAGTTTAACCCCCTCGTAGAAATTTAAGAGGCATAGCTGCTTTGTGACACATGAAGACTGTTGAAAACATAGATCGAAGGGTATATATGACTAAAAGATCTTGACGACATGATATCATATCAATACTTTCATGTATGGGGATCTTGAAACGGTGTCTCAAATGGTTGCAAGCCAGAACACTTGCTCCTCCAGCAGAATGTGGATGGACACAATACTGCAGCCAAATTCATCAAAGGGCTTCAAAACTGAGGGTGTCAGCGACAATTGATACTCATGGAAGCATCAAACATAAACAAGGAGGGAGAGAACACATATCAGACAGGTGAGAAGATGTTTTTGCGGTTTTTCTAGTCATAGCAAGGGTCATCTGTGGGAATAGGCCCATCAGAGACCGCAAACTTCTATGGCCCCGCGGAGTCATCCTGTGTGCTTGATCATAGAAGAAAGAAGCAAAAGACGAGCTGCATACCTCAGATACAGCCTTATTCAGGTCTGAACCGTCCTCTTCTTTCCGTCTTCATTCCCTCCACTCTCTTCCTGTCTTCTTCGAACCTCTTCAGAAGTTCCCCTTGCTCCTCCTTTCTTCTCTCTCTGCCCTGGAAACGATAGAAGTCTCCCATAGCTTTCCTCTTTGCTTCCTCCTTCTCCAGCTCCTTCTTTCTTGCTTCTTCGGCATCATGTTGTCTTGCTGGACCAACTCTTCCACCACGAGTCACAGTGATAAAGCCGTCTTCATCAGGTACATTGCGTTGGCGTTTAGCCAATCTGGCAGCGTCTTCCTCCTTCCTGTTCCATTCTGCCATGAAATTGTCGACCGCAGACTGGAGGAGCTCCTTTGGAGGGTAGCGCATTGTCTGATGTGCCATATATCGTGCTGATCCCAAAGCTGCGGCTTTGCTTACTCCAGTACCCCAAACAGGATATTCTCCACTCTTGTTTGCTTTCTTGGTTGCTTTCAATGCAAGCTCCACGCTCTTCTCGTCAGCCAGGACTGCAACGGCGGTGCTACCACTGCGGTGCAATGGCCTGTTCCAGACTCTGGGCAGTTCTGATCCACTATCTCCAGACTCAGCAACATCGGAGTGCTTTCTCTTCTTGTTTCCCTTTGTTTTTTGCACCAATTGTGTTTCCATGCTGACAGGCGCATTGCGTCGCTCGTTCTCGAAGATGACGGTCTCAAATCTGCCAGCGCCAAGCAGTGAGGCAAAGATGGAACGAATATGCTGCTCAGTGCTGTCTATTGGAACATTGACAAGGAAGAGACTTCTTGAGTCGCTGGCTGTGGGTATCTTGGGTGCATGTGGTCGAACGTAGATGTGATGCACTGCAGGAGTTGGGTATGAAGTCGTGGGTGGTATCGAGATGGGGAGGATGGAGTAGTCTCCAATTGTGTTGATGAGTTTTGGCATAGTGCCGCAGTTGGTAAAAGAATGATTATGTGGAGGAAGTCGTGGTGAAGGTCATGAAGACAATGGGTGCGACATGCAAGTTAATGTTCTCTCCAGAAGAAATCAGAGAGACAGATATTGTTATCTTATCGCGATCATGGGCGCCAGGCCAAATACGGGAATTTACGCGAAAACTGGGGTTGAGTTGTGTTCATTGTTCAATAGCGACGGGTACTAACTAGCTAAGCGTTCTACAGGTACAAATTCAAGCAACGATGAGCATACAAGGTACTGTATGATAGTTGGCCGCAGGCCAGTAAAAGACGCCGAAAGCTCAGCCGATCATACTTTCTCGGGGTCACTGATCCCTCCATTCGTTATGATATAGATAGCCTCCCGTTCTGGGCAATCTGATGGCAGCGTCAGCTAACAAGTCACAGTGGGGAAGGGTGATATCGTACTTGGGGAGTCGATAATCTTTGCAACTCTTTCCTCTCCGCGGCCTTTGCGAAGAAGAACTCTGGTAGTTGATGCGTGTGCGAGAACGTGGCCACCGACAGGCTTGCGGCCATCAGCACCGGCAAACAAAGCACTGGCTCCTGGGTCTGATTGCACTTGATTTGTCTTCATGGTATCAGCCTGCTGCTATGCGTGGGGTTGACTTCAAACTTACCAACATGACACAAACATTGAACTCTTCCGCCAAAGCTGCGAGTCGCTTCAGAAACTGTCCAAGGGCTTGCTGACGCTCTGCGAGTTCGCCTCGGCCACTGTAATCGGTCCGGAAAAGGGCAATGACACTGTCGATGATCAAGAGGCGATATTCTCCGGTGCAGAAATTGAATGCGAGGACATCCAGGAGTTCCATTTGATGCTATGATGCCTTAGATTTGACCCTCCATAGTAGTATAGTGTCGACTCACCTCACTGTTGAGACTTCGGCACATGCATATGTTATCGCATGCTTGCTCAGGGTCAACTTCAAAGGATCAGCAAGCACACAAACTCGGATTTTCATAGTAACAAACCACCAAAACGTTCAGCAATTTGCACAATTCTTTCTGGGCGAAAAGTGCCTTCCGTGTCTGCTTATTGTCAGATTGTTCCTCTCGTGATATCAAAAAGGCTTACCAATCCAGGCAACTTTTCCTTCCGCACCTCCCATTTCCTTCGTCGTTTAGTAAGCCTTGGTTCCAGGTTGATGGCAGATTTTCTCACCTTTGGAAGCTGAGCCACAACCGCCATTGTATGACAAATTTGGGTTTTGCCACAACCTGATGAAATGAATTAATATAATCTCATTGCGAAAGTAGTATCAAGCATACGGAACTCTCCATAGATCTCGCTGATACTCATCGTTTCAAATCCTCTGAGTTGGGTCAGCCTCTTGCCTCTCCTTGTCTGAGCAGAACACTTACCCAAGAAGAATTGAGTCCAGCTGCTTACTGCCCGTGCTTATCTTGACACATACTTTCCGCTTTATGGCCAAGTCGGTAGCTGTTATGAAGGTAGTGGCCTCGGGCTGTGGAACTGTTTAGCTAATAATGATAATCTTGAAGTTTTGGTATCTTACCATCACTTTGGCAGCGGCTTCCTTGATCTTCAGGACCTTAATCTCAGACAAGCCTTTAATCTTCTCCAGCCTCTTTCTCGTCGAGGTCAAGACAGCCTAAAATTTGAACATTAGAGTTTGTAAAGTATAATATGAGAAGCTATTGCTCACAGTCACAGTATGAATTCCATTGGATTTGAGCTTTGCAATGTCTGAAGCTGCAACACCTGTACAAGTGAGTAATCTACAGCAATAACGAAGGAGGAGAAATGTACCATGTGCTTGGATGCTATCTATATCAACGATCATGATCATGCACTTTGAAAAGTTAGCCTTGAATGCATTCAGCAACAGCTTCCTCACCTCCTCGCTGCCGTCCATATCGCCGCTCACTGAGCATGCAACCATGATGATCACCTTTGAGACTACTCTGGTTGCTCTTGGTATTGCCTAGGAATTGAAGAATATATCGGTAAGACTTGGAAGTTGGTTAAGCCTGATGACACTTCACAGCAGAAGACCTGGAATAAATGAAAGGGTCTAGATAAAGCTTGGACAATATCGGAAGAAGTGAAGCTTGCAATTCTCAACGAAGACAGTTGAGCAATCACCATGCAGAGATATCAAAGGATTTGACGTCAAGTTACGCAGGCGTCTCAGTTGATTGCCCAGTGGAGATTGAACAGAAAATAAGAGAATTGGGAGAAGAAAAAGAGCAGCCCCCTTTGACAGATGGATTTGCCTCAACTCAGTTGGAAATGTTGAAGCTTGAAGATAAATCAGAGAGTAAAGAAAGGGAAGGAATAAGAGGAAGAAAGAGACAAGAAGGGAAGAGAGAAGAGAAATTGGATGGCATTGTGGGAAGACCTGGGGGGAAGACAAATGGGCGAAGCCTCAACTAGGATAGCGCAAGGCCGCAGCACAGGGGAGAGCTCAGAGCCTCATCGAGACTAGCTGAAGTCGCCTCCCAAGGGCCAAATCTGCGTCCCCATAACCTTTATTCTGAAGAATAGACCTTCATAAATTTTCCATAGACCTCAGAAGAGATAAAGAACATGCCATCCAGGCTCAGTAGGAGCGTGACAGTCTTCTACGCTCAAGAGTGAACAAAAGAGCAGTGAAGTGGCACCCTCAAGATAGGCGATACGAGATATGAGACACACGCTTCAAAGATGTCAATACCTCACTGTGTCCATGAAGGTTTGGAGGTTTGGAGGCTTTGAGGTCTATGCTCTATGGAACAAATTGTATTGTCTATTCATTTGATAGAATGCTGAATTGGATCTAACAAACTTTTTTCAAATATAGGTCTATCGAGCAGAATCCAGGAATTATTTCCCAGCACCAAATCAGAGAAACGAGAGGAGAATAGAAAGCCATATACAGATGTTGACATTGCCAGTTTGGAAGAAGGCAGGGATATAAGCAACAGTGGCATGATATCCGAAGAACCCGTCTTCCGAAAAGTCCCAAAGCTGTTTAGCAATGCATTGGCAATGAGAGGACATGAAGGTCCGAGGTCTGCCAATATTTTTCATTACACACAACAAATATCGATGGACGAGTGAGATTAAGGGAGACGGTTCATCCTGACCACCACGAACATTCCGAATACAAAGACATGGATAATTCCTACGAATCAACCAAACTGACAGTATGCTGCTCAGCAGGCTGAGTAGAGCGGAAATATATACACGAATGATAAAACCAACACTACCAGTATATATACGAGGCGCCTTGACAGACGTACGGTGGCAGAGACGAGCTGAGAGCTGGAAGAGAGATACAATGCGGCTACAGCGGCAAGGAATTCGTGATCCTTTGAAGATGCCTACAATCAGGTGGCTTTTTTGCAAGCTTCAATTCAACAACTATCCATCTCACAGCTTATTTTCGAGGAGATTTGTAAATGATTGAGATGGCGAATGTGGTCGATTTGTCCCTGATAGAGTGCATATGTGCATTGTACGCCGTAGTCACAACAATGGCCATTCTTGCCAAGGGTTGAGGGTGAGATGTGTCAAAAATGTGGCTTGAGCACAAAAGGTGCGACTTGTATGACGCAGCCAATGGCATCACAGTCACGTTTTTGCTTGATCGTGCTGGGAGGATGAAGGGTAAACAAAGACAATTGGTCAGCCTCCTCCTCTTTTGCCCCTTGTTGACGTTTGGCTTCGCTGCTATCACGACCGCTAACCCTATGCAAGTCAAGTGCGTGGCGTGGCGTAGCTTGACGAGTGAGAGCTTGGAGCGCTGCGCTTCGGTCGCATTCGGTACAGAAGTAGCGGAGCGGAAACCGTAGCTCATATCCATAAAGAGATTTCCTCCACGAGTCCCGAGCGCTCCTTCTTTTAATCCCTCTATCAACATCATCGATCATTTCGAAATCACCGCGAACGTGTTGTTGTTGTGTTTAGGAGAGAAGGAGAAGCAGAAGCAGAAGCAGAAGCTGTAGAAAGAAGGAAGTTGGAAGGTCAGGAAAAGGAAAGGAACAAAGAAGCTCCTGAAGAAGTGAAGGATTATCTGGAATAATTTGTGAGTTGCGGCTGATTCCAATGTTTTGCGACTCCTATACCCGCCTCAGTCAGCCTTTGCCGTCCATGGACGTGAGGTCGATGGTGTACCTACATCTCGACGGAATGCAGGAACAAAGTATCTGCAGCTGCAAGCCTCGATAATCGAAAGTCCTGTCATACCGAGCCCATCATTCGCTGATACTCGCGACCATTAGCAACATCCAAGCAGAGCTCACCAAAACCTCATAATATTGCACGACATGGATCTTTTCAACCCACATTGGCAAAGCAGTGATGCATACACTGGAGGCTTCAGTTCGTCCGACATAATTCACTCGATGCAGCCTGTCTTGGCTTGGCCGAGAAGACGTTATTGGTACACCTGCTGACCGTCACTTTTTCAGATCCCATAATACACAATATGTCGTCTCTATCTCGCCGTGCCTGCTACAAATGTGGCCAGATCGGACATACCGCAAACGAGTGCTCTTCCGCTGAGCGCCTTTGCTACAACTGCAAGCAGCCAGGCCACGAGTCGAACGGTTGCCCTCTCCCACGCACCACCGAGGCCAAGCAGTGCTACTCTTGCTCCGGTATTGGACACGTCCAGGCCGACTGCCCAACCCTTCGCCTTGCCGGAACCACTGGCCGCTGCTACTCCTGTGGTCTCCAGGGCCATCTCGCCCGCGACTGCACTGCACCACCAGGAGTTGGACGTGGTGCTTTCGCTCCTCGTGGCGGATTCCAGGGAGGCTTTGCTCCACGTGGAGCTTTCCAGGGCCCACGCCCAACCACCTGCCACAAGTGCGGTGAGCGCAACCACTTCGCCAGAGACTGCAAGGCTCAGGCCCTGAAGTGCTTCGCATGCGGCAAGTTCGGCCACATCAGCCGTGACTGTACCGCTCCAAACGGCGGCCCTCTCAACACTGCTGGCAAGACGTGCTACCAGTGTGGTGAGGCCGGTCACATCTCGCGCGACTGCCCACAGTCCCAGAGAGGACCAACTGGTGGAATGGATGTTGATGGCAGCCAGCTCGCCCCAGGAATTGCTCCTATTGCTTAAATCTAGCAATTACAGCTTCACGAATGGTACCGATGACCAGAAATAATGACTAAACTATGTTAACATCGGCTTTTTTTTTCCTTCTATTTGAACATAAATCATTATCAATACTCGCTGCTCTTTTTTTATACACAAACGGTCTCGGCATCCTCATCACGAACACCATACATTCTTGGCTCTGCATGTCACGGATTGTCTTTATTCAACGGCGCCTGGTCTCGGCACGGTGGACGGTCTTCGTCAATCCACCCTTCGAAAAGCGTTGTCTTGGACACTTTTTACCCTCCACAAAAGTTCAGCCTTTTTGCGCACGCAGAAACTTTTTCCTTCTCGTTTATTCCCCATCATCTTTTGCGCCTTTTACGAACCTTTTGCGACCCGGGAACCTGGTAGATAAAGATACCTCGAGCTTGCTCACCACACACAACACCTTTTGACGATATCGGTCACTATTATTCACACAATTCAAAATGATTCCTGTGGGGAAACTGAGAACCGGAACTATGATTTGATGGGACGGGGAAGGGGGAACCATAGGGAGGGCCCGTGGATGGAGGTGTGAGAGCTGTATGGGGATGGGGGAAATTGACGGGCTGGGGATGTTAGGGTGAAGTGGGAATGGGGGATGCGGTGGAGATGACTGTGGTGGCAGTGTGATATTAGGTCGGAAATACAATGCTGAGTTGCCAAGTGACTTTGAACTCTGTCTGCGGAACTGTGATGCTGCTTTGACTTGTGAAAGATCCACCTACATGTAGTAGAATCTATCTGAGCGCCTATTTGGGAGCATCCACTATATTCTCTCCACAACCTTTTATGCTACGGGTGCTCTGGTATTCGATGTATACCCGAGTTCTATTGTGCAAGAGCTTTGCTCTTCCAGGTTTGAAAGATACATATTCTTACATTCTCAGTTGTAACTGTCCAGATCCTCGCGAGACCGACACGATTCCTACTGCCATCCTTAGAGTTTCAGTATCTTCTCTTTCTTTTCTGTGCGCACTAAGCCATACCTTGCTGGATCTTGCAGCTCCGGGAAAAGTGATGATCCGGTACTCGATCGCTATAGCTTCTGAGATCTGTTGAGTCTGATATTACAATTTTGAGGGCTTGCCATTTGCAGCTCTTGGTTCTGGTATACCGTATACTCCCTTCAAGATATAGGACACAATCTCTCAACTCTCGCAAATTTGAGATACTGCAATAGCAATTGAATTTTCCGCAGATTCTGTAATCCAGCCAATATCACCATCTTATCAATGCCCTGATGCTCATTTCGCTGGAGCCGCGATCCTACAAATCCTCACCGGCATATCCAGCTTATAAAACGGACCCTCCTGCTCCTCGGGCCTCTTCGGCCGCCACTCCATCTGCCGAATTGCAAACCTATTCTCGGCGCAAAGATCCAGGAACTTCCGATACGTCTCCTCATTCCTGACCGTCGACGCAATCACAATCTGCACACGGGGAAACAGCTCGAGCAAGTCCCGCAGCGTGGCGCAGAGCGCGGGAAGCGCAGCAGCATCGTACGTCACATCTGCGCCGAGCACGATATCAGGCGTCCGGTCGGCGAGGAATGCGGAGTCCTCGCCGCCGAGCAGGGCATGGCCCCATTTCAGCTCGCGCGTGCTGACGCGGGGACTGGATTGCAGGCCGTTGAGGAAGAAGTTTGTGCCGAGGTCGGCGATGACGGTGTCGAAGCCGTCGCTGGCGGTGATGTGGGCTGCGTTGAGGTATTTGGCGCAGAGGATCGACAGGTAGCCTGTCCCGGAGCCCAGTTCGAGGACGGTCTTGGAGGAGATGGAGAGAGATGGGGGGCAAAGAGGAGAACTGAGGAAATCGCCGAGTTGTAAGCAGGCTTCCCACGTCCGGAAGCCGGTGGTGCCAGTGCCGCCGAGGAGGTTGCGGGATTCGAGGATGGTGATGGTTGGAGGGTCGGTCTTGCCTGGGAGATCTGAAGAACAGGAAGAGAGACTGCTGATGGTATATGTAACATATGACTTCTCCTGGGCTGCGACGGCTTCGGGTGGCATTTTGGTTGTCAGGAGAGAAGAAAAACAATTCATCAGGTCGTCAGAAATGCTCTGCTATGGAGAAACATAGGTCAGAGCCATAGTTTGGAAAATGTCTGATATTGATTGTATTGGATTAAGGGCTATAAAGCTAGCAAAGGAGGACTATGAAAACAATAACAAATGAAACAAGATATCCATACTTCCTCTTCCCAGTCTATAATGCTGGCCTCGATCCTCTTCATCAGCTCCTTCAGGATGCGCAGCTGATATCGCTGGGGCGGAAAGTATTTCATGGCATCTTCGGAGAAGATCCGAGCGTATAGTTGATTTTGGAACTCTTCATTCTTCAAGCACTCCTTTTTAGGGTATGCAGGGTCGACTTGTAGCTGGAGATACTGGCGCTTGAAGCGGTTGAATTGATGTTGCCATTGTAGAGGTAGGTCTGACATTTCCACGACCTCACATCTTCCGACGTCGCAGAATATCCTTCAGCAGAGCCTCACATTCAAAGAGGTATACCTTTACCTACAATAATGTCCAATGCAAACAGAAATAATGTTTTGTTTACATCGCGCTCCCCGATGTCCTCTGGCCTTGGCGGGGCGTCCATGCAGATGCGGCTCAACTTTAGCTCGTTAGGGTAGGGCTTTCTCCATTTCAGGTGCCTCGGCTAGTGGACCAATGGTGCCGCACACGAGAATCACGCTACCAAAATTGATACCCTACCTTAGCGACGACGAACTTTTGGGCCTCTGAACTCGATCCTATCGCCAGCGACCTCACGACAATTCGACATCTGTCTCGACCTCGTAGACAGTCTTCGGATCACACATCGTCAACATGGCCGACCGCGAGCAACCCGTCACGCTGAGAACGCGCAAGTTCATCCGCAACCCTCTTTTGGGCCGCAAGCAGATGGTCATGTAAGTTCATCCAACTGCAGCCGCAGCCCAGCGATCATCGCGTACAATCATCGATGCAAAGAGGAGGATCGGGGATTGCGAAGAGGAAAAGAGAGAGAAAGAGAGAGAAATAGGACGATCGAGGGATATATGGACATGGAAAGAGGCAATGGGAGCCAAGGGCTAACGGCTTCACACAGTGACGTTCTGCACCCAAACCGCGCCAACGTCTCCAAGGACGACCTCCGCGGCAAGCTCGCTGAGCTCTACAAGTGCACCAAGGAGCAGGTCAACGTCTTCGGTCTCCAGACCCAGTTCGGTGGCGGCAAGACCACCGGTTTCGCCCTTGTTTACGATTCCCCAGAGGCCCTCAAGAAGTTCGAGCCACACTTCAGATTGGTCAGAGTTGGTGTTGCATCAAAGATCGAGAAGCCATCCAGACAACAGCGTACGTCAATTGCCCGGATACTCATATTCTGCGGATGAGAGAATGAGAGTGAGAGCGGTGTGCTGACATTCGCAAACAGGCAAGCAACGCAAGAACAGACAAAAGACCCTCCGCGGTACGGCAAAGGTCAAGGGCCCATCCAAGAAGAAGGAGAAATAGACGACTCGCCCCATATATGGAGTATGCGGTGGCTTGGTTGCAATGGGTGTTGGCTGGGTCTGGAAGACAGGCATCGTGTATACGCATTGCATCGGTCTCTTTATGTTGTGGTAGCAGAGATTAGGAAACGAATCGGGACATGATGGCATGAATTCGATCGCTCCGCTGGCCCAATACCATTTCAATCAAGGTGTTTGTTTTCAAGGCAATTTCTGATCTTCTCGATGAAAAGTGATTTCGCGACATGTCGGACTTTTCGGAATATGGACATCAATTGCATCAATCTACATTAGCCACCACTTTTGGAGGCCAGCACAAGCCGGCCCAGAACCATAGCGCGAAATTGGAGCAACCTCCGGACATAGAATGCAGGCAATTCCAAGACTTCGACTTCCTTCAGTCCTCCTTTCCCTGCCACTTGTCGATTAATATCACAGATCAAGGTAACAGACAGATCAAGGCATCAGACTCTATTCACCAATGCTCCGAGGCTCCCATGCCTTTTCATGTCTATTTCCATCTACGGCAAACAGCCTTCTCTACATTATGTAGTCATTTGCCAATTTGCCCATCCCACGTCCCTCCTCTCATTCCCAATAGCCAATAGCCACGCAGATCTTCCATCTCCATCCGTCATGGCGAACACCCCGGTATTCCTCATGCACCTGCTCCCCCGAGCTGTCCCCTCCATTAATTCCATCCACATTCTCTGCACCATCTGCACCATCTGCACCATCTGCACCATCTGCACCATCTGCACCATCTGCACCATCTGCAAACCAAAAAATCCTTCCAAGTTCCACCACGTTTCTGATTCTCTGCCCCACGATCCTCCCATCCCTCAAACCCCTCGAACCTCTCCCATCCCTCGCCTCTCTTCTCATCCCCCGTAAAGCAACCCCATCTATTAAAAAATGCCTCTCCTATCAAAACATGTCTGATGGTGAAAAAGATAAACTCCCTCGGGTGGGCTTGAACCACCAACCTCTCGATTAACAGTCGAACGCGCTAGCCAATTGCGCCACGAGGGATTGTTTGTTGATATCTTGTGCCTGCATATTCGGGCTTATGAATGAATTTGCCAATGTGGAATGCGAAGTGGAGATGGTGGGGTGCAAGTGGAGCCGAAGCCGAAGAGAGCGCAAGAAGGAGGATGGAAGCGAAGACAGGAGAGGCGAGGTTGAGATAGTGGGCATTGATGAGATATGTGTATGAAGGAGATTGAAAAGTTGTCTAAGCTGTGCCAGAGGCCATGATGAAGCAGGCAAATAAAGAAGCAGCATTATACCACAATTCTATCATGTTTCTGTGCTTGCGCTGCTCGAAGCTGGGAAGTTCGACGACTGACGATTCTGGCACTCCCGATTTTGAGTTTATTCAAACGCATGTTCTTTACCTGATCCATGTTCCTGTGAATCCTGTCGAACAGTTCTCTTCTCTAACCCTTCTCGCCGTCTACCTTCCTTCTCGCCAGACTTGCTATCGTTGATTCTCGACTTCTCCGTACGATAGCGGAGAGAAGCAGGCATCGGCGAACAGACATAGATGTGAGAACCGAGTAAAAATAGAGAGGATTTGGTGATTCAGACACCACACAACTGCATTTAATAGGTAGATTCAAGACACTAAAGTGATGCATTTGCGAGGTTGTATTCTTTGCCCACCACTGATGGGACATTGGAAAGGGACTTTTATATAGCTCTGTCTGGAGCGGCGATGTGGCTTCACTGGTTGATTCCCGTTTATGATCAAGGTCAAGCAACCAAAGTTTCGGTAGTACATGAATGAAGAGTGGGATGTCCAGAGCTTCAACACAACCATGAAAAGGTGACATTTTCTGTCTCTTCTGTTGTTGATCTGGCGAACAAATATAGAGTATATGTGGCCACTTCATCTGGTTCACAACTCCCTCTCATGCTTTCCGTTCAAGTATACAATAATCATTTACGTACGCTTCGAAGTTTGAAGCGTGTTTAATCATGTGCATAGCTATGTAGTCCATCAAAGATGACCATAGCCCGGCCCTGCTGCCTTCCTCTCATGGGCGATCGCGGGCAATTATGCCACATATCCATGTGAGGCCTCTCCTGTCTCTCACTTCCGCTCCCCTCTCCATTGCGCACACAGCGAGAGAAAAACATCTCTCTGCATTCCAAACCCATTAAATACCCCACCATCACCACTTCTCTCTGTGCATTATCCAAGGAGTGTCTCTCAAAAACACCAAAAACACCAAAATAAGTCGCACTCGACGCCTTTGAGATTTTGATGCATTTCCGGCTCGCCTCGACAAGCTCGCAAACACCACCTGCATGAAGAGCACACAAACGCCCGCATCGACCGATCAAAACAAATGCACACCAGACGTCCAAAATTAGCCCGGCAGCGCAACAAACGCAGCCGCCAATTTTTTTTTCTTTTTGATCCCCAATTAAATTTCTCCACCGATTTTTTTCTCTATCCGTTCCGAGACGTTGACGTCTGTGCCGAAGGAGGGGGCCGAAGCAAACCTGCTCGTCGAGCCGAACTCAGCGAAAGATGCAGAGCAAACAAAAAACAGCAAATGAACGCACACGCGGATGCAGACCCTGAGACCCCGCTGCGGCAAAAAAGCAGAATTAAAAATAGCAAGAAACACAATGTCGCAGACGGTGATGAGCCAAAAATTGATAATAAATAAAACGCGTGACGTTAGAAATTAGGAACTTCGATTCCGGACACCCGACGCCATAGTGTTGAAGACCCTTGTATCAATTTATCACATTGTTGTGGTGTTGTCTTGGTGACGATTGATTGCTTCAGGCTCTCACCCCGCCGACGCTTCCCCGATGCATAGCACCCGAATGGTTTTGGCTGGCCACATCAACACTCATCGTGCGATTCATATGCTGCGTCGTGCCCTCGTACGGGGCATAGAGCTGCCCATTGCTTAGCGCGCCTGCTCCATTGCCGTTTCCAGTGTCCTGCTGCAACTTACGGCCACAGGTGCCTTCGCTGCCGGTGCTAGAGCTTAAGCCGTAGCCATAGAGCTCTGGCTGCGAGCGCTGGGTGCGCAGCTGGACTTGAGAGTCCGGGCTGCTGTTTGCCCAGTCGTCGGAGCTTGTGCCGTAGAGTTCTTGTTGGGATGAGGCGGCGATGGGGGAGTAGGAATGGGAGCTCCCGTCGGAAGAGGCGGAGAGGGGAAGGTAGACGGATTGAGATGGTGGGAGGGACGCAGCGCTGTGCATGGCTTTGACTGTGGCAGCCGCGTTTTGGGTCAGGCCGTTGGTGAAGGACAGGCCATCTGCTGAACGAGGCAGAGGGCGTGCTGGCATGGGAAGGACCCTCTCATTACTTGTCAGTGGAGAAGGCACTGGAAGGGAGCTTGCCATCCCGCTGAAAGAGAAGTTGTTTGATTCGCTGCTGATGCTTGAACGAAGAGGGAAGATTGAGCTACTTTGGTATGGAAGCGGCGCCTGGTTGTAACCAGTTCCCGAATCGGAGTCATAGTACATCGTATTTCCCGTAGCCTTTGGTCCTGGCGCCGGAGTCCATGATCTGGATGTAGGAAGTGGAGCGTAAGGTAAGTTGACGCTGTCCTGGTTCAACTGCTGATATGGGTGCGGTACGATATTGTACTCCACATTCTCGTCGGCGTAATCGATACCGTAAGAAGGTCCGTAGCAGACGGGTTTAAGAGGAAACTGATATGGATCATTGAGAGGAATCTGCCGATACGGCAATCCACTGGCAAGAGGAATCATTGCAGGAGCAGCGCCATAATTTGGTGTGTAAAAGGCGGGAACATGTCCAGATCGAAGCTGAAGACTGCGGGCTGCTGCGTAGGAATCGTAGTTGTATCCTTCCTTGAATGGCAGCTCTTGTGATTGCACCTAGATGACAGTCAGTTGACAAACCAAATAAAAACAGCTACGGCTGAGATGGAACTCACTCTATTAAATTGGCAGTTGTCGTTGCCTGCGGTTTTGCAGTTTTGGCAGCCACTATCTCCTTGTGGACCGCTACATCGAATCTTGCGTTTTCGGCAACGTCCACACTATTGTCAGGTGAGTATTGCAATGAGCATATGAGAGTGTTGAAAACTCACTGCAACTGGTATTCTGCGTCGATGATTCTGTTTGTTGGTTTCTTCCGGCTCTTGTTCACTTTGCTGATTCTCATGAGACGATATCGAGTATCCCCGGGATCCGGTCCTAGTTCTCTCACCATTGGAAGGAATATATCTCTCAGGATTTATCTGATACGGTATCCCATTCCGGTTGTAGCGGGTCAGAACTGGCTGTTCGACATCGGGATTCCACACCTTGGTCATGATCTTGAGTTACGCTGCCTCAGAGTTAGCCTCTTGATTGCTTGAAACGTGGAAACTCACTGATATTGTTGCCTTGAGAATGCTATGCTATGCAAGCAAAGCCTCAGGTCAACGATGTGGTAGTAGATTGAAGTGATAATAAACCAGGTTGACAGTGGCGAGTAAAAGATATCAGTCGTATTGGGCTCGATCCCTTGTCATACGGTGGGAGTGAGTTGCCAGCAAATCGTGGGGTTGCGAAGGTCATCCATGCATTGTTATATCCCACGGAATAAAAATAAGAGAGCATCCCTGAATCCCTAATGTTTGCACGGTTCTGCAATGTTATCAACACTAGAGACAAAAGCGATATGTCAACTACAACGTTTATCAGCATGGCCTTCATCGTAGCACAGTGGGCGTTTACAGCTCCGCCAGAGAGTGTACTTCTGGTGTATCTAGACCGAAGGGTACTTGCATCTCCCTCTTCTTCCCCTGTCTGGCACACGCAATTCTGTATAAGATCTTCACAGTTTAAGGTCATGATTCGGCAATCTTCGACAAACAGATGAATCCAGCCATTGAAAATGGCCACTTTGGGCTGATTTTGAGTCGTTGGTCCTTCACTGAGCAAGGCTGCCAGCGGAAGCAATTTGGGCTAAGCCACATCTGATAAAGCTGTCTTGCATATAAGACTTTTCAACCTTCAAACAAAGAATTCCGTTCTGCAGAGTTATGAGCTGCTCAGAAAGAAACCAGAAACCCGGAGCATCTTGGAGTGGGGGTAAGTTGAGCCATGCAGTGCCTTGCCGCCTGCACTCCATCTCAATTTGACAAGCCATTTCACAGATCCACAGACCGGTCAAGTCCTCCGAGCAGCACTTATTTTACGGATGATCTCCCGTGTATATGTGTATATAAGCACACTGATGCCACCAACAAGTTGGTATATCATCGTCTCAACGGCTTTTGTGTATAATGTCAGTCAAACTCGGGTACAAGTGAGACCATTGCACTAAAGCTCGTCTTGCTCTTCTTTAGCGACGTCCATTTGTATTTCCAGACAAGGATTGCCTGCATGTCTGGAAAAACCAGTGAATATTCAATCTCCTCTTCGTGAGGCATATCGTCGATGGACAACCCCGCTCGCATGTGCTTGTGTTTGCTAACATACGGCCCTTTTGGACAAGCCTTTGCTTCACCATGCCAAAGACCTTAAGTGGACTGTCAATGTACACCCAACACAAATATGATGCATGTGTTGTACAGACCCCTGTGAAGCTTTCTTTAGATCCATCCATCTCTGCATCAGAATCAACGACTTGATCAGATGAGCGAAGTCCGAGCGTCTTGCTTGAATTTGCTTGGATGAAGAGATCATATCGGAGGTACAAGTTGCAGTAAAGCAAATGCGTAAGTAGAGGCCAACTATCACTGGCATATGATGAAAGAATAGCTCAATCTCCCTAATGCACACAGCGTAGCACAATGATCTTCGGGCGAATTGATATCGCCAACGAGATTTTGAGGCAAAACATTTGTCAGGAAGAGCAAGGTCAGAAGGGGGTTTCCGATATCCGATGCGGCGATGCCTTGCACGAGGCGCAAAAGGCGCAGATCATGAAACGAAGAATTGGTACCGCTGAACAAGTGTGAACAAGGTTCTGGGCAGGATGCAGCATTTCTTTTCCCACATTGTTTGGTCGTTGCTGGGGGGGGTGGAGAGGTTGGGGGGAGAAGAAGCTCGCACACATCTCGACACCAATATGACTTGCATTATGATCCACATCCCGATCTTGTCGGTGGTGTTCAGAATGCATGTCCGTCTGCAAGGCTCTGCAGGGCCAAACTTGTCTGATGATAAGTGAAGCTGTTTATGTCACACAGCCCTGCAAACGAAATAACAGCGATCTGCTCATGTATTCAAGCTTTAGAATGCGTTTGATCCTTTGATTTTGGTGTCGGCATTCTTTGAGAAATAGAAAATGCCTCACCATGTTTTGAGGTCAAGCTTTTCGGAGTATGTCCATGATGCATGTGGCGACCAGCAAGGTCCCTGTTCAATAATTTCCACTACATCCACAGGTGCACAACACTGGTGAAGATTCTGTTATTCTGAGAACTGTCAGTCAAAAACATGAATGAGCCATGATGGGGTAAGGTCATTTGAATTGAGACTGTCTCGAAGCCACGAGGAGCACAGCTGGGCCCGGAAGATTTGCTAAGCGGTTGAAGTGACAGTCCCACTTCTCCATTCCGGAATGGAGCTCGATGGCTTCTTTACACGTGGAATCCTATCTGTAATTTGCGGAGGATTTCGACGGAAAAGAGCAGACGGCTACTCTGTCCATTCGGAGCTATAGCGGTGACTGTCAAAATACGGGAGAAACAGTGTGGTATGCATCCACCCGTGGCCGACTTCATTATGCCAGGGCGAGGACGAGTCTGGGCCATGGCTTTCAGGAGGTCTTACCGATTCCTGCATAATTTCACGGAGGCTGCATATAGCTGCATGCGAAGGTCTGGAGCTCCCGTGTTTCCGGCAGAAAGACCTTTTTCTTCACTGCAGACTATTTATTTCCATTTGAGCCTTTGCGGACAGTTGGCCTACATAGGACAGGTTTGCCCTATGTGCACAATGCTGTGTCCCTGTGGATTTTGATTGAAATCTATTGTCGCGAGGGCTGTGAAGTGAAGTGAAGTGAAGTGAAGTGACATGAAAGCTGAGATGACACTTTGTCTGTGTTCAACGTTAGACATCGGAGTCCGATTGGCCAGAAAGAGGAAGAGCATGATCTGATCCGAGATAGGAGCCATAGAACAGAGAGACTCACCACCAAGCCGTGAAACAAAAGTTGATATGGGGGAAGACATATCACGGCCTGAAGACCAAAGGCCCTCAGGCCCTGCCTGCATCTTGTGTCTTGTAGTTGTGGCCAATGGATGAGAACTGTTGTCCTAGTACACTAGACTCTAGAGGCAAGCTGGCCGCAGTAGATATGGAAACTGAAAATCAAAAAATCACACTAATCACGAAAGAGAAAATGAATCTCCAAGTTTAGAACATTATATAATGCTTTGATGGAGTTGTCAGAAAAAGTCACTGGTGGACGTGTTTTGGAGAAATAGCCGCGCTTAGACGCGCTTCTTCCTTCGCGCTTTCCATCCACCCCCACGGTTTATGACGACAGTGCTCTAACTGGCTGCCACAATTTGCGATTTCTGAAATTACACCAAGTGACAGCAAACTGCATACAGTGCAAACATAGTAAGATTGGCATTTCATCTCAAATAAACTCTCCACCGCCGATCGTGACCATGAGTGTCCTTCTCGAGACCTCTGCCGGCGACATCGTGATCGACCTGCTCGTCGACTACTCCCCCAAGCTCTGCGAAAAGTGAGTTTCCATCCCTCCCCTTCTCCTTTCACAAAATAAAGCTGAACACACAGATCCTAACACCCCGGGTCTAGCTTCCTCAAGCTCTGCAAAATCAAATACTACAACTTCTCCCCCGTCCACAGCGTCCAGCCGAACTTCAGTTTCCAGACCGGCGATCCGCTTGGCCCAGACTCGAAAGACAGTGATGGCGGGAGCTCCATATGGGGTGTCATTGATGGGCCTTCGAAGAGGACATTCAAGGCGGATTTTCACCCAAAGCTGAAGCATGCTGAGCGGGGAACTCTCAGTATGGCGACGGCGCCGTCGCCGAGGGATCCCGACGAGCGCCTTGCGGGCAGCCAGTTCATAATCACCCTGGGCGATGACCTGGATTTCTTGGATGGCAAAGCGGCGATTTTTGGGAAGGTGGTGGAGGGATTCGACACATTGGAGAAGATCAACGAAGCCATCTGTGACGACAAGGGGCGGCCGATGATGGATATACGGATAAAGCATACTGTTATCCTCGACGATCCATATGATGACCCGCCGGGACTCGTTGAGCCCCCAGAGTCACCTGTACCGAGCAAGGCGCAGCTAGCGACTGTCAGGATAGCTGAGGACGCGAATCTCGAAGAGACAACGGACCCAGAGGCAGTAGAGCGGCAACGCCGCGAGCGCGAAGCCCGCGCCCAGGCCCTCACTCTCGAAATGGTGGGCGACCTGCCCTTCGCGGAGGTGAAGCCGCCGGAGAACGTACTGTTTGTATGCAAGTTGAATCCCGTGACGACAGGTATGCCCGTCTCCTACGCTTCCCACCAATAACGTCGCACTGTCCATTGATCCCATGCTAACCGTCACAGACGAGGACCTCGAGCTAATCTTCTCCCGCTTCGGCACCATCCTCTCCTGCGAGGTGATCCGCGACAAGCGCACGGGCGACAGCCTGCAATACGCGTTCATCGAGTACGCGGAGCAGACGTCATGCGAGCAGGCGTATTTCAAGATGCAAGGCGTGTTGATCGACGACCACCGTATCCACGTCGACTTCTCGCAGTCGGTGTCGAAGCTGTCGGATAGCTGGCGTACGGCGACGAATACGAAGAGGCGGGCTGGAGGGGGGGGCTTTGGCGGCGTGAGTGGTTTGGAGAAGAAGAGGCAGTATAGGGGGGAGATCGGGGAGGTCAGGCGGGATAGGTACGGGATGGTTATTGATGAGGAGGAGTTGAGGAGGAGGGGGGAGAGGGAGAGGGAGGGGAGGAGGAAGACCAGGAGTCCGAGCCCAGAGAGGAGAAGGTCGAGGAGTAGGAGCCCCAGGACCGATAGGAGGACTTTTGGGAGGCAGGATGACGGGAGGAGGCGCGATGATAGGGAGAGGGATGGATATCGTGGCCGTGATCGTGGATATGGAGATAGGAGTGGTAGAGGGGATGATAGGTACAGACGGCGTTAAACTCGTAGCATGCAACGGCGCAATGGCGTTGATTTGGATAACTCGGTCGGGGTGGGCACGGCAAAAGGTCGGGATTTAAGCAAAAGCATATGAGCTTCAGATAAAATGCATCAAAAGGATGATATCGTCAAACCCTTTGCGTTCTGCTATAGTGATCGCATCCCAATGTGGAAGTGTTTCGTGTGGGAATCTATAACTGCCGCAGGTATATACTTCATCATGGCGCTGGATTGCTCATGTATAGTGGGCGTCATACAGTGAGTAGGCAGGCTATTGCCAAATGGCAGACGCCGCCGCAAGCTGCCGTGCTCCGAGTCTCTAAAGTGTTATTCTCGGCGTCGGATCGCTGACGGCAAATTCGGACATCTCGTTCATCAACCAGCTCCACGTCTCATCTCTCCACCGCCGACCAGCCTTGCCGTCTCCTCGGCATTGCACTCTCTCTAGTCGTCTGATTTCTTTTCCTCCCCCATCCAAAGATCCTCATCCAGACCCCCCGACATCATATGCCGTGCCACGATTCAGCATCTCATCGATCCTCACGATAGTCTTCTCGTACACCCGCGCCACATCCATACTATGCACGCTCTCCTGATCGTCGTCGTCCTCCTCCCTTCTCCCCTCTCCTTCCTCCCCCATATCCACATCATCCCCATCCTTATCTCCACCGCCCCGCTCCTCCTCCCCCTCGTCCTCCTCCTCCTCATCGCCGCCTCCCCCTCCCATAACCTCCACAACCACCACCCTCGTCTGCTCCACCAGCGACTTGCAGCGCACCATATCCGTCCTACTCATGCCCCCTCCCCCACCCTCCTCAATCCCCGGCAGCCGCTCCCCGGTCCCAACATCCCTTCCCTCCAACAAGCTCGCAAACGCATGATCCAGCTTCCTCAGCAGCGCGAACGTCTGCCGCGGCGCCGGCGCAAACGCCGGCAGGTACGACGACAGACTCAGCGCGATGCCGAGGAGATACGGGATCTGCAGCGCCGCTAGTCCCCCATCGTCAGCACTCACTCGCTCACTCACTCACTCCCCCCAGGCCAGGATACACATACGCGTCCCGCTCCTCCACACCACATCCACGACGCCCGCCAGGTCCTCGCACACCTCGCCCATCCCCTCGTACCCCCGCGTCCCGCCCCGCATCTCCGCCGGCTGGAACTTCTTCACGAACCGCCGGCTGATCGCCAGCAGCGCGCCCTCCACGTACCCCCGCGTCATCTCCTCCCTGCCGCTGCCGGCGCGCAGCGGCTGCGAGCGCGGCTGCGGCAGTGGCTGCGACAGCGCGCTGCGCGACCGCGACGGGGAGCTGGGTGTTGGGGAGAGCAGCGGGTTGCGGGGGAGGGCGGGGGGGTCGTCGCTGGTGTGGGAGGACATGGTTTGCTGGTTGAGATGGTGTTTGTGATGCGCGATGGTGTTTGGTAGTGTAGTGTAAATACTGGGTGGTTCGATGCGATCGTGCTTGCTGAGCTAGCTCTGTGATGTTGATGGGAGGAATGCGGGGTTGGTGGGGGTGAGGCTGAGAGGTGTGGACAGGGTGGAGTGATCGGCGCCGCAAGGCTGGGACTAATTCGGGACTCGGTATGATAGGTAAGTAAGAAACAGCATTTAACTATTGTGACTCCAAGAGATATATATACTAATTCTCTTGCATTTCAATTCATCGTCCAGATGAAATTGCAATTTACATGTTAACAATAGAGCTCATTGCCTACGTGCTTTTTTCCCCTTCCAAATTCCAATCGTCCAGAAAATTTATTTTCCAATTCCCATAGATCCAGACCATTTTGAATCAATTATCAAAATTAGATGGTATCACATCCCATAATAAGAACAAATCTAGACAATTAAAGAAACATAGATAAATGCAATTCTACTCCTCTATTTATCAAATTAACCCAACCTCTAATCCCCATTCGCCAATACTTACCCTCTTTCCTCTTTCCTCTTTCCTCTTTCCTCTTTCCTCTTTCCTCTTTCCTCTTTCCTCTTTCCTCTTTCCTCTTTCCTCTTTCCTCTTTCCTCTTTCCTCTTTCCTCTTTCCTCTTTCCTC
>Ga0123337_10001271_pt1 | contig 33546 bp, 33 predicted proteins | sample frozenSSSSmetaG_FD_89792 | JGI IMG/M metagenome (GOLD analysis project Ga0123337, IMG submission 89792) | Glacier valley bacterial and archeal communities from Borup Fiord, Nunavut, Canada, to study Microbial Dark Matter (Phase II) -... | ecosystem: Environmental > Aquatic > Freshwater > Ice >...
TAATACTAATCCGGAGACACGATTGATCTGGATTCATTTATTTCTTCGAAAACACACTAACAAGCTCCAATAAAATAAATTATTAAAACTATTGGTTAATCACTCTATTCCAATGAATCGATGAAGGACAAGTGATTAATAATACTGCCAGAGACAGGGAAAGATCCTTGCATACGCTTAGGATGACAGTGAAACTACATATTCTTTCACGGCTTCTTTCCAGGATCTTAGCGAAGTCGTTTTTGTATTTATCAGAGTAGAGTAATGTGGACGTTTTGCGGGACGTGGAAATTCTTCGCTTGTTACTGGAGTGATCTTCACTTCTTTTCCTGCATGTAATGTTAAAAAATATTCTGCAAACTCATGCCAAGAGCAGGTTTCTGAATTTGTAATGTGATAAATTCCACTCGCTACATTCTCTTCAATCAAAGCTAAAGTTTTCGCCGCGAGATCATTCGTTAACGTTGGACTGCCAAATTGATCATTAACTATTTTCAAATCTCTTCCTTCATCGTACGCTCTAATGATAGTATCAACAAAGTTTTTGCCACCTTTACCATAGAGCCATTGAGTTCTTAGTAATAAATAATTTTTGCAGTTTTGTTGTACCAATTTTTCTCCAATTTCTTTTGATACGCCATAGGCATTTAAAGGTGCGGTGAGATCGATTTCTTTATATCCATTTTTATTTTCACCATCAAATACATAATCTGTGGAATAAGTTACAAATAAAATATTTTTATCATTACAAATCTTTGCTAATTCCCCGACAGCTCTACCATTGACGTCATTTGCAGTGGCTTGTTCTGTCTCAGCAAGATCAACTTTAGTATATGCAGCACAATTTATTAGTATATCTGGTTTTAATTCTTCTATTTTTGTAGTTACAGAGATTTGATCTGCGATATCGATTTCATCACGACCCAAAATAGTAACATCGTAATTTTTATTATTCTCAAAAATTCTTTTGAAAGCATTTGCCAACATTCCATTTCCACCTGTGATTAATATTTTTTTCATAAATTTTTAGTTATTAATTAATTATTTTTGTAATTTCAAATCAAAGTGATAAATCTTATCAGAATCTTTTAAAATAAAGATTTCTTATTACGCAGCGAAATGACAAATTATGAACTCTCGCTGACTCATCACCCCAGTAACAATATCCCAATTATTCCAAATATTGTACCAAAAAATGATCCGACTAAAATGTCACTGAGGAAATGGAATCTTAAATAAAGCCGAGAAAATGCTGTAAAAATAGCATAAATTAGAAAAATAAATCCAAAATATCCAAAGATCATAAAAGTCAAAGGTACTATTTGAAAAATCATAAAAGAATGCGCCGACGGAAAAGAAAAATTATCTGCATCAAAATTTAACAATTCTCTCCATAACTTACCTTTGATCGGAACAGGTCGAGTTCTTTTTATCCATTGTTTTAATATTACGACTATAAATCCAGTTATAAAAAAATAAACAAAAACAGATAGATACTTATTGTCGTAATAAATATAAGTTAAAATAAAGATAAAAAAGTATATAAAACTTGGATTTATTGCCATGAAATCTACTAATTTTGCTCTTTGTACTGTATAGCTTTGATTTAAGATATCAAAAACATTATGATCGATCTTGCGGATTTTATTTTTAATACTTAGAATCATAAATTCATTATATTTTCTGATCGTAGTAAAATCTAGGTCAATTGTAAATCATTTTCAAAAGATATGACGATAACTGATTTTTTTGCACAATCTGGTCCGTTATCTATCGCGTTTAAAGATTATGAATTACGTGATGGTCAAGTTAAGCTGTCGAAAAATATTTTTAATACCATGGACAAAGGTGGTGTCGGTCTTTATGAAGCCGGTACTGGAATTGGCAAAAGTATGGCTTACCTTCTTCCTGCATACATTCGAGCCAAAATAACTTCATCCCCAGTGGTTATTTCGACGACAACTAATAATCTTTTATTTCAGTTGCTAAATAATGATCTACCACTTTTACAAAAAGTCTTGGCTTCTTTGGGTGAAGAATTAAAATTTGTTGGTATCAAAGGGAAATCTCATTACGCCTGTTTGGCAAAAATGGAGAATATGCATGACGAGGATATGCAAAAAATAGTGAAAGATATTGAACTTACAAAAAACGGTGAGCGAAGCGAGCTCGATTATTTCGTCCCAGAAGAAAAATGGAAAAAGATAGCGTATGACATTGAAAGTTGTGGAGGTGCAAAATGTCCATTTTATAAAGATTGTTTTATCACAACATTAAAAAAGAAAGCCGAAAAGGTTAACATAATAGTCACCAACCATAGTATTATTTTTGCAGAAAAGTTTGCAAAGTTTAAAATTCTTCCTGATTATGACGATTTAGTTTTTGATGAAGGTCATAATATTGAAAACGTAGCGACGGATTTTCTTACTCAGACGCTGTATTTCACGCAAATGAAATCTTTATCTATCGATATTTTCCAAAGTGATGGTCGTCATAAATCTGGTTTAGCTACTTTTCCTAAATTAAAACCTTTTGCACCGCATCTTATTGCGATCAGTGACAAAATATTTAAATTTGAATTAGATCTTACCGATAACTTTAATTCCACAAATTCAAGCGATGAGCAGGAATTCACGCTTCCAGATAAAAATTTAATGTATGAAAAATTTGAACCATTAAAAGAAACTATCAAAGATCTCCAAAATATTTTGTCTGCTTATGACTATAATAATGTGAATCAGATGTCGGCAATTTCTGCAGTTTTAAATTTCTCAATAGAAATATTTCATTGGATCGAAAATATTCCAAATTCAAGTTTTCTACTCTGGGGAAGGAAGAATAGAGGTCAGTTTCATCTGAATCAGACTCCATTAAAAATCGGCACTTTATTAAAGTCTGAAGTTTATGACAAATTAAATAGTGTAAATATAGTTTCGGCAACGCTGACGGTGAATCAAAGTTTCAAATATATTCAAAATCGTTTAGGATTAGAAATCCAAGATCGCAAGTTGACACCGGCAGAAATGGAATCTGACTTTCCGGAATTCCAAGATAAATTTTCTGATGAAAATCCACTTTCAATTCAAAATAAAAAATTATTAGACGAAGATGACTCGAGCGAAAATATTGAAACTAAAAAATTAAATATCACAACAAAAATATTTAAATCCCCGTTTGATTATTCTACGCAGATGAAATTAATCATACGAGATGATATTCCTGATCAGAAATCGGAGGAATATTTCTCTGAAATCTGTAAAGCTATTTTAGAAGGCATAAAAACGAGCTATGGAAATGCATTTGTTTTGTTCACTTCTTACAGCTTGATGAATGATGTAACGGATAGTTTGTGGAAAAAAATAGAGGCTTTGGATTTAACTTTACTTGTTCAAGAATCAGGGAATAGAGATAGCATTATCGATAAATTTAAAAAAGGAAATTGTGTATTGTTTGGTGTGGAAAGTTTTTGGGAAGGAGTCGACATAGCTGGCGATGCATTACGTCATGTGATTATTACCAAATTACCTTTCAAAGTTCCTACGACTCCTATTGAAAAAGCTCGCGCAGATATGGTGGAATCAAATGGTGGAAATAGCTTTTACGATTTGTCACTGCCGCAAGCCGTTATAAAATTTCGTCAAGGTATTGGTCGTCTCATTCGTACCAAAAATGACACTGGTTATCTGACTATTCTGGATTCTCGTGTGGTAAACTCTAGCTATGGTAGAATATTCATGGATGAAATAAACAAACTTTATGAGTGATCAAAAAATAGCTTCGTCCAATTTAACAAATACAGAAACTAATTCAGTTTCTACTTCTCGTGATTTTACTCAGTCCAATCTGCTTCCTCATCAAAAAATTATTGCTCTAGAAGTTCAATTCATTTCGGAATTAGAAAATATTGGAAATACGCAGATCGATCTTGTCGATAATCTTCGACTTTCTACTTTGCAAATTGATGAATTAATTCCGCAAAAAACTCTAGAACATGATGTCAAAAATATCGCTGAGAATCATTGGAAATTGTATTCTCAAGTTTTATCCAAAGTTGGTGTCGAGACAATGCCAATACAAGACAGCATGCATGGAAAAAATCACAGATTGGATTTTGTTCAGGTTTCATCTTTCGTAAATACGGAGGACACTCATTGGAATTTTCATATGTTTTTTACCAATACTGCGACAGCATTGGAGAATGGTTATGTCATAGGTGCTGAAACTTTTCTCGAAAAAATAAAAAATCATTATCTTGCGATTACCCTCTCAGAGATTGTAGAAATTCGTCGAAAATCTCAGGAGTATCGAGAGAAAATTATCAAAGACGTGGACCATCTTTTAGCCGAGCAAAGTAATCCGCATAGTAAAATTTTGCTCAATGCGATTCGTGCTTATGTTACTACATTAGAAAAAGAGGAGAGGAAATTTGAGGAGTTGTTGAAGAAGTATGTGGATGAAGTGGAGAAGGTGATTAAGGAAGTGGGGGAGGTAGTATGATTTTTCCAAAGAAAGAACCGCTCAGGCAGCCAGAAGCCCTAAATAAAATTGAATCAAATGAAAAAAAATTATTAGGTTCAATATATGAAGGTTTAACTCCTGTTCAACAAAAAGAATTGGCTAAAGATTTTAAAAATCCGCGCATCGCATGGTAGTGTATGGAGCAAAAATACAATTCTTACAGACGAATAATATTTGATTGGGTGAGAGATGCTGATCACTCAGAAATGTCAAATTACTCTGGCAATGAAGCTTTTTCAATGATTCATTTGCCGGTTATTATTGAGCAAATGGATTTAAATTATGGAGAAGCGTTAAATGGAATTGATACTCTTCAAACATCTATGAATCCATAAAAGTTGCAGAATTAGAAGAAAAAGTGAACCTTTAGACAATTATACATTTGATGAAAATAAACAATTAAAAGTGATACATGCCGAATTTCGAGTTGTCTCAGCTGTTATTCTTACCAATGAAAATGGTAATCCTATTGAAACGAAATTGATTCATCGAGTTGGAGAAAAAAAACGGAAAAAATCAATTAATATTCCCCTCGCCATTCTCCAAATTTCATTCCTTTACTTCCACTCATCTCCACCGGATTTTCCTCATCATTCATCAATCCACTAATAATAAAAATTTTACCAAAATTCAAAATATTTTCGCAAGCCTTCAGTTCAGCTGGTCTCATATTTGCTACGAAAAGAGTGGTTTCGGGATTTAAATTTTTCAATTGACTCAATTCAGGATTTACGTGTACATTTTGGAAATCCATATTATTAACTAGAAAATTTTCTATCATGGTATGAATCGCATCTTCCTGAATCTCGAAAACTGTAAAATTTTTTATCTTATCGCCTGAATATTTTTCAGCATATAATGTCAAAATACCTGACCCAGAACCTACATCTACGATATGCTCAATATTCTTATTCTCGCTCAACACTTCATACAACGCTCTCAATGTTAAAATTGTCGAAGGATGTAAGCCAATACCAAAACCAAAATGTTTGCGTAAAATTAAATCTGCATCCGCGAACCCTATGGAAAAATTTTCCATGACATTCCATTTCTTAACCATTTCATTTTTCTCAAAATTCTCAGGATTGATAATTTCAGATTTTTGACCTGGTACTAACTGACCATAAAGATCAACTAAATTCAATATTTTTCCTTCTAGTAAATTATCTGTAATGTTAACTTCAAAAAAAATATTAGTATCAATCTCAATCAACTCATGTTTTTCTACAAAAATTTCAAAGTCAGAAATCTTTAATATCTGCAAATGTTCAAAAAAACTTTCTGCTAGTTCTGGTGTTGTCTTGACGATCATTTCGACTTTTGACTGTAAAGAATTGGAATATATTTCACAGCAGCGAAGAAAATAGTTGTTGCAAAAAGTGAATATAGAAGACTATTTTCTAAATTATAAAAATACATAGTTGTAAAAACTAAAGAGAAAAATAATGCATAAAAAATTTGATCAGCTTTCTTTCCTGGTGATGACTTTGGTTCTACTTCCATGAAAAAAATACCAAATGCCAATGTTCCTCCTAATAATAATTCAAAAAGTTGACTAATGTTTTCTTTAAAATCTCTGATATTAACCAAAAATGCAAAATGGAATAACCAACATATGAGTAGAAATAAAAGCGTGAAAAGCACAATTCGCCATCGGTTCAACTTCCAAGTGATAAAAGCTCCAAATCCTATAATTAAAAGTCCGGCAACGGTTAATCGATAATTGTCAATTAATTGCCAAAAACTTGTTCCCCACCAAGATATGAAAACAGAATCGCTAAAATTTTTTAAAGTAAAATAAGTAAAAAATAATGATAATAAACTTAGCGAAGTTACAACAGGATTTAAAAATGGTACATTTTTGTATCTAAAGAAAAACCGTACTAGAAGTAGCAAAATACAAGCTATAATAGTGATTATTACGTTTTGTGTCGGATCGACGATTAGGAAAAAGATACATGCGGAAATAATACTATTGCTTAACAAAAATTTTTTCTTAGTTAAATAATCTATTAATGCCGGGATAAAAATTAAAAGTAAAGAAATAATCAATACGAAAAAAATGAATTTAGGCAAGATAGAAGAATTTGATGTTAACCTAGCAATGCTAGCTAAAATACTAAACAAAACTAAAAAAGTTGCAGTAAAAACAATTATATTTTTTTTTAACAATTCGTAATATTCTACTAATGATTTCTTTGTGTCAGGGATAAAAGATTTTGTATCCAGACTAAATGTTATTTTCATTTTTTTAATTTAATTACTTCTTTCACATTATATATTATATTGTCCACCGTTAAATTCCTTGTTTGTAAAAGTTCATCCTGATTTCCCGTTTCACCGAATGTATTATTGACTCCGATTATTTTTACCGGAATAGGAAAATCTTGGATTATAGCTTCTACGACTGCGGATCCCATGCCAGCCATGAATTGGTGCTCTTCAATAGTGACAAAACATTTTGTTTCTTGTGCACTTTTGATTAACGTATCTCGATCAATAGGTTTAATACTGTATAAATTAATAACTTTTGCAGATATATTTTGTTCTTCTAAAATCATTGCTGCTACGATAGCTTTCTCGACCATAGCACCCGTCGCAATAATTGTGACATCTTTTCCGTCTTTCAATATTTGAGAAGATCCAATTTCAAATTTATCTTCAAATTTTAATTTTTCAAATCCAATAGATTTTTTCTCAATATAAGAATTTACAATACTCTCGATACTTTTTACCGCATCTCGTCGGATTCTAATATAGACTGGTCCGACATATTTATGCGCCGCATGAATAGCAAGAGTAGCTTGATCATAGTCAGCAGGATCGAGCACGACCATATTTGGTAAGACTCGCATCAACGCGATATCTTCCAAAGCCTGATGTGTAGCTCCATCTTTCCCATTTGAAAAACCTACATAGCCACCGATTATTTTCACATTCGCATTATTGTATGCTACCGAAACTCTGATCTGATCCCAATTCCTACCGGGATTAAATACTGCGAATGAAGCAGCAAATGGGATTTTCCCATCTAGAGCCAGGCCTGCTGCGGCACCAACCATATTCTGCTCTGCTACACCCATGTCAAAAAATCTACCAGGGAAATTTTCTTGGAAAGTTGCTAACTTTAATGAATCTCTTAAGTCCGCGGTCAATGCGACAACATTCGGATCTTTATGTGCAATATCTACAATTGCATCTCCGAATGCCTCTCTGGTTGATTTTAATGTTAAATCCATGCGAATTATTTTTAAGATTATTTCAGAATATTATGAAAATATGATGAGCTTATTTCTCTTTTATTGTTAAATTATTCTAACAGGTTTATATCAATTCACAATTATCTGTTTCGAACATTAACTAATCATTAATCTCTAACATTGACTCTAAATCTTATTTAAATTAAATTAATATATATTTGTAGCTAAAAAATGCCAAATCAAAAGGTACAGAACCAGGGATATTCACAACCAACTCAGATTCTACAGCAATCACTTTATCCGCAGCCAAATTACCAGAACAATTATCAAGTAATTTTATACAAATTAAAGAATAAGATTAAAACCTTAAAAACGGTTTCCGTTCTTCTTGTTTTTCTTCTTGTTGCGACCGCCGTTCTCTCGACAGTTCTTCTAATTAGCAATGGAGTAGTCGGACAAAATAAAGCATCGACTTTGAATGCAACGAATTTATCAGTAAAAATCACGGATAATAATGGAATTTATGTCTCATTTTTATCAACAAAAAATGGATTTGAATTTTCCTACGACAATAATACTTGGAAAACTCCTGTAGAAAAAGAAGGAAGTGTACAGCTTTCTTTAAAAAGTGATGGGCTTGTAAATTCAACCGGCGTATTATCATTACCAGGAAATAATTTATACTTAAGTAAAATTTCCGACAAGACAACTAATTTGTCCGATATTATTTCATCAAACAAAACGTCAGCGTTGGCTCGAGGTGAAGTAATATATGATGAAAAAACATTGACGGTCGAAACTGCGTCGGTATCGGCATTTTTCACCAAAAGTGATGTTTTGAAAACGCGTATTGAATCAAACTATACTTATATAGCTTATTATTTCGTGCAAAATGATGGTGTGAAATTTCTAGCGCAGTTTACTTCTCCAAATTTATTATTCGCAGATAATGTGAATTTAGATAAAATTTTAATTTCACTGAAAGAAAATCTATCCACGTCTGCAAGTGTGAAAGGTGCGTCGAATACTTCCACATCTTTAGATATTAATATTGAGCGTAATGTTGCTCAAAATCGGCCAGGTGTCTATCGCGTTTATACTAAGCAATGTGGTAATTACACAATTAAAAGTAATTCCAGATATTCGGAATTCAGCGCTATTCTTGGGGATAAATCTAAAGATATTTGCAATGGAGCGAGTGGTAGTGGTTTTGTCGTGGATGATCAGTGCCATCTTGCGACGAATGGTCATGTCGTAATTCAAGAAAGTCCAGCAGTGACTTTATTTCGTGAATTCTTTGCCGATAAAAAAATTTTAAAAGCACTTTTAGAAGATTATCTAGCTATTCAAATTGCATCTGGTAAATTGACAGCTCAGGGAGCAACAAATTTATTAAATAGTGATACGGCGAAAGATCAGCTAGTCAATGGATTAGCATTACTCGTCGCGGAAATGTTCCAAAATGGTACTCTCAAGGCTACATTTGGCGATGTGAAATATTTTATTCAAAAACCTAATGTCGCGATAGATAATAGTATCTTATTCACCCCGACGACGACTGCATTAGAAGAAAGCAAGATGATAGCGTCATCGTTGCTAGGTTATGATTACAATGCAAACGATGTTAATACTGGGAAATTTACAGCATCTGATGTTGCATTATTAACTTTGAAAACTACATGCTCGTCTCTGATTATTAATTCACTGGGCACTGTAGATAATCTTACAGCTGGAACCGCGGTCACAGTGGTCGGTTTCCCGGGTAGTGGTACGGATACAACAGTTTCTTCAGGACTTTCAGACCTGCAATCTGCGACACAGGCCACAGTAACAAATGGAATTGTTAGTGCTATTAAACAGGATTCTGGTGGTAGGACTCTGATTCAAACGGATACGTCAATAAATCATGGCAATAGTGGTGGTCCTTGTTATGATGGATCGGGAAAAGTGGTGGGTCTAGCGACCTATGGTTTGACGTCTGATAAAGCTATAAATTTTTGTCGTAATGTTGCTGATTTACAAAAATTAATGACGAAATTTTCTTTAACAAATAAGTCAAATCCTGTTACTACCCTATTTACTACTGGACTCGATGCTTATTATCAAAAAAAATATTATACTGCGGTAAATAAACTACAACAGGCCAAAATTATTAGTCCTCAGATTTCTGATATTGATAAATTTATTAATCTAGCTACGACGAATGAAAAAGAAGCTATTGATAGTCCATTTGATTCGGGAACATTCACACCAGGATACTTAGCTGGCATAATACTAGCTGGTATAGCACTGATTCTGATGATCGTATTTATTATTGTGCTGATTATGCTACTCGGCGCTCAAGGTAGCTACAAAAAAGTGTTGAAAGTATTGCAGCAAATGCCGCAGATGCCTCAGCAACAGCAGGCGATGTATTGATTCTTATTATTTATTAACGAATTAACGGATTGTCATTGCGAGGAACGTTAGTGACATGGCAATCTCGTCGGAAAATCTTTAATAATCAAATTATAGATACCCTCCGCCTTTACAAAAGGGGAGGTGCCCGATAGGGCGGAGGGGTTGCCCTCCCCTCTCATGCTTGAATGTTCCTGTCTTTCTGCGCCTTCGGCTAAATTAAATCTTTTTAAGTTTTATTTATTTCGTTACTTTTCTCTTGAAAGAAAGAGTAACTCCCTGACGGGACTAAATGCAAAAGTTCAAGAATCCCGAAAGAATAGTGATTACTTACTTGCGCTATAGATAAGAACTGTTAATTACCGCATTTAACAATGCAGAAGCTGAATAGCTAATACTAATCCGAAAACGCGATTGATCGGGATTCATTTATTCCTTCGAGAATACATTAACAAGTTTCAAAGATAACAAATTATTAAAACTACTGGTCAATCACTCTTATCCAATGGATCGGTTCAGAAGAATATTATTGATAATATTTCCGGGTGTAAAAATTCTCATTTTATACCTATGTAGAAAAGCGAATTATCTACCCGTAGTTATCGTGGATTCTACGTCGGCGAGGGGAATATATGTGCCTTCGGATAAACGTGAAATTTGGCCTTGTTTTCTAGGCATATCAAGATATTTTAATTTCTCTTTGAACAGAGAAATTATCTTTGCTTTGTCTTTTGACGAATATAATAATATTAATCGAGTAGGTGCGGTGACAGTAGTGTCAATATTTAAAATTTCTCTTCCACTGCGATAAGATATCCAAAAATCTTTGAGCATATCCCACGTGTATAATTCACCAAAACTTCTTATTCCGAGCGATGTTATCTGATGTTCTGTATTTTCTGGAGGTACTAAAGAGGCGACATATACTACGAATAAAAGCGATAACACAGTAGCAATTAGAAAATATTCTTGTAGATAAAGCAATGCTACGCAAACGATAAGGACTACAAAAAGTACGCCCCAGTACCATGTTCTATCTCTTTTTACATAAACCCTGGATGGAGCACTCCATTTATACAATAGTTGTTCATCACGTTCGCCAGAAAGCAGCGCACTAGTAACTTTTTGTGATCGGTCTAGCTTTGATTCAAGCTCTTGGATTTGTTTTTTTAATGCAGAGTAGTCGTCGGCCAAAGGATTATTCATTCGTGTATTTTACGATATTTACTGGATTAATGATAAATCATTAGAGAGAGATAGGCAAATGAAGGTTTACAGTTTATTTTTTATCTTCTCCAACGCCACCAATGCTTCCATCGGCGTGAGATTATTCACGTCGATATTTTTTAGCTCGTCGAGGGCGGATTGTTGTTCAGAAGAAATACTTGATAAATTTTCTGAGTTAGTTTTCCCTGCGAAATTTCTCACTTCTTTCGAAATGACATTAGTAGGAGTAGAGAATTCCCAGAGGGCGAGCTGATGATCAGATTTTATGAGTTCTTTTTTTTCTAGATTGTAAAGAATTTCTTCGGCTTTTCTCAGAATTTCGTCTGGCAGTCCGGCTAATTTCGCGACATGTATTCCAAAAGATTTTTCAGCTTTACCACGTTCAATTTTTCGTAAAAAAACTACACTACCATTTTCTTCCGCTATCGCTACGGTATAATTATGCATTCGCTTCAACTCTTTTTCCAAAGCCGTCAGTTCATGATAATGAGTTGCGAATAAAGTTTTCGCTTTTATTTTTTCATGAATATAATAAATAATTGCCCACGCGATCGACATTCCGTCATATGTACTCGTTCCACGACCAATTTCATCCAGAATAATTAAAGAATTTTCCGTAGCGTTTCTTAAAATATTTGCCGCCTCGGACATCTCCATCATAAAAGTGCTCTCCCCACGTGATAAATCATCGCTGGCTCCTACGCGTGTAAATATTCCATCAATAATACAAGTTCGAAATTCCTTCGCAGGGACAAAACTTCCGAGGTGTGCCATGTAAGATAACATTGCGGTCATACGAATGTACGTAGATTTACCTCCCATATTTGGTCCAGTGATAACCATCATTTCGCCATCCTCGATATTCACATCATTGTAAATATAAATATCTTTTATCATTCTTTCCAGCATCGGATGACGAGCGTCCACTGCATTCACAGTTTTCTTTTTACCGTTAACAAAAATAGGTTCACAATAATCGTACGCAATCGCCGCACTGGCAAAGGACAAATAAACATCTAGTTCCGATATAGCATTTTGTATATTCAAAATATCTGGAATAAAATTAATACAATTATTAACAAGATCTTTAAAAATATTTTTTTCGATTTCTACCAATTTATCATTTGCACCCAGAATCATGGCTTCTTTTTCTTTTAGCTCTGTCGTGATGTAACGCTCACCATTTATTGTGGTTTGTTTACGAATAAAATTTTCGGGGACTTTATTTATTTGTCCTTTTGATACTTCAAGAAAATATCCAAACACGCGATTATATTTTACTTTCAGATTTGAAATACCTGTCTTTTGTTGCTCCATGACCTCTAAATTTCGTAACCATTTTTTACTATCCGTAGTTATTTGTCTCAGTTCATCCAGATCTTTCGACACACCATCTTTTATGAAATTTCCATCTTTCAGATTTCCTGGTGCAGGATCATTTAATGAATTTAAAATAATTTTTACTAATTCATCCAAGTTTTTATTCGCATCTTTTATTTTTTTATAAATGCTGGAAATATTTTCTGGTAAATTTTTCTCAATAAAATTAATTTTCTTCGTTGCTTCAATCGATTTTGCCAAAGCGACCAAATCTCTTGGCGAGGCGGAGCCATAGCTTATTCGTGCACAAAATCTTTCCAAATCGTAAATCTGTTCTAGCAATCTGCCTATTTCTGCATTAGATTTTTTTAAAAAACTAACCGCTTCAATTCTATTCTGAATAGTAATTATATTTTTTAACGGCATTGTGATCCAATCTCTCAATAATCTTTTTCCACCACGAGTCAATGTATGATCAAGAATGTCAAAAAGAGATTTTCCACCCGGATGAATTGAGTTTAATATTTCTAAATTTCGTAGTGTATTATTATCCACACGCATCCGATCAGATGAAATCTTTTTATATATTATTTTTATATGTGAAAGTTTTTTATTTTGTGTTTCTTCAAGATAGCAAAAAGCAGCTGATGCGGCAGATATTTCCTCTTCAGATTCTATTCCAAAAGATTTCAAATTTTTAGTACCAAAATGTTTTTGTAATTCTTCTTGTTGTGAAAATTTATTTTCCTCCAAGAGAGTTAGTAAATTTAAATGTTCACTAATAAATTTTGAAGATAAAAATTCTTTTGAATATTTTTGTTGTAAAATTATTTCACTTGGATTTAATCTATTTAGTTCATTATCAAGCTCTTGAAGCGAATAAATCTCCTGTGTCCAAAATTGAGAACCATTTGGATCGATACAACTAATGCCAATTTCCATTTTACTTGTGTAGATCTCAATATTATTTTTATGAAAATTTTTTATATCAGACACAAATATTGATATTAGAAATCTAGATTTGTAATCTGTTTCCCGATCAAAAGTGGATTGAGTCACAATTTTATTTACATCACGGCGAATCTCAATTTTCTCTTTGCCTGTGCGAGGATCTTTCACTTTAAATTCTTCTTGTTCTGCTATCGCTACTTTATATCCGGCATCGATGAGTTTCACTAGATAAGTATCGAGTGCGTGATAAGGAATGCCTGCCATAGGAGTTTTGTCTGGACCTTTGTCGCGAGAAGTGAGAGCAATATCCAAAACTTTTGATACCGTTACCGCGTCGTCGTAAAATGTTTCGTAAAAATCTCCCATGCGATATAGTAATACAGCATTAGGATTTTGCGATTTCAGTTGTTTGTATCTTAGAAGTGAAGGAGTCACAGTTGATTTATTTTTTCGATTATATCAAAATTTAAAACATAACTTCTGGTTAAATTTTCTTAATGATGTTAGTATTTTTATATTCAAAACTGCCCAAATGAATACTAGTCTGATCATAAATAATGATCTTGTAGAAACACAAAATTACACGGATGCATTAAGTCCTCAGGATAGATCTTTGCTTGCGAAAGTTGCGGTAGCTACGACAGATCAAGTAGATCTAGCATTTAATGCTGCAAAAAATGCTTTCCCAGCATGGAAAAATTTACCGGCACATGAACGAATGTATAAAATGGAGTTGATTGCGAATGAGATCTTACGAAGAAAAGATGAATTAGCCCAGTCCCTCTGTGCAGAAATAGCTAAGCCTCTAAGGGATTCGATTAAGGAAGTAGAACGTAGTGCGGAATATTTACTTTTCACAACGCAGGCATTTCGGAATATAGAAGGCCGTGTTATCACTGGAGATAAAATGCCGGGTTACAATCTATTTCAAAAAACTGGCATCGTGACCTATGAACCGATGGGTGTTATCCTTGCAATTAGTCCATTTAACTATCCTATAAATTTAGCTATCACAAAAATTGCTCCAGCATTGGTAACAGGCAATACAATGATTTTTAAACCAGCAAGCGCCGGAGCGGCTACAGCTTTCATTCTTTCACAAATAATTTCTAATTTACTTCCTCCTGGTGTGTTTAATTTCATATCTGGAAAATCTTCAGAGATCGGAGATTATCTACTCACTCATCCTGATTTATCCATGACTGCGTTCACAGGTTCTACTTCTGTTGGTAGACATATACAAAAAGTTAGTTCGGTTCCTTTGTATTTAGAAATGGGTGGCAAAGATGCTGCAATAATTCTTGCTGATGCTGATCTAGAAATGGCTGCCTCTGAAATAATAAAAGGGGGGTTTTCTTACTCCGCACAAAGATGTACTGCGGTAAAAAGAATTATTTTGCACGATGATGTTGCCGATGAATTCATATCACTTCTTAAAGATAAAATCTCTAAACTTACTCTTGGTCGTGCTGAAGAAAATGCGGATATTACTTCACTTATTGATTCTAAGACGACTGAATATGTGATAGATTTAATATCTGATGCGAGAGAGAAGGGAGCCCAGATTCTTACCGGAGGAAATAAGAAAAACGGAATTATTGTTCCAACACTTTGTGACTATGTTACCAAGGAAATGCGCTTGTACACTGAAGAACCATTCGGACCAGTTTTACCGATTATTCGTATAAAAAGTGTTGAAGATGCTTTAGAAAAAGCGAATGACTCAAAATACGGTTTGCAAGCTGATATCTTTACACAAAATATAAATACAGCATTTTATATCGCAAATAATTTAAATGCAGGAACTGTACAGATAAATGGAAAAAGCGATCGCGGACCAGATAATTTCCCTTTTCCTGGAATAAAAGATTCTGGCATGGGAGTCGCTGGAATTCGGGACGCTCTTTACTCTATGATGAGAATAAAAATGATTGTGGTGAATAGCTAAAAAATTATGATCTTAATTCTAAATTTCAAAAATTATCCTGAATCGACTGGAATTCATGCAATGAATTTGTCTAAGGTGGCGCATGATTTTGCTTCGTACCATCCAGATATTCACGTGATTATCTGTCCGCAAACAGTAGATCTAGAATTAATTCTAGAAAAAAATAACCCACTACCAAATTTTCAGATATGGGCTCAGCATGTAGATTTTCAAATGGGTGAAAAGAATACGGGATATTTGACGGCAGAAACTCTACTCCAAATTGGTGTGACAGGTTCACTTCTTAACCATGCAGAACACAAAGTCGAAGATATCAAAAAATATACTGAAATAGATGATAAATTAGATTTATGCCTGTGTGTGTCGGACCTCGTAGAGTCAAAGATCAAAATGATGTATAGTCCAGATTTCTCTCCAAAATATATAGCCTACGAACCACCAAATTTAATTGGTGGAAATATATCGGTATCTCAGTCAAATGGACATGACATTGAGCAAATCGTAGATTTTTTCCCTAAAAATTCTATTCTTGTAGGTGCCGGTGTGAAAACAGGTAAAGACGTAAAGAAAAGCATTGGGCTAGGCGCTAAAGGTGTTTTGATTGCGTCGGGTTTTGTATTCGCGAGCTCGCCGATGGAATTTTTAGAGATGTTGATCAGCTAATTAACTCTTCTGTCATTCTGAGCGTATGCGAAGGATCTCTTTGTCCCTCTATTGTCTCTTCTCGTTGTCATTGCGAGGAACGTTAGTGATGTCGCAATCTCGCTTGCGGCCGTATGGCTACGCGAATGCGAGCTTCCTGTCTTTTTTCCTATATTGTCATTCCCGACGCGATAGAGACCAGTAATCCGGGTCCTTTCCCTTCTTGTGCTTAATGTTCCTGTCACTCTGCCTAGGGCCAAATTGAATCTTATTAGTTGTGTTTCCTTTTGTTCTCTTTGGTAGCAAAAAGAACTCCCAAACGGGACTAAATGCAAAAGTTCAAGAATTCCAAAAGAATAGCCACTTATCCGGAGACGCGATTGATCGGGATTCATTTATTCCATCGAGAATACTTAAACAAGTTCCAAGATAATAGATTATTAATAATACTGGTCAATCAATCTGTTTCGAAGGATCTGTTCAGAAAAATGTTATTGATAAGATTTCCTACGAGATTCCTCATGGAATACGCCCGTTATGCGGGATTCGAAATAACATTTTTTACATTTCTATCAATTCCTAGATTCTCATAGACATAAAGCATCTTTCTGACTTTTATTTCGTGTGATATAATCTGCGCATGGGAAAAATCTTATCAATTCTACAAATTATACTTTCTGTCTTGCTCGTCATCTCGATCATACTTCAGGTAAGAGGTGTTGGGTTGTCACCAACTTTTGGAGGAATCAATTCTGGTGGAGAAACATTTCGTCAGCGTCGTGGCCTCGAAAAATTTTTGATGTATGCAACAATTGTTTTGATAACACTTATCGGGCTTAGTAGCTTGGCCATGCTATGGTTAGACAAGTAAAGAAGCATAAAATCCGCCCATTCCGATCACTCGGATTCTTTTTTTCTCGAATTTTCGCTACACCTGTGAAGTATTCAAAACTTGTTTGGCATATTTTTTCTCGGCTGCAACCATGGTTTTCTATACTTGTAGCATTGGCGATATCGTTACCATTAGTGTACGCAGCTGATCAGATAATAAATCTTTCCAACTCACAGACAACAGTGACACATACTTATCGTGAAGGAGTATTAGGGAATTTTACCAATATTGATCCACTTCCACTTATTCCCACTGATAAGCAGCTTTCACAGCTAAATCGTGATGTTACAAGACTACTTTTAGATCCTCTTTTTTCTACATCTTCTGATGGTAATCTCATCGGAATGATTGCAGATACATATACAATACAAGAAGGTGGGGCTAAATTTATTATTACGTTAAAGGATAGGAATTGGAGTGATGGCACCCAGATTACTATAGATGATGTATTAGCTACATTTCAGAATATAAAAAATATTGGCGAAAATAGTCTTTATTTTTCATCTTTAGATGGAGTGACACTAACAAAGGTAGATGATAGAACAATGTTATTTTCTCTTGATGTCGCGAATAGTGCTTTTCTAGAATCTTTATCATGGCCGATACTACCAGCGAAGTATGCAGTTTTGAATTATGATAATTTGTTAATTTCATCTTTCGGGAAAAATCCAATTTCAAGTACTGGTTGGTTAATAGAAAATATTAATACAACCTACGTGAAATTAAACAATGCATCATTGGTCAAATCTATAGAGTTTGTTTTTTACAATACATATGCTGACCTGGATAAAGCTCTAAATGCAGGATTAATTGACGGATATTATTCTTTAGATAAAATTTCGGATAAACAATTTTCCTCAGTTTCAGAATATCCTCTTGTGAGACAATTGTATTCTTTATACTTCAATGTCGCTGCTTCAGGATCGGTTTTGACTGATCCAAATATTCGAAAAGCTATATCTTATGGGATCAATCGCAACGAAGTGGTTGGTGACTTAGGTGTTTCTCGCCAAAGTATTATTAGTGATAATTCATGGGCTTTCAATCCGTCAGTCAATACATATGCTTATGTTATCCAGAAAGCAGGGCAGCTATTGGATAATGCCGGATATAAATTAGACAATAATAATATGCGTGAGATCAATGGTAAAGTAATTCAGTTTACCTTATCCGTGCCGGACACTAATACTAAGATTCGTTTAGCAAAAAAAATCCAATCCGATCTGAAACAAATTGGAATTAAAGTAGATATTAAAGCTATAAAAGATAGTGAAGTTGTGGACAATGAGCGAAAATCTAATATTTTTTATAATACTATTGTTCTTACAAAAAATTTTGAAGCTATGATATTTGCTGTAGATTCTGGTCTTGATCCAGATAAATTTTCACAGTGGCACAGTAGTCGTATTCCGAAAGTCGATACATCAACTGGAAATGTGACAGTAGGATTGAATTTTAGTGGTTATGCTAGTAATCGTGTTGATCAGTTTCTTTTCCTTGGTCGTAAAGAATCGGACAAAGATAAACGCAAAACTCCATATTTCCAATTTCAGAAAGTATTTTATGAAGATGCACCAGTTTACACCTTATACAATCCATATTTATTTTACGTCAAATCCGATCGAATTCAGAACGTTGATTTTTCAGGAGCAATAAAAATAGAGGATAGATTTATAAATTTTGATAAATGGCGGTTGGGGTAAGGGAAAATAAGAAGTGTCGAGGATCGAATATGAAATTTGTCATTCCCGACGCGATAGCGATCGGTAATCCAGGCCTTTCATTTTTGTGCTTAATGTTCTTGTCTCGGTCAAATAATATCTTAATTAGGTTGTATTCCCTTTTTACTTTTTGATGACGAAAAGTAATCCTAACGGGACTGAATGCAAAACTCCAGCGTGTGAGTCGTTTGCTATCCACATTCCTACGACGCAATCCGAAAACGCGCGGATATTCGAGAATAAGGAAGATTAAATCCCAAAAATTATAGATTATTAAATTTACTCTACAATCACTTTGTTCCAAGGATCGGTTCGGGGGAAATGTTATAGATTATATTTTCCTACGGAATTTCTCATATAATACGCGGATTCCGTCCGATTCGAAATGACAATTTCTAAATTTCTTCTTCTACTTCGTTCCTGTGATCACGATTACGTCATAACCTTGTTTGGCGACAAGATTTTTTGTAATAAATGGAAACTTTGTACTAAGTCTAGCGACTATTTGATCAGCCATGGTTTCAAAACCCGCAGTGTAGTTGACTAATGTTTTCACCGTGTCATATGGAGGTTTATCACCTGTTTTTATATTTGTAAATCCGATGGAAGATAAGATATTAGCAACATCTCGAGCTTGACCTGCTGTGCCAGTTCCATTTAATACTTGCGTACGAGTTTGTTGTGGAGTGACAGTGCTAGGTGCGGTGGTTGTTATTATGGCTACAGGTGTAGTCGATACGGTTGTCGTAAAAATGATCTGTGAGACAATGGTTGTGGCTACTGTTGTTGTCACTTGAGCAATGGTATTAGAATTTCCTTTTGTCGAATTTTGTGAATAATATGCCCAACCAGCGGCGAGCACAAGACCAATTAATAAAAATATTACTAATGTGGATACAATTGCTATTTTTATATGATTAATTTTTGAAGATGCTATTGCTGCAGAAACCGGTTTTTTATCGGATGTAATACGCTTTTTAATCGAAGGCTTTTCTAATCCATTGTCATTAATTTTTTTAATTAAACCTTTTAATGCAAGAAATTTGTATTGATCGAGTGTGGCATCTTTTGTTCTAAAAAATTCTACATCAAATCCTGTCTCTTCGTGCATGAAAGTTTGGATATCATCTTTTGAAACTTTTTTACCTTCAACAAAGAGAACTTTTTTAATTGGTTGTTGCGCCAAAGATTCTCCGTGAGAAATAATCTCCCGAATTCCATATGATAGATTATTATCAATATCCAAAACGTTTTTTCCTTCAACGGCATTTGCTACTACGTGACCATCAGACCAGATAAAAAATCTTAGCGAGTTACCTCGTGGATAAAGAACGATCGTTGGTTCGGATAAATTTTTTGACAATGCTTCAGCTAAAATCGTGCTTGCTGGAAAAATACTTGCGCCAAATCTAGATGAAGTGATGTATGGATCTAGAATTTCTCTACGTATAGCATAGACGACAGTGTAGGTTGCTCCTCGGACCGTATATGTATCTGCGATTACAGATAATTGAGCCATAGATGCACTCATTTCTGTTTCGACCTGATTGGTCAACTCTTCTTCATTTTGTATTTCAGAAATCTCGTCATTATATGTATAAAAGACAATCTTTGTTTTATTATCTGGTATACAGGCGACGGTTTTGTCGATTTGTTTGAAACCTACAGCACCAATATATTCTTTTACGATTCCGGAAACTGTGCGCGGGTCGTAGACTATTGCGTTTTCGATGGTTCCTTCTGGTAAAGCAAATTCGGAATAGTTCGACACGTTTGCAGTTTTACCATTAAAGCTAACTTTCGATAAAGCTATAGAGCGATTGAGATAAATTATTGTTAATATTTTTTTGGATGTCATGACTGGCAGTATACGCTAACAATATAGCAAAACGGAAGAGAAATATAAAATACCCAGCTTTATTTTTACCGATATATGGTAGATATTATATAATCTTGGCGTTAAGATTTAATAATATGAATTTTGAGAGTCAGAAGGATATCGTTGAGCATATATGGGCAAATACGGATGACTTGATTCAGAGACCTGACCAGAAATACCTGTATCTCTTATGAATTTTACCCCTTTACAGATCATTCCAGCCGTTGGAATCACACCTAAAAATTTATTTGAAAGTGATTACGAATATTTACGTTCAAAAACATTACCACAGATGATTAATCCTTCGAATGAGCCAATATCCTACCGAGAATTATTGCGTTCTTTACCATCTCATAATTTGATTCTATTTGACGGAGATCTTAGAAACATTCATGAGTCTCTAAAACAAGCAGAAAATAGACCAGGAGAAATAAATGATAATAACTCGATGGTGTTTGGTGCGGAAGCCCAGGCACCTACTCCAGAAATGGGTTTCAATACTTTGCAGAAAAATTTTGGCGTTTATCTGATTTATAAGAATAATAAATATAGTTTTCGCAGTGGATTTGAACTTTTTCAATATAGATTAGGATTGGGTCGATCTCTTTCTCTACATAAGGTAAATAATTTTTTAAAACAATTATTAGTTATAAAATTTCAAGAACAAAATAATGATTTTTCTATATATCCTGTTGATCTTCGGGAAGAAAATGCATTTGGAATTTTCACAAACAAGAAGATAATAAATATGTCTCAACAGAAGAATTAAAATTGGAAGTTCAGAAAATTATACCTGTTAAAAATTTATTTGGTCTATCACTTCGTGAAATAGTTCCATAAATTAGACCTCAAAAATAACCTAGTGACAAAACATAATCATCTAGAGTATTATATTTCACATAATTTTAAGTCTGTCCAAATGAAAAAGTTTTATGAGGAAGCCGTGCCTTTATTTTTCCTAATGCTGGTAACACTTTTAACAGTTGTAACTATATCCTTATCTTTTTCTTCTAACGTAGCGGGCAAGGTTACGATTTCACAGAATTACCAGCAATACACACCTCAATATAAGACAAGCAGTACAAACAGCATCACCAATGATCCGTCCTATGTTGACCAAAAAGCACTCAATTCATACAATCAAACTTATGCCAATTGGTCAAAATACTATTTGACTAATTACGATCTTTCTATTCGTTATCCTAGTACTTGGAAAATATCAACACAAAAATATCAATTGGATTGCTCTGTAGATAATTTTTTGAAAGGTAATAAAGATTGTAGTGGGGTCGTGTATGATCAAATTGTACTGACAAAAGGCACCGAAAATTCGCCAGGATATATGAGTATCACTTTTGATAATAAAGTATTACACAAAGGTTGTGAAACATGTACTGTGAAATATTATAATATTAATACCGTCAATTCCTTATCATACCGATTGAGTTTTTTTGTATTAGATGGAAATGTTTTATCACTCAGTGGTGTAGACAGTATAAGTGATTCGACTGATTACACGCAGGGTTTTGTCACGGGTGGGAAAAGTATTTATAAAAGAATTCCAACATACACTTATTACAGTCCTAGTAATACTGATAAACAAATAGAAGAATTGTTACTTATTCTCAGATCTGTAAAACAAGGGGACGGCATTTCTTAAATATTCTTTATCAAATTTTCGAACAAGCTTGCTACCGTCATAGGTCCGACGCCCCCTGGTACGGGAGAAATATTAGAAACGATACCTTCCACATTCTCAAAATCCACATCACCGACTCCTTTATCGCCGACTTTGCTGATTCCTACATCAACGACAATGGCATTTTCACCTACATATTCTCGATTAAACATTTTTGGCTGACCAACAGCGGTTATTAAAATTTCTGCTTGCTTACACACATCTTTCAGATTTTTTGTATGTGAATGTGCAATAGTTACAGTGGCGCTATTTTTTACTAGTAAAATAGATAGTGGTAGTCCGACTAATTGGGAACGCCCTACGACAACAATATTTTTGCCATCCAATTCAATCTTATAATATTTCAGTAGAGTCAAAATACCTTTTGGAGTGGCGGGAATATTTCCAGAATTATCACCTTCGACCAACTTCGCCATATTTATTGCACTAAGACCATCCACGTCTTTTTCTGGCAAAATAGCATTTGCTAACAAAGTTTTATCCAAATTTTTTGGTAAAGGGAGCTGGACTATAATTCCATTCACTTCATAATCTGTATTACAAAAATTAATCATCTCCAAAACTGTTTCTTGAGTCACATCTTGTGAAAATTTTTGCACGTGTACTTGTGCGCCTATTCGATTCCCAAACTTTATCTTCATATTCACATAGATATTTGACGCTGGATTATCACCAACCTGAATGATCACAAGCTTAGGTGATTTTCCGCTTTGGGCAATCTGATCTGCGAGTTTTGTTTCGATCGTATTAGCGACAAGTTTACCGTCTAGGATAAGCATATATTCTAAAATTTCTGAATTATAACATTTAATTCAATTAAAAATTAAATGTTATAAATGAATAAGAGGGAAATAAAACTCATTTTTTCAGCTGTTGTATCTGACGCACGAGGTCATTTATGTGAAGAAGATCACCAATAAATGGCACTCCGCCTAACCAATTTAAAAGAGTAAGTACAAGAATAAAGATTAATGTGACCCCAACTGTTGCTCCGAGACCTGCGAATATACCAGACAAAAAAGATCTGCGGGCTAAGTGCGAATAAGATAAAATAGATTTATCCAGCATGGATGCAAAGATTTCTAGTTTTTCTTCAGCTGTTTTAGCACTCCATTCACTACGCTTGAATTTCACTTTTTTAGACTTAGTTTTTTCTGTTAGAACTTTATTTTCCATTTTAAAAATCTTCTGCAATTTTTTTAACATTTTTTCTAAAGAAAAGATAGCCCGTATAAGCAAAAACAACCGCTATTCCAAACCACACAAGCACAGTATCAAGATTACTAACACGGTCATATATAAAAGCTTCCCTTGCTGACTGCAGAAACACAGATACAGGATTCATATCTTGTATTGCAAATAGTAATAAACTTCCAATAGTCCCTTGTGCTTTGTTTTTGATGAGCTCGATGTCATAAAAAACAGGTGTAAGCCAGAAAACAAGTTGTAGAACCAATTCCCAGATACTTCCAAGATCTCGTAACCTCACATGCCATATGCTTGTGTAAAGCGAAAAACCTAACATGAGTATGAAAAACATAATATAGCTAAAGATAAACCAAGCTAGAGAAACAATACCTGGTAACTTCCCAAAAAATGTAATCGCAATAAATAAGTAAATGCCTAAATTAATCAAAAAATTCACAAATGGCAATAGCATAGCGGAAATAACTACAATATATCTAGGAAAATTTACTTTTAAAATTAATGCTTGCTTATTTAATAATGCGTTGATTCCTGACATCGTTACCTCATTAAAATGTCCAGAAATGATAGTTCCTAATAAAAGATAAAGTGGGAAAAATTTGGATCCACCGTTGGGAAATACACGACTCATAACGAGAAACAAAATCATAAATATAACAAGAGGTTTTATCAGCACCCAAATAAAGCCCAAAGCCGAATTATTATATTTTAGCTTAAACTCGGTTTTCACGAATTGCCCGATTAAATCCCACGTATTCTGCGAAAAGACAGTCTTAAACATTTCAGATTTTATTTAATAAAATTGGTATACTATACGTAGAATTATATCATGAAATACCTATGGCTGACTTTAAAAAGAGTGAACCAAAATTTATATCAGTGTTAAAAAAATATAAAATTTTAGCGTCATTAATAGTTATTTTTATATTAATTACTTTTTTATTCTTGATTAATATAGCTAAAAATAAGCAGCCGCAGAGCTTGCAATCCAATACGATTTCTCTAAATATAAATGATTCGGTAATCTCTGTGAACGTAGAATATGCCAAGACGGCTGATCAACGCGAAATTGGTTTGATGAATCGGCAATCAATGGATAAAAATTCTGGTATGATTTTCATGTTTGACGAAGAGGCGTCAAGAAGTTTTTGGATGAAAAATACGTATATTCCTCTGGATATGATCTTTTTTGATGCTACCGGTAAAATAGTGAATATTATAAAAAGTGCTACTCCATGTGTAAATCAAGGTAATAACTGTACGGTTTATGACTCTATTGGTTCAGCAAAATATGTTTTGGAGGTAAATGCTGGATGGGCAGACGATAATCATATAGATCAGGGTACGACTTTAAGTTTAAGTAATTTAAAAATTTAGTCTTGTTATTGCTGTCATTGCGAGCGTTAGTGTCGCAATCTCTCGCGTATGCGAGCTCTTATCTTTTGCATTGTTGTCTTTCCCCATGTGTCATTCCCGCGTAGCCATACGGCTACAAGTAGGCGGAAAGCCATTTCTGGTTCTTTCTTTCTTGTGCTTAATGTTCCTGTCTCTCTAGCCCATAGCCAAATTAAATCTTATTAGGTTATATTTCCTTTCGTTCGGAACTGAATGCAAAAATCAGCGGGTAAATCATTTGCTATCCACATTCCGACGACACAATCCGAAAACGCGTGGAGGTTCGAGAATAATAATACTAAGTTCCAAAAGTAATAAGAATTAAACTTACTCTAGAATCATTCTTATCCAAAAAATCGGTTAAGAAAAATGTTACTAATTCTTCTATCCGACGGGATGGCCACGTCGTTATTACCCCTCGCAATAAAAGGAGAAAATTCTGTACCCATGGTACAAACGTCTCTTAGAGACTTTGTGCCTTTGTGGGGTTAATTCTTTACGTCGGCGAAGACCTCCATGACTGCGAGGATGGCTACGATAGCAAACATTAGACAAATTATAGTTAAAAAAAGTCCAGATTCAGAATTTGGTAAAAGACGAAAAGAATAGAGTGAAAATACTAAAACTGCAGCTGGCTGAATGACTCTCCCCATTATCTTCGCATCATAGTTGATCATATTTCCTCTGTAAAAATTCAAACATTCTAATGTTTTAGGGAAATTTTTAAATATAAATCTTATTCTTAAAACTAGTTCAGGGAGGATCGAACTAACGGTGCACAAAATTACAGATAGAATTGTTAGTGCAAATGGATAAAAAGCACGAGTATCAACGGAAGTGCTAAAATGATTTGAATTAATAAATTCAGGTAAATATTTTGCAAATAGAAAAATTGCGATAGCGGCACTGACGTAATCAAAAACAGTAAAAATTATTTTTGCTGTTCCGTGAGATGATTGATATGACCAATGTGGAATAAAGTTTAACAAAAAGTAGGCCAACAGTGATAAAATCACTCCGATGATTGGGTTCGCAACAGTAGATGCGATGGCTGCTGCTAGTGAAATGTACACTACTAAAAACATTTTCTAAAATTGATAAATATTTAACTCACACTATTTCTGGGAAAAATTTCTCAAAAATAAGTATAACACGACAAATGACGATCAATAACATAAAATTAGTGAATTTTAGGAATTTTAAATCATTAGAATTAAATTTTACTCCGCAAATAAATTTAATCGTAGCTGAAAACGGTTCCGGCAAAACAAATATTCTCGAATCTATTCGCATGATGTGTTATGGGAAACCAATATTCTTCACTCGTGAAACGGATATTATCAATTTTGACATTCTTCAGACCAAATTACCTTTTACCAAAGTGATTGCAAAATGGGAAAAAAATAGTGAGAATGAAAGTATTTACACTTTATCCCCGAATACACGACCGATAAAAGCGCTTACGCAAAATGGGCAAAAAACTACGTATCGTAATTTTATTGGTCAGTTTACGTCGGTTTGGTTTTCGCCCGAGACAATTAATGTCATCACGCAGAGTCCGAGGCACAGGCGTGATTTGCTGGATTCGTATTTTTGTCAGATTAGCACAGAATATTTTATTGCGCTGAATCAGTATCAAAAATCTATCGAAGCTCGCAATCGCGTACTCAAAATTCAAGATAAATTTTATCTAAAAAATTTATTACCAAAATATGATAAGATTTTAGCTAGATCTGGTCAGGAATTAATTTCTATAAAAAGAAAATTAGTTCTGGATCTTTCTCAGGCGGTAGAGCAGGCGTCGAAAAAACAAAAACGATATGAAATATGTTTCATTCATGAGTCGAGCATTCCCCTCCATGATATTTTTGATGAAAATATATACGTGACTTTCATGCTTCAGCTCGCAGAAAATCAGGAAAAAGATATTGCAATGAAACGGACAAATGTAGGTCCACATAAAGACAATTGGACTTTATCTTTGAAAGACTTCTCTATCGGTGAAAGCTATGATCTGAGATTCTATGGATCCAGAGGGCAAAAACGGATGGGATTGTTAATTTTTACGCTGGCGATTGTTGCACTCCTCGAGCAGGCTAGAGGATCAAAACCAGTTTTGCTTCTCGACGATGTCGTTTCGGAGCTCGATGATGAAAACATCGGCTTAATAATCGATATGCTTCACGCGACAGATCAGCAATCGATTATTACTAGCACGCATCGAGAGATTCCGGGACTGGAAAAGGTGAATTTAATTATATTAAAATAAATTTTAGGCCTTAAAATCTGATGAAAGGTGTTGTATACCTATTCCACTTTCCTTCATATACTTAATAATAATCGGTTGTCGCTCGACTTGATCCATAACTCCTACCATCTGTAAATTCAAACCATTGGCTTTTACTTCGGCAGCTCTATCATTGTGATCTCCTGTAATTAATTTCAATACGATTCCAATATTCCAATCCAACATAGATTGTAAAAATATTTCTTTGTTTTTAACACTTAGATTTTCTGTGAATTTATCCATTTCTTCAAATGGGAAAGTTACATTAAATGGTACAGAACCGTCATGTGAAATAACAGCCTCTTTTTCATTTACAGTATACGCGGTAGTGCCAAAAGATATTAAAATACCCATAGCTCGATGATTTATTAATTCTGGAATTATCTTTTGTTCATTTTCTAAAGATGCTCCTTTTATACCCATTATGAAATCTTCTACAGCGTGCCCATCTTTTAAACCTAATAATTCTGCACATGCTTCACATGCTCCACAATGCTCGTGACATGCAGAAAATGAAGATGCGATTAATCGTCCGTCAACACATTCCAAACGATTATTTTGATTTGTTTCCAAATAGGAGTAAAAGTTTTTCAATAACAGTAAACCTTGATAAGAAAACTGTACTCCTGCAATAAATACTGTTTCTTTCAAATCTTCTCTAACAAATATTTTTTTAGGAAATACAGTCAACAAAGACCCACCAGGTGTATGAATTAATTTTTGAGTGGCAGTGAGATTTCCTGGACGAAAAGAGTAATTAGATTCTGGAAAATATTGTGAAATTTTTTCAGAACCATTGAGAAGAGAAGTATTTGATTGTGGTGACATGGGTTCTAAAAGTAAAAATTAAATGACCTATTATTATATACCACCGCTATACAAAAGCTACTAGTATTGAGTCTATTTAATCTTCATATATAAGGGAAGATATAAGAAAATTTAAGAATATCGGAGGGTAGAAAAAGTGAATTTAATCAAAATTTAATGCCGTGGGAGGTTTTGTAATCAGCTCGGGATTATTTTTCCAATCGACGTCGGTGTCGATATAGAGCTCGAGCTCATTCCCGTCAGGATCTTGGGTATAAATACTATGCGAGACATGATGATCGGCGGTGCCACTGATCGGGATATTATTTCCTTTCAAAACTTCATACGCCTCGCGTAATTCAGCGTCACTATCTCCGACTTTAAATCCGATGTGGTACAGCCCCGGTTGTAGCATCTTTGGAAATGATTTATCTCCGACATATCTGCTGATATCTATAAGGAGCATTTCGTGATGAGTACGACCGGATGAAAATGCGGCGAATTGACCATTATTTGAGATTTCTTTAAAGCCTAAAATATTTCTGTAAAAATGAGACATTTTCTCAAGATTTGAGACGTATAGGACGACGTGACCAAGTTCTTTAATTTGCATTTATCTTCTATATGATAGTTTATTATACCATTCTACTTGAGACCAAAATACAGTATAATTCAACTTAATTGGCAGCTGAATTTCTAATTCTTCATTTCCTCCTTCGCCGACGCTATGGAGGACATGTTTAATTCTAAGGAGGGGTCGCATAGTTGGTCTAGTGCGCAGTCCTGGAAAGACTGTATCTCGAAAGGGATCGCGAGTTCGAATCTCGCCTCCTCCGCCATGGGAAATTAGATGAAAGAGTTAGTCGAAATCTATTTTAATACTATTACAAATCTTTGTGGATTGCCTTCTTCTCTTTCTTCCTCTGGAATCTCTCTAAAAGTTAGTTGTGGCATGAGTTTATCTGACATAAGGATTATTATAATATCTTCAATTGCTTGCCAAACATTGGCAAAAACAATTTCTGCCGATTGTAATTTATAAAAATGATCGATCTGTACTCCTTCTTTTCTATGTTGTAAGTAATTATTTCTAAAGTTACTTAATTCTTGTTGCCATGTTTGCCTTTCATCCATAATCATAGTGGATAATTTATTTCCAATATTTGGATTGAGATCAATAAAATGTTTTGACTGAGATTGATAGCGGTCTTCTTTACTAAAAATAAAACCGATATCATTAAAACCTAGTAATTCCGCGGTCTCCGGTAATCTATCTTTGTAAGCTTTCCATAAATGATCATATAAATCGTTATAATGTTTTTTAAGATTAAGTTCGGTATAATCAATATTGGTTTTTAAGTCTAGCAATTCAGTAAATGCAAATCCTAATTCCTCGGAAATATAAAATATGGAATTATTGATTAGTTGTTCATTTGAAATACCGACCTCTAATAAATTTGTAAATCCCGATAGGCCCATCTGAATTCTTGCCACCCAAGGTTCTTTTGAACCAAAATTGCTATATTTTTTGATCTGAATGGAGTCCATGATTATTTAGAGATTTCTAATCAAAAAATCTTAAATGATATTAAAAGCATGTTTTATCTTACATCTGTTCTGGCAGTGCCTTAAAATTTTTCTTCATCTGCATATACCAACCCATACCTTTAAAAGGATTTTTCCATCTGTCTTTCATCGCATCAGAAGCTTCTTTATGACTTTCGTCACCTGCAGCTACTTTTTCTTTCAGATGTGCATCCATAGCTTTTATTGCTTCATCAGAGGTGTTTGTATGAAATGCTTCATCACATGGTCCACCAAGCTGTTTACAGGTCATTGTCTTCATGATTTTATATTCTTAAATATTTATGAGTATAATATACATCAATAAATCATTAACCCTAAAGCAGGTGGATGGAATTAGACTTTTAAATAATATTCTTTACGATGCAAGCGCTTTTTTTAAATATTCTTCTTGAACTATTGCGTGCGCGCTTCCGTATACAATAAAAACATTAGGCTTTCCTGGCGGAAGGATATGTAATTCTGAAACTATACAACAAGCTTTGACTCGACTGATCAAAGTTCAAATTCCTCATACCCACAATAGTAAAATTGGTATAGAACTAGCGCAGTTATACGTACCAGAATCATATCTAACAGATGGTTTTGGCCGAAAAATATTGATGCATGATGTCAAGATTCATCTTACCAGAAATAGCAATTCACTATATTTGCATTGGTTAAAATAAACAATTTGAAGACTTCAGCCTTATTTCTTGAGGATATTACATCTCAATTACTCAAGAATATGTTGACAAGTACAAAATAAGATTAGCCAATTCCATAGTTTCAGAGTATAATTTACAACTATATTTTTTAAAACAATTCAAATGGAACCAGAAGCAAAGAAATCAGAAATTATTCAAAATTCATCAAACACTCAAATGAGTGACAATGTTCTCGCTGCTGTAGCGACAATTCCATTAATTGGTTTAATCATTTACTACGCGATGCCAAATGCTAGTGCATTCGTAAAATATTATGCAAAACATGGTATTGGTTTATTGGCTGCTTATTTAGTTGTTTTTGTAATAAGTTTTTTCGTTTGGGGACTAGGATCATTATTAGACTTAGTTTTGTTTGTTCTTTGGATCATTTTGGTCGTCAACGCATTGCAAAACAAAATGTATAGAATGCCTGTACTTACTGATCTTGTAGAGAAATACGTAAAGTAAATTTTGTTTACTAGGTTTCGTTATCCCGCATTCAATGCGGGATTTTTTTATTAGTTTTTGATTTTTCTAATCTAGATCTAAAATAATCTATTTAGTTAATATTTTCTTAAATTCTTTTCCATGAGGAAAAGAATGAAAAGTCAGAGCGCTCTTGTTTGCTATCCACATTCCTGCGACGCAAACAAAAAGCGCTCGGATTATTCGAGAATATGTGGTTAAATATTTAAGGTAATAAAATATGTTAATGACAGAGAAAATCTTTGTAGTCGTACCTTTTTATAACGAAGAAAAATTAATCGGTAATTTACTTCGTTCTTTTGCTCGACAGACGGATAAAAATTTTCATTTGATTCTCGTGAATAATAACAGTACGGATAATTCGGCTAATATCGTCGAAAAATTCATACATAATCATAAAAATATCTCTGCCGAGATGATATTGGAAGCTGAAAAAGGTACTGGATATGCTCTACATACAGGATTCAGAAAAGCTATTTCACTAGGAGCTAATTACCTCGCTCGCACCGATGCGGATTGTGAAGTAGAGAAGAATTGGATAAAGAAAATACGAAAATATTTCTCTCAGGGTTATGAATATATTGGTGGCATTACACATATGCTGAAGGATGAATTTTACTCATGGTATGACCCTTTTGTGCAGATTGTGGATCCATACATATCTGACATTTTGCCGACATTAATGTTGGGATTGCAGAATCGAGGGAAGGAGTATAAATATTTTTATAAACACATTACTGGTCCAAATATGGCGATCACGAAAGATTTGTATCTCCGGGCAGGTGAATTCGTCCAAGGCAGCATCGAGCAGCAGAACGAAGATTTTATTTTGAGCGAAAAAGTAAGGACTCTAACGGATAAAGTTAAAAAGAGTTATTTTTTAAAAACTAAAATGTCTGCTCGCCGTCGCAAAACTTATGGAATAAATAAAATGAATAGATATTATTCGCATCAGGATTTTGACTTTGAGAATGAGGTGGTGGATATAAGGTAATCACTTGAATATACCGTTTATATATGTCCTATAATGTGATATAATTATGTATTAATTAGCTGTTATGGGAAAAGGCTGGAATAAAATCCAACAGGGACAGGAAAGTGGAGTCCCAAATAACCAATCGAAGAATGTTAAACTCGGAGAGGTTGCTCCAGCCCTAACATTATTATTTAGTTGGGAATATGATTGTTGCTGCCTGCGGAGATACGGCTCCTGTCGCAAGTCCTATATTTAATGGCACTATAGGTAATCCATTTGAAAAAACTACTGAACCAGCTACGCAAAGACCAGCACGAGTTATAGAGGTTAATCCATATAGTGGTTATACAACATCAGCAACTGTTGGTAGGCTTGTCCCAACCACCCCAACTCCAGGATCTAGTGGATTCTTTTCCAAGACTTTAGAAACTTCTCCAAAACCTTCACAAACATCTACAATAGCGGTGAATAAAGAGGCTACTCCCAATCCAAATTTGAGAAAGATCACGCCTAACCTGGACCTTTTGTTTGTGGGCAACATTGATCCTACTACGAAAAAACGGCAAGTGTTACACGCTAAAGTTATTTCCAAGTCTGATGCTTTCATTGAAATAGTATTTGCTGGTGATGTTACGAAATACAAATACGAAATAGGAAAAAGTAAAGTGTATGGAGATGTCTTGTGGAGTCTCGGTAACCCAAATTTGATACCTGTATTTGATAATGCCACCGAAGTGAATGTATTCGATGACAACAGCCCGATAAACGTTATTTCTCCTACAGTTATAACAGGCTCGGATTTTCAGGATCATATCATTGATGTTAAAACAGTGGGTGGAGCGGTCAGAAATCCAAGAAAAAGAAAAGGTTATTTTCCTAACAAAAAGTTCAAAAACGAAAGATAATTTCCTCTCGTTTGTTTTCAAATTTTTTTTGATGTAACATCGTGAGACATGTTTTCATGTTTATACATCTTAATTCCCTCACATGGATCTTTCATCTTTAAAAAAATCCGATCCTCAGCTTGCAGAGCTCGCTCTCGCTGAAGAAACTCGTCAGCGTGAAGGAATTGAATTAATTCCATCAGAAAATTATGTTAGTCGCGAAGTTCTCGAGGCTTTAGGTACGGTTTTTACTAACAAATATTCAGAAGGATATCCTGGTCGTAGATATTACGGTGGTCAAATAAATACCGACCAGATTGAAAATATCGCCATCGATCGTGCAAAACAACTCTTTCATTGTGATCATGCGAATGTACAGGCTTACTCTGGAGCACCGGCGAATATCGCGGTGTATTTCGCGCTTCTAGAGCCGGGAGATACGATACTCGGGATGGATCTTTCTCATGGCGGGCATCTTACTCATGGACATCCAGTTACTGTGATGGCGAAAGTTTTCAATTTCGTTCGATACGGTATGAAGAATATCGACACTGGTGAAATAGATTATGATCAGCTGCGCGAAACTGCTCTCAAACATAAACCAAAAATAATTCTTGCCGGTTTTAGCGCATACCCACGCGAACTAGATTATGCGAAGATTTCTGCTATAGCGAAAGAGGTCGGTGCTGTGGCAATGGCGGACATTGCTCATATTGCCGGATTAATAGCTGGTGGCGCTTTAAAAAATCCGTTTGATTATGGATTCCAAGTCGTGACTACAACAACTCACAAAACTTTACGAGGTCCCCGAGGCGGAATGATTTTGTCAAATGGAACGGTA